>FLSK01003065.1_pt1 | contig 39895 bp, 51 predicted proteins | sample 1550541 | NCBI WGS metagenome assembly FLSK01 (sample SAMEA4031773, study PRJEB14383) | metagenome | biome: human; feature: oral; material: saliva | place: Philippines | collected 2014
TCTTGGGGTTGGTTTGGAATCGTGAGACGAGGTGCGCCCAGCTACATTCCACAAGGGTCAGACCGTGAGCGAAACGTGGTGATTTTGAATGTCGGAGGTATACCCGTCGGTTTTCGTGCGACCAGCTCAAAACTGGGCGTTATGACGAACGACAAGGGCAAGCGCCTTGGTACTTTTTATTTAGGCGGACCGGGTGACGGTAACCAGCTACGCTTACAATTTGACGATCCAGTCCCAACAGATCGTGATATCGGAGACTTGCGGTTTACTGATATGTCGTATATCACAGATGATCCGTGGCCGGAAACTCTATAATAAGACACACAACCCCCTCGATTGAGGGGGCTTTTTTTATTGTGCTTATAACGGCAATTTTTGGGATTGTCTATTATAACGGCAATTATGCTGTTATTTACTTGAAAAAAACGACCAACAGTGTTATAATAATTGTACACGGATTTTAAACAATCTACTGAATAACCAAGTGTAGATAGGGTGACACCTTGCTTGGATTGTATACATAATTCCCGTTACACTCTCCGTGAGATATTGCGGAGGGATAAGTAATTCTCTTTTGAGTAATTGAAAGAGATCATGGAGTGTAAGAAGATTGAGGGTGTATGCAGTATAGAGGTTGTGCGTAATTAGACCATTATCAGACGGTGGCGGTGACAATAGACGCTTTCAGTGAAAGAATAATCTGGGTAGGCCTTGCGTAGCAGTAAGAGCCGAACCAGAAATGCTAAAATAAACCGTTTTGCACTTGAGGTCGAGGGATCGGCTAATAACACCAAAGATAAGTACAAGTAGCCCAAAATGTGCAGACGATACATTATTGTATGTTAGTGCTTAAAACATATTTCTGAATGTCGGGTGAAAGTTGGACGTAACCATTCGTGCCTAGTCATTTAATCGCTACGGAAGTTATAGGGTCGCTCCTTATGGCTCAGACCGTGGTAGGCTATCGGTCAATAAATTGCGTACAGTCGAAGTAGAGCGAAGGCTCATTTAGTTGATTGTTTAAAGTTCGTGTCCTTGCATTTAGCAAGGTTTTTTATTTTTGTCCGACTACGTTTTTGACTACGTTTTTATTTATTTGAGCAATATACAACCTTATCTAAAATACAGTAAAATCAACTAACCACATCTAATGGATATCTAATGGTAATCGTTTTAAAATTTTGGTATAAAAGTAAAAACCCTTGTGTATCAAGGGTTTTCGTGTGTTGACTACGTTTTTGACTACGCTTCAAGAAATTTTAATAAGCGATCTGCAACATCTGACCGCTGTTTGTCGTTTAAGTGTGTGTACATATCGAGAGTTGTTTGGATATTCGAGTGGCCTAGCCTGTCAGATATCGTTTTAGGTTCTATACCAGCTTCAAAGAGTAGGCTTGCGTGTGTGTGTCGTAAGCTATGCACACTAAATTGTTTCAGTTTGTGCTTGCCTAAAAAATATTTTAGCTCATCCCGAAAATGCGCAAAGTCGAAGTAACCGCCCTTTGTGTTGGTGATAACAATATTTTGGGACTTCACACCATTTTTAAAAAACAGTTTCTTTTGTTCTAGTTTCCAGTCTTTTAAAATTTGTACCGTGCTATCATCTAGTGAGATCGTCCGTGCGCTTCGTTTGGTTTTAGGCGATTGAGTAGATAACTTGCCGTTAATTGTAACAAGTGTCTTACTAACTGATATCGTCTTATTTTTAAAGTCAATATCAGACCATTCCAGCCCCAGCAATTCCCCTCTTCTCAATCCAGTATAGGCCAGTGTGTGCCATGCAGTATACAGTACAGGTCTGGCATCTTTCTTTGCCAGCGTGAGAAATGTATTTAATTCCTCTTTGGTGAGTGCTATCTTTTCCTTGCGTGGTTTCTGCTGCTTAGGTCGTATGATCCTATCGACTGGATTGGTCTGGATAATATCCAGATGCACAGCGTACTTAAATACACGATTGATGATTGATAGATAATTTAAGTAAGTCACATACTTCTTGCTTAGTTCAATTACAATCTTCTGCATCATGGCCACAGACACGCTCTCTATTCGAATATCTTTAAAATGATGCTCTATGATAGCATTGAGATAATTCTTTGTATTCTGGTATGTTGTGGGTTTCACGGTCGTTTCATAGCTCTCCAACCACAGATCAGCTACCTCTTTAAACGTAGGCTTACTGCTATGATCTGTAAATCCATTTTCTTCCACTGATAGCAGTAGTTCCCGTTCTGCTCTCTTCGCTTCCTTTTGTGTTTTAAACCCTCTACGGGTTGTGCGCCTTTGTTTGCCAGTAAACGGATCGACACCTAAATATGCTTGGAGCATATAGCGTGTTTCTCCGTCCTTTGTTAAATATTTTTTGATCATGACAATCTACCATTGATATGATATAATCTATATAGATTTCAATATCTTTCCTATCTACCGTCCCGTTTTTCGGGGCGGTTTTTTTATTTACATTAAACTAAAAATAAAATGCAGTAGTGGTATTAGTAGCAAGATAATCATGATTAAACAACCTAGACTACTAAGAGATTGTCCACACCCTTGCAGAGCAGTACCACAACCATCAAGAGCATTGCCCACTTGCGTAGCTTTGCTATTTTCTACATGGCTTTCGTAATCATAAAAGATTTGTTTCACTTCATCTGGATCAAATCTAAAACCACATTTTGGGCATCGCTGAGTGTGAAATGTCAAGATAATATCATTCTTGCAGTGTTCGCACTTTATTTTTAATCTTGCTTGTTCTAAATCCATAATAATCTCCTAACTAATTAGTGATATGTAAGTGTAAATAATATGTCAAAATGGAAGCTCTTCGCTTTCCATTTTTTCAATATCCCAAGCTTTTAACAAACCTTGGAAAAAATAGGATGACTTACCGCCACAATCGGGACAGTATCGAGAATTTCCTGCTAATGATTTACCACAGCCTTTTTCTAATTGATCTTGTATAGGGATTGAATGTCCCCAGACATCGTAATTATCTCCGCAATCTCCCAAGCAGATATTTCTTACGTAAATACCACAGACATTGCAAAATACACAGCCGTTCAATTCCTCGTTTCCGCATCGTGGGCAGGAATTCGGAAAGCCGTTTTCATCCAAGATATATTTATAATAACGCATACGTTCCTTTTCTCTTTCTCTGTTATCTAAGTAAGCATCTAAAGTACTGGATCCTTTATGTTGCTCCGCAGAACATACATGACAATAATTAGAGTTCCTATTGATTTTGCTGTAACAAATTTGGCATATCCTTGTTGATTGAGAGGTCTCGATATATTTTGCAAAACGGCTTTCAACCTCATGTCCATCCTTGACAAGACCGAAACTGCTCATAGATCTTAAATTGTCAATGACATAATTTGCTACAGAATATGAAACTTGAAAAACATTACGAACAAAACGGTCATCCATCTGATGGAAAAATAAACTATAGTTTCCCAACACAGGAAACGGGACAAGCAAATGCTTTGCAAAAAAATTCGCTTCTTTTTCAAAAGTGTTATACTCGTCCTCTGTTAGATTGTATCGAGACAATATGGTTTTTTCTGTCTTCTCGTTATGTTTTAGCACGTAATGTCCTAACTCATGAGCAATAGTAAATCTAATTCTTTCTTTATTTGATATTGTATCGTTATAAAGTAGTATATAAGTATCAGTTGCTGTCTGATACCACAAAGCTCCGTCTTCGCTTTGCAAAAGTTCACAAACTTCTCTTAATACAAGTTTCCTATCGTGAGCGAACCTTGTGTATTTTATCAAATGGAGATTATCAATTTTGTTTATAATATCTAAAAGATCGATTGGTAGACGGCCGTTGCTATATTTCTCTAAAAAATTATAAGCCGATTCTTTAATTTCTTTGTAATTTATGTTATTAGAAATTGTGCTCGTTGTCGCCACCTCCACTTAGAACATCTTGAAACGTTAGATCCATGAGTTGCAGTAACCTTTCTTGATCTGCCACACTTAGAGATTTGGCTTTTCGTTGAATAGATCGCAATTGTGGGGTGTCGGAAGGCGAGCCTATTCCCTTACTGCTTGATGCAACACTTGGATTATCGGTTCTGCCTAGCAGATAGTCGGTACTAACTTGGAAGTAGTCGGCGATTTCTGAAATTCTCTCAGCGTTAGGTTTTTGAGATTTCAACTTATAGAGTGTATTTCTACTGTAACCTAAATCCTCTTCTATCTTTGTAAGAGAAATGCCATGATTATCAGCAAGCTCTTTTATTTTTTCGTATGTCGGAAACATTGTTAAATCAACCTTTCTGAAGCATAACAAAAAATATTTCAACTTTTTGGGTGAAAATTGTTGACAATTCAACCAATTGGGTGTAAAATAGTTTTTGTAAGTTAATGAGTTAGAAAAAAACGAAGTAAAACTTATCTAAAATTGAATAGCTTTGGCGAGCGAACATAATGATAGATATAAAGTTTTATCAAGGTTTTTATTGTGCCTATATTTTAACTTTTTGGGTGAATGTTGTCAAGTGTTAACAACTAATTTTCTAACTCTTTTCCTTACTTACAAGAAAGGAGGAGTGTATATGCCCAACATGGATAACGGACGACAAAAAATTTTGGACTATTTAAAAGAAAACAATCTAACCCTTGCTACTTTGGCAGTCCAATATAACATGGCTCGTCAAGATGTAACTAATATCTTGAATGGTAAATTAAAAAATCCACAGGCACATCGTTTTGTAGCTCGTGTGATTGAAGATTTTAAAATTCGATAGAAAGGTATCGTATGGAATTACAAATTATTAACGAGCAAGAAGTTCTCGGTAAACACTTCACAGTATACGGCACAGTAGATGAACCACTGTTCGTCGCAAAAGATGTAGCTGAATGGATTGAATATGATGTGTCTAGTGTAAATAAAATGCTAGATAAAATCGATGAGGATGAAAAGCTGGTCGGAACATTATTCCGTTCAGGTCAAAATAGAGAAGTATGGTTCTTAACAGAGAACGGTCTCTATGAAGTTCTTATGCAATCTCGTAAGCCACTGGCTAAAGAGTTCAAAAAGAAAGTCAAAGAAATCTTGAAATCAATTCGTAAGCATGGTTTGTATGCTATTGATGATCTGCTGGAAAATCCAGACATGGCAATCGCAGCACTTCAAAAACTCAAGGAAGAACGTCAATTACGTTTACAAGCACAAGAAGAAGTGGCTCAAAAGAATCAAATTATCCAAGAACTACAACCGAAAGCAACATACTATGACTTGGTCTTGCAAAACAAATCGCTAGTGGCAATTTCTGTAATTGCAAAAGATTATGGAATGAGTGCAAAAAAAATGAATAAGATTCTCCATGAATTGAAAATTCAATTCAAACAAGGGAATACTTGGCTCTTGTATCAAAAATATGCTGGCAAAGGTTATACTCAATCAAAAACTCACACAATTGATGCAGATTATAGCAAGATGCACACATACTGGACTCAAAAAGGGCGTTTGTTCCTTTACGATTTACTTAAAAATAAAAAAGGAATTTTGCCACTGATTGAGCAAAAAGATGTGGCATAAAGCAAAAAAAGCACTTCACAGTGGAGTGGAGCGCTTAGACAAATTTAACTACTTTGATTATACCACATTAGAAAGAGATGGGCAATGATTGAAGAACTAATCAAAGAACAGATCAGAGAAATTTATATTGAAGCGAAAGAGCAGGCAAAGAAAGAATTATTGCCAGTAAGCCAAGCAGAATTGCAAGAAATGTTTGGTTTTAGCAATGAGTATCTAAAACGCTTGAAGCGTAAGGGCTTGAAGTATCGCAAACAAGGGAAGTACATCATGTATGACTTAAATGATGTGCATGAGATTTTAGAACTAGAAAAGGAAATACAACATGTATAACGACATTTTAGCGGGATTAACAATCGCAGGTACATTCTTCACAGCAGGCTTTGCTGGTGCGGTTTGGGATTTCAAACGGGCACAACGTAAGAAAGCCCGTGAAAGAAAGTTAGAGATAGCTATGGAACAATACAATGAAGATATCAATGAGGCTATGGCCATCGGTGAACAACGTGTATTCGACCATTTAGCAGAAGCTCGCAAACACTCTTATTCTGATAATGATTGGAGTATGGCGGATGTTCTTTAGAAAATCAAAAGAAATCAAAGAATTAAAATCATTGCTTTCTATCTTCTACGAAAGAAACAAAATCCAGACGAATTTGATTAGAGTACATCTTAACACTAATCAACGTCTGAGAGAAGAAATCAAGCGACTAAAAGAAAAGGGGGTTGACAATGTTTCCATTTGATTATGACAGAGACTACTTACAACCACCCTATGAGGAAGAAGAACATGATCCAGACTTATGGATATGTAGAAATGGTCACTGGATATATGTTGGCGATGATGATGAGGTATAACAATGAGATTTTACGTTAATACAAAATACGGATTAGTATGTGCGCCAGATTATCATGATAAGTTTGGCAACGTTACAGCAGATTCGCTACTGATTAATACAGGCACATATACCAAAATGCTAGAAGATGAAATCAATCTGGCAGTTGAGGAAGTCTTAAAACGCTATCGGCACACGATACCGAAAGAATTGGTAGAAGAACTCTTTAAAGAACGCAAGAGACAAGTACGAATGATGTGCGACACGAGTGCGATTCTGAGTGAGTATATGGATGGGGGAAAGATAAATGAAAATCACACAGGCAACGAAAATCACGAATGACGATGCGTGTTACTTAATCTATGGAAATCCGGGATTCGGTAAGACCAGCGCAATTAAATACATCGATGGTAAGACACTAGTCATTAACATTGATAAGTCTGCTAAAGTCTTAGCTGGATGCGAAAACATCGACATCGCAGATGTTGACACGCATAAGATTTGGGATGAGTGGTTGACAGTCGTCAAAGAGTTACTGAATGGTGCTGGTGAACCATACGACACAATCGTAGTCGATAACGTTTCAGAGCTATTCAGAGCGTGTCTTGCAAACCTTGGTCGAGATGGTAAAAACCATCGAGTACCGTCGCAAGCAGACTACCAGCGTGTAGACTTTACGATTTTAGATAGTCTACGGGCATTGCTACAACTCAATAAACGTATCGTATTTACAGCGTGGGAAGCGAGTGACCAATGGACGGATGAGAATGGTATGATCTACAACCGTGCAATGCCAGATATTCGCCCTAAGATTTTAAATAACTTCCTTGGATTGACTGATGTGGTGGCCCGTCTGGTAAAAAAAACCACGGACGATGGAGAAGAAGTGCGAGGGTTCATCTTACAACCATCTGCCAGCGTTTACGCTAAAAACCGTTTAGATAATCGCAAAGGCTGTAAGGTCGAAGAGTTATTTAAAGGGGGTGATGATTAGTGGTGTTTGAATTACGTGATTATCAGAAAGAGTTAATCATGGATATTAAGAAATCCATGATGGCTGGTAACAAAAAAATCATGGTTCAATCACCCCCGTAACCACGATCTGGTAAGACAGTAGTCATGTCGCACATAGCAAAAAATGCGACTGACAAACAAAAACACGTACTATTTTTTAGCCATCGAAAAGAAATAAATGAGCAGGTCGAAGAAACATTTAAACGTGGTGAAGTCAATCTTGATTATGTAACCATCGGTACGGTTGGCAGTCTAGTCCGAAAACTGGACACCCTCCCGCGATTCGATGTGGTATTAGTCGATGAGGCCCACCATATTAAAGCCAAGCAATATCAGAAGATATTGAAATACTTCAAAAACGCTACTCAGTTATTTTTTACAGGAACACCAATCCGATTAGATGGGGCTGGGTTCGATGATTTAGCAGATGATCTAGTCATCGGTAAATCCATTCGATGGCTACAACAACACGGGAACATATCCGAATTTGATTACTACTCTATCAATCTGTTAGATCTCAAGAAATTAAGGAAGCGATCTGGAGAATTCACAAATAGCTCGATAGATGATGCACTTGATTTCAAAGGTGAGTATGGCGATTTCATCGACCACTACAAACGGTTGGCAGATGGTAAACAAGCTATCGTATATGTCCACAGCGTAGTATACGCTGAAAAAGTCGCAGAACGATTTAATAATAACGGTTATCGTGCAGTAGTCGTAACTGGTCAGACCGATAAAAAGGCGCGTGAAGAATATATGCAAGCCTTTCGAGATGGTGAAATAACCATTATGGTTAACGTGAATCTATTCACTGAGGGAATCGACTTACCGAATGTTGATGTCTGCATCATGCTACGACCAACAGCATCATTATCCTTATACTTGCAATTCGCAATGCGACCACTCAACCCCAGAGAGGGGAAGCGTGCAATTCTAATCGATCACGTTGGTAATCATTTAAGACATGGATTACCAAACGATGACAGGGATTGGAAGTTAACTGGACTTTCAAAAACGAAAAAACCAGCAGAAAAATCTCCAAAAACTTGCGAGCAATGCTTTGCGACATTTTGGAGGGAACAGATGAAAGATAATTGTTGTCCATATTGTGGAGCGGTTATCATTCAACCAAAGATCGTCATAAATTTAGATGACAAACGCTCAGAAATTGAGCTTACAAAGATAGACCAAGAAATGGTATTCATCAACGTGAACGGTGAAGAAATCGAGGTCAGAAAAGATGAAGCGATGGTATATTGTCGCGTTAAAAAATATGGAAAGCAATATACAAAATGCCAGAACCTAGCTGAATTAAAAGCATTCCGAAATTTAAAAGGATATGCAAACGGTTGGTTATGGTTCCAACAGAAACGGTTAAATATTTGGAGGTAACTTACTATGTCACTATTCTCAGTAAACTATGAAGCAGCAGAACAATTCGCGTCTATCACAGATGGAACGTATGAGGTATTCGTCTCACAGGCGGAGCAGAACGCAAGCAAAAACGGTACAGATTTTCTGGACATCCGCCTTAAAATTCGTGATGATTTCCAGCAGAAATTCCGCAACAACTTGATCTTTGACAAAATCTGGATCAATAAAGAAACGCTTCAATATCCAACATGGGCGCTTCAACGTTATGCCAAAGCGGTCAAGATTCCAGAGGGGGTAGAAATCAACTCTATTGATCAATTCCTTGATCTGATCCGTGGTAAGTCTTTGAAAGTAACCGTTAAAAACGTTACATCAGAATATAACGGTAAGACTTACGAAAATCTGAATGTCACTAAGATGGAACAATCAGAATTGCCACCTTTCGCAGGTGAGGTTAAATCAACAGAACAACAGATTGATGATTTAGATTTGCCATTCTAAGACTATGGTAGGAATGGTAGATTATGCGCTGAATTATCAAGCAAATGGTTTTTCTGTCATTCCTATCGATAAGCGCAGTAAGCGTGCTATCACTAAATTCAAAGATAGCACATTTACTGCCGATGATATTAGACGGTTTTGGCACGAAGAACCAGAAGCGAATATAGCGCTCAGAACAGTAGACTTTTTCGTTATTGATATAGATATCAATAAAACCGAAAACGGCTACCAGTCGTTAAATGATTGGGAGTTGTCGCAATACATACCAGACACACTGAGAGTAACCACCCCAAGCGGTGGAGAGCATATCTATCTAAAGAAACCACAAGGGGTTGAAATTAGTCAAGATATACGGATTAAAGCTGGTATAGACATCAAAGCAAACAGAAATAATTATATTTTAGTACCACCAAGCAATAATTCTAAAGGTCAGTATAAGTGGAAGAATAAGCACCCTATCGCTGAATGTCCACCAGAGATTTTAGAAATCTTGAAAACTGAAAAGAAAAAATCTAAGGTAAACTTCACCACGGATTATCAGAAAGGTGAATATTCAAGCAAAACAGCAAAACTATTCGAACAAGTCGTATACGGGCTGGGTGACAAAGGTGGTAGAAACAACGCCCTTGCAAGTTTTATCGGTGGCCTGCTTCTTCGTGGAGTGGAAGTAGACGCAATCTATATGCTTGCAAAACTAGCGAATCACTACACACCCGAAAGTCTACCACAGAGCGAATTAGATCGAACGTTTGAGAGTATGCTTAGAAAGGATATGGATGGATCTTGAATTATTAAAACAAGAATACCGTGAAAAACAACAACAACGACATTTAATCGAAATCATCGAAAAACCAAACGACTGGCGAGAAATTCGCTTAGCCTGTCGGGATTATCGAGAGCGTTGGCTGGAAGAGCATAAAAATGATTATGATCCAGTCACAAACACGGTAACACCAAAGAAGAACCCGCCCACGCGCCTCACTGAATTGGCAGTTGCGCAAGGGATGGAGGAAATACTTTACATCGTCAATCTATCGAATGATCGTGTGGCGGTCTATGATCCAGATCATGGATATTACCACAAAGACCCCAGCTATGCTTATAAAATCATTCGACTATTAGAGCCAAACTTTAGCGAGGCACGCGCAAAGAATGTACTCTTTATGCTTGCAGCAACCCCACGGGTGAACCAGCACGAACACTTCTCATGTAACTTTTCCACAGGAGAATACAAAGACCCTAAGCGTTTTATCTTAGTAAAAAACGGTATCTATGACAAACAAAGAAAATTCCTTACAGGATTTACACATGAATTCGTAGCATTCTCAACCATCGCTACTGAATACAATCACTTTGCAAAATCTCCAACAATTGACGGTTGGAACGTAGATGATTGGTTACTGGATTTAATGAGTGGTGATGAGGAGCTAGTACATCTCATCTGGCAAGTCATTTCTGCGAGTCTTAACGGTAACTACTCATACCGCAAATCTATCTGGTTTGTCGGTGAGGGGAACGATGGTAAGGGTACAGTCCAGCAATTAATCACGAATGTGGTCGGAATGAAAAACGTAGCTAGTCTTAAAATCAATCAATTCGCAGAACGTTTCTCACTCTCGATGATTGAGGGGAAAACGGTAGTGATTGGTGATGATGTCCAAGCAGGTATATACGTTGACGAATCATCAAACTTTAATAGTGTGGTAACGGGTGAACCAGTGCTGGTCGAAGAAAAAAATAAACAACCATATACAACGGTGTTTAAGAAAACGGTGATCCAGTCAACCAACGAACTCCCACGGTTTAAAAACAAAACTAACGGTACATACAGACGGTTTGCAATCATTCCGTTTAAAAAATCATTCTCTAGTGAAGATGACAACTGGGCAATCAAAGATGATTACATTTACCGTGAGGAAGTGCTGGAATACGTTTTAAAAAAAGCCTTAGAAATTTCATTCGATCGTTTTATAGAACCGAAAGCATCGCTTGAAGCTCTCGAAGATTTCAAAGAATCAAACGACACGGTTAAAGCATTTGTCATGGAGTGGTTCAATAAATTTGAATCCACTCGCCTCCCGTCAAGGTATTTGTGGTGGTTGTATCAAGAGTGGTGTAAGGATGAGGGAGTTACTAAACTAACTAAACGGAAATTTGAAAATCAGTTAGCTAAGAATATTCCAGATGGTTGGGTGAAGAAAAAAATAAAACCTTTAGGAAAATTCATTCCATCGGTTGACGTTCCAAAACACTATATCGGTTTTATTTGGTCAGATGAAGAAAGTCAAATTCCAACAATGGGTTATGAAAAAGGTTCCTGAGTTCCCGTTTGGTTCCATTAAAAAATGGAGAACGGGAACCACCTTAACCCCTTGCGGTTCTAGTGTTTAGGTTATATTGGTTCCACTGTTCCATTACTATTCTATTGAAATAATAATAAATAAAATAATAAAAATATATATAAATAGAAACGGGTACTGCTACGGGAACTTTTAGCCAAAAACATAAGCTAAACCCTTGATATTACTGAGTTTCTGGTGGTTCCATTAATGGGAACCACAACGGGAACTTTCGGAGGATATTGTGAAAACTGAACATACTATACAAAATGAAATACGGGTGGCCTTAACTGAAAATGGCTATACGGTATTTCGGGCAAACGTTGGAAAAGTAAAAACCGCAGATGGCAGATGGTTTGATACGGGTTTACCGAAAGGCCATCCAGATTTATACGGTTTCAGACCAGATGGGAAAATATTTTACATCGAAGTAAAAAACGCAAAAGGTCAAGTAAGACCAGAGCAAAAACAATTTATTAAAACAGTAAAGGCGCGTGGCGCACTTGCAGGAATCGCACGTAGCGTAGAAGATGCGCTCGCAATCGTAAAGGAGAAAAACAATGAACAAAAAGATTATCTTGACAACAGCAGCAGTATTGGCAACAGTAGCAACAGCAGGAGGAGTAAAGGCAGATGAAGTACAAGGAACAACTACAGCAGGAACTGAAACAAGCGGAGTTACGGCTACAGTTACTGGAACAACTGGAACAGAAAAAAATGAAACAGCGAACACTGATAAACAACCAACTGCTGAAACTACAAATGCAGAAGCAGGAAGCGAAAGCAACGATAACAACCGATCGGGAAATGCTACGCAGTTTACAAAGAATGGGAACGATATTCAAGTAACGAACCCAGAGGTCGTTATTGACCAATCAAATGGGACTGGTAAATATCAAGGCTTCACAGTTGAGTACAAAAACGTTCATTTTCCAGACGATATGACGATTAACGAGGGCGATAAGGTAACCTTTAATCTGCCAGAGGAAATCAACTTCCAAACTAAGTATGAATTTGATGTAAAGAACCCTGAAAATGCTGTGGTTGGTAAGGCTTCAACTAATCCTGAAGATCGTACAGTGACTACTGTGTTTAATGACTACTTCAAAAATCATCCACTTAACAAACAAATGAGCCTTAAATTGGACGCTGAATGGACAGATAAAGTCGAATCTGGAAAACCTGTCACAGTTAATTTTAACGGTACAGTTGTGACAGCGCAAATTGGAAAAGAGCAAGTTATCGGTAAAGATGAGTTGATTGCTAAGTGGGGAAGCCAAGATAAAGATGATCCAACAGTCATTAATTGGACAGCACGAGTTAACTACGCAAAACGTGTATTAAACTATGTAACCATCATCGACGAAATGAGCGAAAACCAAAAACTAGTTGATAACTACTTTGAAATTAAGAATATTGAAAGCCTAGATCCTTGGATTGATAAAGGATCTGCTATGGACTTAGTTAAGTCAATCAGTAAGTCAGATCATGGATTTACTATTACAATGGATCGCTTGGATCACATGATCTATATCAACTATAAGACTAAATTGACTAATGCTGTTAAAGATAGTGTTAATCCAACTAATAAGATTGAGTTGAAAGCTGAGACAGATGGAGCTACTTCATATAGCTATGTTCAACTTGTCGGAGGTAAGGGCGACGCTTCGGGAGAAAACAAACCTGTTTGGGAAATTCCAAATGATGCTCCAAAATACGAAAAACCGTCAATCGATTTAAACGATATTCCGCTTATGCCTCCCGCTCCAATCGTGGAGATTCCAGAGTGGAAAGGCGGAGTGACACCTCCAGATGCGCCACAAATCGAAAAACCAGAGTGGCAAGGTGGTACAGTACCGTTTGATGCTCCGATCTTGGAGAAACCAGAAATCAACATTGAGGATATCCCTATGATGCCACCCGCTCCAGTTTTGGATAAACCAGAGCTTGTCATTGATCTACCAGAGCCTAAGCATGACGAACCTAAAAAACATAATACACCTCCAGTCGTTACTAACAAACCGACAGAAATCAATTCTAAGCCGTCTAACACGTCCGTAGAGCCACTTAAAGAGCAAGTGAATGTTATTTATCAACCGACAGAAACAAACGCTCATACGCTCCCTAATACGGGTACAGAGAGTGCCCTCGTATTATCGTTCGCTGGTATGTTCATTCTCGGTGGTATGGCACGAATTGCCTTAAAACGTGAGGGTGAATAATGTCACTAATAGATCAATTCTTCGAGGAATATGACAACCTTATGATTGAGCAGGGCGGAGTTGAAACATTTTGGCGAGGTATAACTAACAAAAAAATCTGTCAGTATATCAGAAAGGCTAGACGTGATAAACGGATGCCACCACCTACCCAGATAAAATACCTTGAAAACTATCTGGATAATCAATTCTTGCTGAGATGTATGCAGTATTATAGCGATCTCTATCCAGAGTGCATGACGGCCAAAATGGATTTGGCACTAGACGAATTTACATTTAAGTATCGCAAGTGTGGTCGAAGACGTGAACGCAGGCTATCATCTCAAATGCATCTAGAACGTGCGTGGGCACTGGGTGCTTAGTAAGGCTGGCAGATTGTAACAGGTCTGTCAGTCATACCTCACAAACTATAAAATAAGACACTGATACCGAAGCGAGTGGGGCGCTTCAAACTGAATCGTGATAAAACTACTGGTTTTATGCCTTAACACACGATTCAAAATTGTATATCAACCTATAAATAAAAAAGGAGAGTCCTTTCTTAATCTATTACATACAAGTAAGTCTGATATACGCTTACGACTAACATCCTATATTGGTATGAGGCTTGGAAACCTCAGAGGGTTCGATTCCCTCTATAGGATTAGGACGGGACATTCGTGGACTCCTTACTTTTATATTTTTTATTTCACTGCTATCGCCCCGTCCCGATAGCTGGCTAGTATTAGCGCAAACAGAGTGGTGCAACTCCACTCGCTAGTCATTGCTCACTATAAATTTAGAAAGGCCCTCTAATCTAGTTTTTCTGAAAAAGGGGAGCAGAGCAACTCCCCTATTTTAAAAAGACAGATGGAGAACATTATGGAGATTGATTTAATTAAACGATCTATACGACTGGATCGACAGCGACTACAAGATACAAGCAGTAACTTACTGATACAAAAAAACATTGGCAGAACGGCAGTGATTGGACGCTCACGGGCAATTAAAGAAAGGATTAACAAGAAAATTATGGAATTAGAAAACGAATTAGTAACACTAACTAAAAAATGGTTTACAGACCGTGATCTTGAAAATGGTGGACGGTTAGATAAACAATCATTAAAACTAAGTGAGGAATTTGGTGAGTTATGCGCTGGATACCTAAAGCAAAACGAAAAACTGACTAAGGACAGCATCGGAGATTGTGCAGTTGTTATTGTAGGACTTGCGATGTTAATTAAAGAAGATGTACACGGTATCTTTGAAGAATCAGATAACATCAGACGAAAGGATGTAATGGAATGTTTTAAATTGTTAAATGCGAATATTTCAGAGTTTCAACTATCTCAAGATTTGGCGAGCACAGAAATGTGCAGAAACAATCTAGTGCGTGCAGTCGCTTATCTGAAATCAATCAGTAAGGCGCTTGACTACGACTTTACAGATTGCTTTGAACTGGCATATAACGAAATCAAAGACCGTAAAGGTCGCTGGATTGATGGATGCTTCGTGAAAGAAGAGGAATTGAAACATGAATAACGAAAAAGTGTATTTAAAAGGATATGTGGTAGGACATAGTGCAGATACATTAGGATTGCAAATCAAGCTTGAAAATATGGATATTGTGGAAGTTGATGAAAATTTGATATACAAAATCAGTGACGAACCGCAGAAGCCAGTTGTCCCACAGTTCGTGGCTGATTGGTACGAGGAGAACAAAGATAATTTAGAAATTAATATTTTTAATTATGTGTATATAATAAATGACAACGATAATTCTACTTTTAAAAAATGGTTTGTCGATTCAGTAACAAAACCATTCCAAACACTAGTTAATATGCACCAATTCGGCTACACAGTCGAGAAAGAGAAGCGCTATACAATTAGATTGAAATACACAGATGATTATCTGGTAAAAACAAACAACGACGACTATCGTTTTTATAACAACATTTATACAAATAGAAGAAAACACACACGCAAAGAGATCGAGAAAGCCAGATTTGGCTGGATGTTTGATTGCCCAGGTGTTGAGATTGAGGAGGTGGAAGGATGATTCTAAGATATAGAGGGTTATCCATTGACGAAAACAGCAAAGGTAAAATGCAATATGGTTATCTGATTGCAGATGGTGAACAAACTTTTATTATCAATGAAGTAGTAGAAGCCAATGAGCAATACATCACTATAGGTTCTTGGTGTCCTGTAGATCCAAAAACAGTTGGACAATCAACAGGACTCAAAGATAAGAACGGTAAGGAGATCTTTGAAAAAGACATCCTTGATTATAATGGCAGAAAAGTTATTGTTAAATGGCATGGTTCTTACGCTTGTTTTATCTACGAGTTTGTGGATGAACTGAAAAATAGAACGGCAGAATGGCAACCGCTATATCTCTCTTATTATAAGTTTGAGATTGTCGGAAATTCGCTGGAAAACCCGGAATTATTGGAGGTAACAGAATGAACGAACAGTTTGTTTCAGAATTAGAGAAATTACTGAGTTGTTTCCCCGGCTCTTACATCAATCGCAACCTTGAAGTAATTCTTATACCTAAAACCAATACATACTTTTCTCTCGTTGGCTGTGGTACAAAGAGAGACATAATCAAAAAAGTCTTGATGTGGTGCACTAGGGATATTGCCAAAGCTAGACCTTATCAGCAACAGAAGAGAAATATTGCTTTCTATGTAGAAAATCGCACACGTTTAGAAAAATATTTAGGTGCAGATATTAATGTAGATGTAGTCTATCACTACTTGGGAAATGGTATTAACAAAGAACTCACACACAGATTTATTGAGAGCGGTTTTGATATGAATTTACTTTATGAGGAGGAAAAACAATGATACGACCAAACAGATACCCATACACGAGAAGTCAGTGGGTGGAAATAACAACTCTGATTTTTTTTGGCAAAAAACACATTGAGTTTAAATTTGAACGGAATAAAATTACAAGGGAGTCAAGAGAATGTCGTTAAACAAAACAAGAAAACGATTGATTAGGAAGTATCGTGGATATTCCAATGACCGTCTTTTAGGATTGAAAATAAAAACGGCCGATGACAAGAAATGGACAATACTTTCTCCGACTGTTGAAGATTTTGATGCAGACAGTATGGCTTTGGAAGCGGGAGTTATTGATGCCAGTGTCCTATCGTGCGGCGACATTAATCTAGCGAATAAGGAAATAACAGTCAGTTTTGAACTTTCCAAAAAAGGAAATAGAAAATTGAGAGAAGCTTTGAGGGGGTATTAATGGACTTACAGAACTTTATCTACATACTATTCGCAGCAGTCTGGATCTCTGGCTTGATCTGGGCTGGTGTGATTGCGTTCAAAAGCAGAAAGGGGAAACATGACTAAACTATTTTATATGATCCTCGGCTCAATATCGCTGGTATTTATGATCGTGTGTATCGCAAAAATCAATGATCTTACCACTAAATGCCACGATCTCGAATGGACGGTACAAGAACATGAGTTATCTACCCAGCGCATGGCAGAAAAGAATAATGCGCAGGATGTTATTTTAAATAAATTAAACAGCGAGTACCAAATGCGAGAACGACAAAGGGCAGAGGAATTGAAAGAGGTGGCTGATAGAAATGGAGTAGGAGGTTAATATGATTAAAGCTAAACTATTCAAAGACAAAGACAAAGTAAGTGATAAGTATTATGACGTTGCCGAAAGGGTAGAAGATTTTATCAATGACAATTCAATAGATGATGTGATTAGTATTGTCAAAATTGCAGACACAGACCGTGTACTACTTGGTGGTGCTAAAATTACTTATGCTACTGATATACTTCTGATCTATCGCGAGGGTGACGAATGAACATAGCAAGTAGACTATCTGCATTGAAGTATATTGATATCAAAATCAAATCCAAACGGCAGGAGATCGAAAACCTCAAGTCTGCTATTTTAAAGGGGCAGGTATACTCAGACGAACCAAAGGGCAGTAAGCAAGGAAATGCCACGGAAGATTTAAATATTAAAATCATAGACGGGGCAGAAAAGATTCGTGCAGAGATCAACCAGCTCATGGAAGAACGCACGCGCCTTATTAATGCCATCGAGGATTTAGACGACCCGCTGGAGAATATCGTGTTGAGATTAATGTACGTTAATGGCTACTCATGGCAAGAAACCAAGAGAGAATTGAATTATTCTCATGCGACAATCCAAAGAGCAAGAGCGAAAGCGATTGAGCATTTAGTTATTAAAGATGAACCAACCTTTAACAAATGATACACACGACCTGATAATATAGTATACAGAAAGAGATTCGTAAGGCAGCAGAAACGTTCGCAAGCCTAATTGTTTTGTCTCCTTATTTAGTACCAATGATCTGCAATAGCTTTGCGGATCTCTTTTGTTATTTTAAAAGGTGATAATATGAGACCACAGAAGTTAACGATGTCAAGAGGTAAGCGAGTCTTATCTGACTATGGATCAAGGCAAGACGAGCATAGAGAGTACAATCGTATGCGATGGAAGTATGATCGAGAAGCTAAAGCATTTTATAATTCGAAAGAATGGAAAGCATTATCTCGATTGGTTCTACTTGAGAATGATTATGTTTGTGAGTATTGTGGAGACGAAGCAACGATGAGTGATCATGTGATTCCATTGAAAGCCGATTGGAATCGAAGATTAGATAGAACAAACTTAAAAGCAAGTTGCAAAAGATGCAATGATAAGAGAGCAATTCTCTATCGTAACAATCTATTGTGATTGTCATTCGTGTCAACCGACTGAACCCTACTGCGGGTCTTGGGTGAACGAAGATAAAAAGATATGGGGTTAACGTTCGGAATTTACCCCCACGATTTTATGAACGGGGCTATATAGTTCGTGATTCAAAGGACGCGGCCTCTTTTGTACGAAAAATTCCGTTTTTAAAAAGTCATTTCAGTAAAGGAGGTGTCAATTTGGGACGAAAAATGAAGCTGGTAGCGACTACTAAAAGTCATTTAACCAAAGAAGAGAAGATTGCGCGGAAGAAGATTGAGGATAAGGCTTCTGATGGTTTGGAAGCATTGCAGATCACACCACCAAAGCACTTCGATGCAATTGCAAAAGCAGAATACAAGCGCGTGATTAATGATCTGAGAAAGCTACCCCTCAGAAATCTGGATCGAGCGATTTTAGAGACCTATTGTACGTGGTATGCGGTCTATAAGGAAATCTCCCGTGGATTGCAAAAAGAGGGCTACGTATACGAGACGAGTAGTGGCAAAGTCTTACCGAATAAAATGCTCTATAGTCTTGAACGTGCGACTACTAATTTAACACGAGCAGCATCACAACTTGGTCTGACCGTGGACAGTCGAATGAAATTGTATGTGCCACAAGTGGAAGAAAAGAAAACCAGTATATTTGATAAATTTGGAGGATAAAGCTATTTCTTGATGAAATGGCTTTTTATTTTAGGCCGTTGGTGTAGAGGTAACATGACAAGCTCCAACCTTGTAGTCGTGGGTTCGATTCCTACACGGTCTGTATTTTGTCGGAAAGGAGGATGAAAACAATCGTAGATAAGAAATATCAAGACGTAGCATACAGATACGCTAAAGATGTTGTCGATGGAAAACGCATTGTCAGCAAGAAAGTCTATAAAGCGTGCTTGCGACACATTAAAGATTTGGAAAATATTCCCAACAGCGACTACGACTACTTTCCAGATATGGCGCAGAACCCGATTGATTTTATTGAAATCCTCCCAGATGTCAAAACTGGTAAACCTTATCCACTAGCAGAATTTCAGAAGTTTATTATCGCTAGTTTATATGGTTGGCGCAGGAAGTCAGATAAGACTATCAGACGATTTAGAAAGGCAATGATCTCGCTTGCCCGTAAGAACGGAAAGACGATTCTTGTGGCTGGTATCTTGCTCTATGAATTTCTGTTTGGTCGCAATCCAGCAATGTCACGACAGTTATTCTGTACGGCCAACGATAAAACGCAGGCAAAGATCGCGTTTGAGATGGCACGTAAGCAGTTAGATGCGTTGAGGGCGCAAGATGAAGATGTCCGTAAGGCCACTAAGCGAGTGCGCGAAGAGTTAAGAAATCTAGTCGACGAATCCTATATACGACCACTTTCGCGAGATACGGGGGCAGTCGATGGATTTGAACCTTATGTTGGTGTGCTAGATGAGTTTGCAGCATCTAAAACAAATGAAATGATCGAGCTACTTGAATCTGGTCAAGGGCAGTTAGATAATCCATTGATTTTGATTATCTCAACCGCTGGATTTGATTTAAACGTACCGATGCACACAATCGAGTATCCATACATTGAACGGATTTTAAATGATGAAATCACGGATGATGGTTACTTTGCATTTATCGCTGAACAGGATAATGAAGAAGAGATCAAAGATGAAGCAAACTGGATTAAGTCAAACCCTATCCTAGAAGTTGAAGCTCTCTACGACAACATGATTGATTACCTCAGAACACGTAGGAAAGTATCACTTGAGACTGGTACAGTGAATGAAGTGCTGGTTAAGAACTTTAATATGTGGCGACAATCATCTGAAAGTTCATATATGGATAAATCGAGCTGGCAACAAGCTAAACTAGACGAAAAGCCAAACACACGTAAGCGTAGGGTTTGGGTTGGTGTCGATGTTGGTAAGGTTAACGACTTATTTGCTATATCCACAATGGTCCAAATGGACGATTATTGGTTTTGCGATAGTTTTTCATTCGTAGCTACTAAATATGGTTTGGTAGCAAAAGAAAAGCGTGATGGCGTCTCTTATACTAATTTAGAGCGTATGGGAGAATGTGAGATCACAACACTTGAAAGTGGTGTGATTGACGATGAGCGTGTTCTTGAGAAGTTGGAAGAGATGATCTATATGAACGAATGGGAATTACAAGCGATATGTTTTGACCCATACCAATTTAGCTCATTAATTGCAATGATCGAGAAACGGCATCCAGAATGGCCACTGATCGAAGTTAGACAAAACACAATGGTATTAAATATGCCAACCAGACAACTGCGAGATGAAGTCTTAAAAGGCACAATCAAGCACGCTGGGAATCAACTGCTCACGATGGCTATTAATAATGCCCGCGTCAAAGTTGACAACAACGGTATGCGTATTGATAAGGATAAGAATAGCAATAAAATTGACCCATTAGATGCTCTATTAGATGCTTACGCAGTGTGCTATCTCGAACCATTTGACGGATCTGGTTACTGGACGAATGAGAAAATATTGGGAGGAGGTAGCTTGTTTTGATCTTACTGAAATATATACACACGATCCTATTGCTAATTGGTATAGGATTTTTAATTTACGGTTTGTTTTTAGTTAATCCAATAGTTGGATTCATCTCGACTGGATTAATTTTGATTATTTTAGCGATCTATATTGATCGAGGAGGTGCGCGATGAAGAAACGAATCAAGAAGAAATACGAGCTACTAGAGCGTATTGAGTATTTAGAGAATGACTTCTTTAAATTTACTCAAGACACAGTAGATGTCATTGAATTTCTAGGTGAACAGATAAAACGACTTGAACGCAAGCATAAAAAACATTGATTTCAATGGATAGAAAGGAGGTGAGATTATATGAGTTTCTTTCAACCATTGGGATCAACCAAGCCCTCTTATGATGATTACATTTCTTCCGTGTTATCTGGCAACTACTCCCCAGAATACACAGGAATTTCTGCACTAAAGAACAGCGATATCTTAACCGCAGTAACCATCATCGCTGGGGATATCGCACGATTCCCACTATTGAAAAAAGATTTTACTGGGAATATCGAGCAAGACGCAGATTTGAACTATCTCTTAAATGTTAAATCGACTGGTAATGTGTCGGCACGGACATGGAAGTTCGCAATGACCGTTAACGCGATTCTAACAGGCAATTCATTTTCTCGAATCTTACGAGACCCTAAGACTGAAAAAGCACTTCAATTTCAATTCTACAGACCGTCTGAAACGACTGTAGAGGAAACGAACGACCACAGACTGATATATACTTTCCGTGACCGTTTAACGGGTAAGGCGATTGAATGTAAAGCGGAAGATGTCATTCACTGGAAATTCTTTAGTCACGATACCATTTTAGGACGATCTCCACTACTGTCACTTGGTAGCGAGATCAGCTTGCAAGACGGTGGACTGAATACCTTGATTAAATTCTTCCGTGATGGATTCTCTAGCGGGATTATCAAGCTCAAAGGTGCGCAATTGAACGGTGAAGCCCGCAAAAAAGCCCGTATGGACTTTGAAAAGATGCGTGAGGGGTCAACTGGTGGCAGTCCTTTGGTGTTTGATGATACGCAGGAATATACCCCACTTGAGATTGATACGAATGTCTTGCAGTTAATCACATCTAATAACTTTACGACTGCACAGATTGCAAAAGCCTTGCGAGTACCAAGTTATAAATTGGGTGTAAATAGTCCTAACCAGTCAGTGGCACAGCTAGCTGAGGATTATGTTGCGAATGATTTGCCATTCTACTTCGATGCTATCACCAGTGAACTCGCCCTTAAAGTGCTGGGCGATGAAGAACGCAAGCTATTTAAGATTGAGTTTGACACTCGGAGCGTGACAGGTCGAAACGTAGATGAAATCACGAAGTTGATTATCAACCAAGTTATCACACCAAACGAGGGGCGCGTGGAGCTTGGAAAAGAGCGTTCGTCTGATCCTAACATGGATCGTTATCAATCCAGCTTGAACTATGTCTTTTTGGATAAAAAAGAAGAGTACCAAGAAATGAAAGGGGGTGAGGATGAAAATGGCAAAGAGAATCAAGATGAAAGGGCCTCTGATCTCGAATAACGAGTACGAAGTGTATGAGTTTTTTGGTTTAGAGGCAGTCAGCGCAAAGTCGATTACAGATCAATTTCCAGAAGATATCAACGAGGATATCACGCTAGAAGTCAATTCCAACGGTGGTCTAGTGACAGTAGGAAGCGAAATATATACCGCTCTTAAAGAATACAAAGGCCACGTCACAGTGGAAGTGATAGGAATGGCTGCGAGTGCTGCAAGTGTTGCGATTATGGGTGCGGACACAATCAAAATCAGTCCGACAGCTCAGATTATGATCCATAAAGCGCTACTTACACGAGCATCTGGGAATAGTGATGATTTAGAAAAGGCTGTAAATGCTCTTAAATCTAGCGATCAATCGATTATTAATGCGTATGTCTCAAAGACTGGTTTATCAGAAGATGAAATCTTCGAAATGATGAAGAATGAAACCTTTATGTCGGCAAATGAAGCGATTGAAAAAGGTTTTGCTGATGAAATCATGACTTTTGAGAAAGATTTAGGCGCAGTAGCAAGCCTCGAAAGTGGACTGTTACCGCAAGCTGTCATCGATGACTTTTATTCACGGAAGAAATCGAACGCAAAAGAAGCTCAAGCGATGTTATTTGAGCTGGAAAAAGAGGCCATCTTAAACGGCCTTTAAAGGAAAGGGGAATATACCTAAATGTTTGATGAAAAAATCAAAGAATTGGAAGCTAAAATCGCTGAAACTAAAGCAGAAATCGAAACTGCTACAAGCGATTTGAAAGCTAAGTTGGAAGATAGCGCAAACGCTGACCTTAACGAAGCGAAAGAAATGCGTGCGTCTATCGATGCTAAGAAAGAAACTTTGAACACATTAACGGAGGATTTGAATTTGTTTAAAGAAATGAAAAACGAACCACAAACTGCTGAAACTCATGCAGTCCAAACAGAAGAAAAAACAATGCGTGAAGCAGTAAATGAATGGCTTCATTCAAAAGGTGCTGTAGCATCTAAAGAATTGAAATTTGAAGGCAAAGAATTGATCGTTCCTATGAACGCAGCGGTTGACCCTGCTACAGATGGATTGAAGAAAGCTAACTCTAAACCAGTTACTAGCGAAGAAATCGTTACTACACCACTTCGTGAAGTAAAAACTGTTCTTGACCTTAAACAATTCGCTACAATCCATAAAGCAACTAAGGGAACTGGTAAATACCCAATTTTGAAACACGCTACTTCTAAGATGGCAAGCACAGCAGAATTGGAAAAGAACCCTGCTCTTGCTAAACCAGAATTTGAAAACGTAACATGGGAAGTTACTACTTACCGTGGAGCTATTCCAGTATCTCAAGAATCTATTGATGATGCAGATGTTGACCTTCTTGGTTTGGTATCAGAAGCAGCAGAACAAATTAAAGTAAATACTACTAATGATGCTATCGCTACTGTATTGAAATCATTTACTGCTGAAAATGCTACAAACCTTGATGAAATTAAAAAGATTCTAAACACTAAACTTGATCCAGCTTACAATGTATCATTTGTAGTTTCTCAAAGTTTCTACCAAAAACTTGACACAATGAAAGATAAGAATGACCGTTACTTGCTTCAAGATTCAATCACTTCTGCTTCTGGTAAAGTGTTCCTTGGACGTCCAGTATTTGTAGTATCTGATACAACTCTTGGAGCTGAAGGTGAAGCACATGCCTTTATCGGTGATATCCAACGTGGTGTACTCTTTGCAGATCGTCAAGAATTGGGTCTTCGTTGGGCTGATAACGACATCTACGGTCAATACTTGCAAGCAGTTGTACGCTTTGACGTTAAGAAAGCAGATGCGAAAGCTGGTTACTTCGTTACTATGCCCTAATGTTCCCCCAATTAGCGGGGGTGTCTCACGGTCTGCGGTTACTCTAGCAGTACCAACCGCAAGTAGCACCAAAGCTGACATCATGGCTTATCTCGATAGCAAAGGAATCACGTATAGCGCATCACAAACCAAAGAGCAACTACTTGCCTTGATTGGAGCGTGATGCTATGGCCGTAACGGATTTAGAAGATGTAAAACTTTATTGCAAAATTGATTTTGACTTTGAGGATCAAATGCTTGAAGAAATGATCGATGCTGCAGAAGATGAAATCTGTTTTGCTATCGGAAATGATGTAACTCCTCAAGATTTAGCTAAATATGCTAAGTTTTCGCTTGCGGTTAAAAAGCAAGTGAAAGAGGAATATGAACATCGTGGCTTGTCTGCTGACACACAACGTCATGGACTGGCCAACGGTGTACTTAATATTATCCATCAACTACGTACACGGAGGGAACTCGATGATCACAAGAAAAATGAATCACAGAGTCACGTTCTTTCGTGAGGCCGGAGGTCAAAACGAAGATGGTGAGGTTGTCTCTCCATCTCGAAAAAACCTCTACACTTGCTGGGCAGAGGTTGCTAAGACTTCCTTGAAAGACTTTCAAGAGGGAGCGAACCAGACAGCCAACAAGAAAGCTAAAGGGATTGTTTCTTCGAGCGAATTAAAAACCTTGTATATTCGTCACAATCCAGAACGACCATTTGATAGCTCAGATCATGTTGAATTTAACGGGTTTGAGTATGATATCGTATCAGTCGATGTGGATGAATCATCATTTGACATGGATAAGATCAGTATTAAGAGGCGCACATGACAAAAGGTCTGGATCAGATTTTATCACGACTGAATGAGCTGCAGGTCAAAGCTCCAAAGGCTGCAAGAGCTGCAGTAAAAGAGGGATCAGACGAAGTCGAAAAAATCTTAAAAGTAAACACACCAGTTTACTTTATATTGGACGATGTTCATGCCAAAGATGATACGAGAGTGACCAGTTTTAAAGGTGGCGACCATGGTTTGATATCAAAAGATATCGGCTTTGGTCGTGCTACAGGCTGGCGGATTCACTTCCCAGACGATGGTACAAAATACCAAAAAGCACAAGGTTTTGAAGAAAAAACAATTAATGAAGCAACACCAATTGTTAAGGAAATATACGCAACTAAAGTAAAGGAGGGATTGGGATTGTGACAGTAGAAACAATAGCTTATAAGTTATTAAGTAATAGCGAAGAACTAAACAGCTTACTCGATAAGCTACGAGGGAAGAAATTCGGTCTTGGATTTAAGCAAGGCATCTTTACTTACGATATCCCAGAGCGCCCTACGAACGCTTTGAGTAAGGAGCTTGCTCCATTTATGCGTATCTATCCAACTTATGAGAATGATGTTGAGTTTGCGGATGATAAAGCCATCTCGACTGAACACAGGATCACAATCAACTATTGGTGTTTAAATGCAAAGCAGTCTGAACAGATTGCTGAATTGATGGATAAGATTTTAGAGAGTAACGGCTTTGACCGTTACACAACAAATGAACTGCCAAGATATAGAGATAACGATATTGACTTACTAGTGAATGTAAGAAAGTATCGTTTTTTTGATTGGCAACTTGAAAAATTAAGAAACGAGGATTAATGAATGTCTAAAGTTAAATTTGGATTGCGTGGATTTGAATTTGGTGAAGTTAACGCTGAAAACAAAGTTCCAACAACTATGAAATTGACTGGTATGAAATCTGCTAAGATTGATATCACGAACGAACTTGTAACAATTGCTGCCGATGATGGACCATACGTAGTATTGTCATCAGGTATCACTGGTACACAATTGGAAATCTCAGTGCTTGACTTGCCAACAGAGGCACGTAAGGTATTGTACGGTATCGAAGTTAAAGACGGTATGGAAGTCTACAATAAGAACCTCACTCCTAAGGACGTGGCTTGTTGCTTCCGTACATCTACAGAAGATGGTAAAGCTATCTGGATCGGTCTCCTTAAAGGTAAATTCTCATTGCCTGGCATGGAAACTGAAACTAAAGACGGTAGCCCAGCTCCAAAAGAAGACAGCGTAACAGGTAACTTTGTAGCGCGTGGTGACGACGAAAACGGTGATGTAATGATCATTGCTCGCGAAGATAACCCAGCATTTAATTTGGAAAAATTCCGTGCTGCAGTCTTCCCAAAGTCGTAAGCGCCGCACCAGCTTCGCCTGTAGGCGCAGGATAACAACTTTCTAAGCATGGATTTTATTTCCATGCTTTTTATTTTTATTTAAGGAGTAGGAAATGTACACAATCAAGCTAAAAATCGGTGGAATTGATAAAGAATTTACCAAAGAATATATCAATGTAGAGGATAATCTCCTCGCAACTGAGCAAAACGTGCGCCAATCGGCACTTATCCAAGATGCAAAGAAGGCAAATGATCCTAAAGAGAATCGCAAACTAAATGAAGCATATCTAAAAATGTTCGTGGATATGTTTGGCGGTCAGTTTAAAGTCGAAGATTTGAAGCAAGCAGATATCACGATTTTAAAAACACTTGAAAAAATCTATCTCGCAGCGCTTGGAATTAAAGAAGAAGTGATCGAAGACCTTGAGGGTGAAGACGAAAAAAAGGGATAAGCCCAGAAGAAGCGCGTGACAATCTCTTGATCTGGTTTCAAGAGTTGATGCAACAAGGCTATACAATCCTTGAAATTAAACAGATGCGACTATCCGACTTTGATTTAATGGTTAAGGCCTTTGAAACGAAGAAGGAAGAATCGGAGAAAGAGACCACGCTTGATAAAGCATTTCCACTTCTATTTGGTTAGGAAAGGAGGATAAATGGCTAATAATTTAGGTGAATTAGTAGCAACGGCATCGCTGGACATCCAACCGTTTATTGGTAATACCAAGCAGTTAAGCTCTTATATGCGTGGTCTGGATCGTTCCTTATCTGCGATGGAGAAATCCTTTAAGAATGTTGGTAAAGGCGGTAATAACCTAGCGGGAATGAAGACCGTATTAGGCGAGACTGCGAACAGCATTAAAGCCTATGAAGGCATTTTGAAGCAACAATCAGAACACTACAACAATCTAAAATCAAAGATTGGTGATTTGAGTAGTGCGAGTGCAAAAAACAAGGAAGACTTGCTTGGCGCACGTAATGCAATGTTGCAGACCGCTACGACTTTATCAGATTTGAGAGGGCGATATGCTGATCTCACTAAAGAAATCAATATCCAGTCTAGTAAATGGACACAAGTTGGAAACAGCTTGCATTCATTCGGTTCAAAGATGCAGGGTATTGGAAAGAGTATGCAAAGTGTTGGATCGACACTCACAAAAGGTCTGACTGTACCACTACTTGCCGGCGCTGGGGTTGCGGTTAAGGCTGCGATTGACTATGAAAGTGCGTTCGCTGGGGTAAATCTTTGCCCTCTCTAATAGTAATATTAGAGTAATTAAATCGAGCAAAAACGGTAAAAGCTAAGTCGTACAGATATGCTAATACCGTGCTAACTTATCAGATAGCGAAAAGGCTGATAAGCAGTGTAGAGCGTAGGAAGTGAATAAATATAATCTTCCCACGAGTGTTCGACAGCCTTTTACAAAAGGTTGAAAATGTACGCCGAACTTATGGGAAACCATAAGAAGTAAGGGATAAAAAGCCTTTGCGATAACATAATTGAAAGAAAACAGTGGACGGAACACCACAACAGTTCGCACAACTATCTACTAGTATCCGTGAGATGGCTAAAGAAATGCCATCTAGTGCGGTTGAAATTGCCCATGTAGCAGAAGCGGCAGGGCAATTAGGTGTACCTATTGGCGCGATCAAAGACTTTTCGAAGACCATGATCAATTTGGGAGTGTCTACTAACCTAAGCTCGGAAGAAGCTGCATCGTCAATCGCTAAGATTGGTAATATCATGCAAGTATCTGGCAAAGACCTTGGTACATGGTCGGCCCACTTCGGATCTTCACTTGTGGATTTGGGTAACCATTTTTCAACAACTGAACGCGATATTGTCGAAATGACAAACCGTTTAGCAGCGGGCGGTAAGCTAGCTGGTTTGACTACACCAGAAATTCTTGGCCTTGCGACTGCGATGAGTAGTGTAGGCATTGAAGCTGAGGCAGGGGGAACTGCGATGAACCAGACCCTTACTGGTATCGGTAAGGCAGTGGCTGGTGTAGGTAAAGGTGCGAAAGAGAAATTAGAAGTGATCGCACAAACTGCAGGAATGACGGCAGAGCAATTCTCTACAGCTTGGAAACAAAAACCAGCAGATGCATTGCAAGCCTTTATTAAAGGTCTACAACGTGCACACGATGAAGGCAAGAATATGGACGGTATTCTTGATGAACTTGGAATGACAGGTATTCGTCAAGGTAATATGCTGAAATCTCTTGCATCTGCATCGGATAAGATGAGCGATGCAGTGAATCGCTCAAACTTGGCTTGGAAAGAGAATAACGCACTTACTAACGAAGCTAACAAACGCTACGAGACAACAGAATCACAACTTAAAATCTTTAAAAACAAACTTACCGATATTGCTATTGAATTCGGTGGACCACTCTTAAAGGCGTTGAATAGCGGTTTGGATGCTGCTAAACCGTGGCTACAAACGTTATCAGACATGGCTAAGAAATTTAGTGAAATGTCAACTGAGCAACAACAAAGCATCATTAAATGGGGCGCTATGGCTGCTGCAATCGGGCCAGCTTTGAAATTCTTTGGTAAAGGTGCAAGTATCATTGGTGGCTTTGCTAAAGTAATTGGAGCAACCGCTAGAGGTATCGGTAAATTTAGCGGTTTACTGAAAAACGTGTCTGCTGGTGGTGGATTTATCAATGGTCTAAAACAGATGGCTACTGGTATGACTGCTACTGGGACTGCTGCAGAGAGTGCGGCTGCAAGTACAGGATTGTGGAGTGCGGCGGTTGGCTTACTTGGTAATCCGTTAACATGGGGGGTTATCGCTGGTGGTGCTGCATTAGTTGGTATCGGTATTATTGCTCACGATATCGCAGAAGCGAACGAACGTACTCAAACGTGGGGTACAAGCGTAAGCAAGTTACAAGACCAAGAACTATCACGCTTGAAATCCAAAGTCGATGAAGTCCATCAGGCTACCGTAGGTTTTGGTCAAGGTGGCGCACAAGCGGTTGAGAATGTGCGTAAGAGTGTGCAAGGTCTTGCTGATGATATCCAAAAAGCGATTGACAAAGACCTTGAAAAGACTCTTAAAGGTCTTGAAAAAGTTGGTGCGAGTGAAACAATCCAAAAACGTGCTGTAGCACAAGCAGAACAGCAAAAGAAAAACATCCAGTCGATGACAGATGAGATTGTACAGATTTATCAAAATGCATCTGACCAACACAGAAAGATTACTCGCGAAGAACAAGCGATTATTTCTGACTACGAAAATCAATTTATTGATAAGCAATTGTCATTGCAGAAATATTCTGCCGATGAACGTACCGCAATTGTGAAAGCCATGAATGGCCAGATCAGTGATCTGAATGAAACGCAGTTACGTAAAGGTACAGGAGTCGTAGCTAAATGGCTCAAAGAGGAACAGAAACTCTACGATGAGCAAGTGACTGCATTGAAAGATGCTCACGAAAAGGGAATTTATAGCCAGTCCGAATACAATAAGGAAATGGAAAAATTAAATGCCCAACACAAGACCAAAATGGAAGCCTATGGCCGTGAGTATGCAGAACTTCAAAAAGAGTGGAGTAAGAAAGTACCTCTTAACTTCGGTAACGATGAACAACGTAAGATGTACTTTGACCAGATGCGCAAGGATTGGGCAGAGCTTGGACTTGATTATGACAAGATGATGGCCAAGGCAGACCAATTTGCTGACATCGTAGGTCGTTCATCTGGTATGGTCGCTAAAAGCGTACAAAATATGTCGCAGGAGACCAAAGATGCTAACAACCTATGGAATGGATTGGTATTTGATCCTAAGACTGGGCAAGTCAAAACCAATGCGCAAGAGGAAGTTACGAAAGCGCTCCAAGCTGAAAATGGCTGGGAGAATATGCAGTTTATCCTCAAGCACGCAAACCTTGAGACTAACGCTAAGATGACGATCGGACAAGCACTGGTTGAGGTTGGTAAATGGGACAGCCTAACTCCAGCAGAGAAAGAATTGGTCGTAGGCAACAATCAAGGTATGAAAGCAGTCCTTGATAGTAAGACATTGCTGGAACAGTACAACGCTATGCCAGCAGCGGTCAAGGAACTCTTGATGAAGAACACTGACTTTCTCTCATCTGGTGAACGTGCTACAGCAATCATCGAACGCTGGAACACACTCACACCAGAGCAGAAAGAACTCATCTTAAAGGATGCTGCGAGCGACAAGGCTGAACGTGTACGACTAGCAGTCGACTCACTAACTGGTATGGCCCACGTAGTTAATTTAGATGCAGAAGATAAGACCAAGAGCGCTATCGCTAGTGCGATGTCTAGCATCTTAACGTTACCAACTGACCACAAGACGGATTTGATTGCAACTCCAGACGGTGTTACCCTTGGAACTAACCAAGCTATGGGCGCTTTGGAATTGTATAACGGATTCGCAGTACCTACAAAACAATTTACTGCCGATGCAAGTAACGCAACTAACGCTGCTAACCAAGCAATTGCTAAACAGCAAGAGTGGAATAGTACACCTAGTCCAGTTAAACCGCAGTTGGGTGATCCAACTGGTGCGATAACTGCTGCACGGCAAGCTATTGAAAATCAAAACGCTTGGAATAGCACTCCAAGTCCTATCAAGGGCATCAATGCACAAGATAATACTGCAGGCCCTGTTTGGAGCGCTCAATCAAATATCAATAGCGTTCAAGGTAAGACAGTATACATTGATGTCGTAAGGCGGATGATTGGTGGAGCAGCAGCCGCGATTGGTTTTAAAGATGGTACAGACTACCACGAGGGCGGACTCGCAATGGTCAATGACCAACGTGGTACGCTCTACAAAGAAATGGTCACACTACCGGACGGAAGCTCATTTATCCCAGAGGGTCGTAACGTGATCCTTGATCTTCCAAGAGGATCAAAAGTCATGCGCGCTGGTTTGACTAAAAACTTTATGCGTGAATTAGGTATACCGAACTTTGCGGATGGTGTAGGTTGGAAACATTCGGAAGTTGCGAACGTTACGCAACGAATTAAAAACGTTAATGAATGGAAACGGAACAATGAACAGCGTGATCTTGTACCGTTTATCCAAGAGTTGATTGACCAAGTTAAACGCGGTAACAATCGTGATGAACGACCAAACCAAAACTACACATTGAACGTGCATGGAAATAGCACAGGTCAAGATTTGACACCAGAGTTCATGAAGCGCTTGATGCGCGAACTAGCATACTATACTAATCAGGAAGGAAGGGGATTAGCTTGACGACATTTACTTTTAACGGAAAGAAAAACACTGAGTTCGGTTTACGAGTAGCAGAAGGCAAGAAGATCACTACTTCCAGCCTTGATGTGGAGCGCGTGACAGTAGCAGGACGGGACGGTGATTTGCTCATCAGTAATAACCGTCTTAATTCTGCTGAGTTGAGTTTTCCAGTGAATTTTGTGAAAGAAAAAGGCCTAATTGCTACAGAAGTTTATAAAATTTCTGAATGGCTAAACGTGACAGGTTATAAGGATTTAACGATCTCTTACGATCCAGATTTCATCTATCGTGCTGCATATCTTGAGACATTTAGCATCGAGGAAACCATGCGACAGTTTGGTAAAACAACCATTAATTTTGTGTGCTATCCTGTTAAATTTTATAAGCAAGGTCGTACCACGCAGAAACTAATGAATGGTGCGACACTTAACGGTCTAGGCAATGTAAACGCAAAACCTATCATCACGCTAGTGGGATCGGGCGATTGCACTCTTACTATTAACGGACGCAAGACTAAACTAAAAGATATCCAAGGCAAAATCACACTGGATATGCAAGCCAACCAAGTATTTAAGGATAACTTGCCAGCGTGGGATAAGGTAGTAAGAAGCTCACAATTCCAGATGCCGTACCTTGACTATGGTCGTAACTTGATTAGTTGGGACGGGAATTTTGAGGTGTTTATTATTCCAAACTGGGGAGTCAAATTATGAGACCTATTTTGTTTAATAAAAATGAGACGGCCTTTGACACTTACGGTCTTGGTGAACTTAACGTTACCAAGGGGACAGTTACACGGGAGCGTAACGGGAATTATACGCTATATTCAGAAATTCCCGCGAACGATCCAATGGTTGCAACCCTTGAGAAAGAAATGAAGCTAAAGGCTGACGCTGGACTGCGAACTAAAAACCAAACCTTTGAAATCTCACGAATCGTAAAAGATAGCAGTAACATTGTTAAAATCTATGGGCAACATATCAGCCACAAGCTGGAATATATGGCATTGGTTAATGGCAGGGCCTTTTCTGGTTCTGCTTTTACTGCTCTCGCTACTTGGCACAATGCGACTATCGGTGACTTGCGTTTTGATGTATGGTCGGATATCCAAACCACTGGAAAAGGTGTGTTTGACATTTCTAAAATGGAAAACGCACGTCAAGCTCTTGGTGGTGTCGAGGGATCAATCCTCGACATTTATGGCGGTGAATATGAGTTTGATAACATGACCGTGCGACTGCATAAGCAGTTGGGTCGTACTGCCCCAACCGTGCTTGAATATGGTCGAAATATCTTATCTGCTGAATCAGACGAAACGATCGAGAGTGCATACACTAGCGTGTTGCCATTCGCAACATATACTCCCGATAAACCAGAGGGCGATACTAGCGATAGCCAGCCCGATCCAGTAACGGTCACACTGCCAGAAAACTACGTAGATAGTAAATATAAGGCCCTCTACGCGCATCGCAGAATTAAAGTCGTAGACTTTTCAAGCGAATTTAAGAGCGATAGCAAGAGTAAGGATATCCCAACACCCGATAAATTGCGTAAAATCGCTAATGATTATATGGAGCGCAATGAAATTGGTAAGCCTAAGATCAACATCAAAATCGAGTATGCTGATCTAGCACGCACACTTGACTATGCGGATCGAGGCTGGATCGAAGAAGTCGAATTATGCGATATTGTACCCGTCTATTATCCACAGATCGGGCTGACCGATGAAACTTTGAAAATAACCACGATCACTTACGATTTTGTAAACGAACGAAATGAGAGCGTGGAGTTTGGTGATATCGGAACGAACGTAAGAGCGACCATGCAGAGTGGTCTAGCTGGACGAGTTGATGATATCGCTAAGGCACAGCAGGACTTTGAGAATAGCTTGCCAGACTATCTCTTAAACGCTCAAGGTAACAAGGTTTGGTACAACAAACCAGACGACAAAGAGCATAAAGTCGGTGATATCTGGTTTGAGAAGAACGGTCTCTATGACCGTATGTATGTATGGAACGGCTCTCAGTGGGAAAAACGTATCGACACAGAAGATGTCGATAAGATCAAGAAAGAGGTTGATAAACAGCTTGAACAAGCCAAGCAGTCAACTGCTATCGAAATCGAAAAGGCAAACGCAAAAGCTCAAGAAGCTCTTATTAAAGCTGGAACGATTCCAGACACAGCTACGTTATCGGATCAAATTAAAACGCTGATTTTAAATAGTCCAGATTTATCACGTAAGGTCACGGAAACGTTTAATAATGCGGACAATGGTGATACGATCTATAGTAAGGTGTATTCAAAGGTAGCAAAGGCATTTGCAAGCAAGACAGACTTTGAAAATATAGACCGTGTCCAGAACGGCATGGGTCAAGATTTAATCGGCCTATCTAAAAAAGTAGAAACACAAACGCTTGAATTTAACAAGCTGACGGAATCGAACAAGCTATACGAACGCATTCTTGGAACGTCCGAAACAGGCGCACCAGACAAGCTCTCACGGCTTGTCATGTCTAGCGAGATCTTTCAGACGGAAGTCGGGAAGTATGTCACAGATGATAATAACTTAATTGTTAATTCTATGACTATGTCCACTAATACGCTTGTCGGGAACAACAATCCAAACGCAAACGTATCTGTTAGTGATGGTATTTTTACAATCAAGGCACAAGGCCTGACGGGTTATAATTGGTCAGGGTTCACGCTCCCGATTTACGTTAAAAAAGTTTATCACGGTGAAACGTACACGCTAGGGTTTAAGTACCGTATTAGGGAATATCCAGATGTCTCTTTCGCTTTTAACATCAAAAACCACGGGTTAAATAAAACTCTTTCATGGTCAAATATCGGTGAAAAACGGCCACCTCTAAACGAATGGCAAGAGTTTCAAAAGACTTTCACGGTTCAAGAAGATTTCACTTTTGGAGAAGATTATAACTACCCATTTTATATCTTCTTAGCAAAAAATGGTTGGATAGAATTCAAAGAGCCAATCCTTGTCCGTGGATCAAACACAGGGCCTTACAAGCCAAGTCAATTCGATGACGCTTTCGCTGAAACAAAAGCAGTACGGACGCAAGTGACACAGCTCGCTGGATCATGGGCGGTGCGTAACCTAAACAACAACGGTGACGTACTAAACTCAATTAACGTACTCGCTAACGGCACGAACCGAATTGATGGACGGCTAACGCATATCACGGGCCAGACGCAGATTGATAATGCAGTGATTAAAGATGGTATGATAGCTAACTTAAACGCTGATAAAATCACGGGTGGCACGATTGACGCAAGTCAAGTCAATGTGATTAACGTTAATGCAAGTAATGTACTAGCTGGTACGCTGACTGGTATGACCGTGCGAGGTGGTCGCATTGAAGCCTTAAACGGCAACATGAATATCGACTTGCAAAAAGGCCAGTATAACGTGCTTGGTGATGAGTCAGTAATGCGAAGAATTGACAGCCTCAACTCATCCCAATTTATCAAGATGAAAAAAGGTGGGTTTGTCGCGGAACAATTTAGAGATAGCAATGCTGCACTCATGGTTTTAGGTACGAACCACAATAAAGACCCTAAAGAAGTTGAAAGACATGACAACGAGACATTTGCTGGTATTCGTCTTTGGTCTGGTAAAGGCAATGGCGCAGAAGAAAGCCTTACAGAATTTATCGGTGACCGTGTATTGATTTACAACAACGGACGATATCGTAGCCCCTGGAACTTCCACGGAAATACAAATGACGGAAATACCTATTTGATACCGATGAACCAAAATGGCGTTAAACATTTTATTGGACGTGGTGACTTCTTCCTTGAGGGGATTTATTCGCGGAAATTTTACATGAGCGGTGGTATTGATATTGGTGATTATATCTGGGACTTGCTCACTTGCTTTGGTGAAATGGCAAAAAACAATATGCTTGGAGGGGCTAAAAACCACATCACGGGAGTACTACGGAAACGAGGTTATAGAATTTAATGCATACAACAGACAAAATTATCAACGATGTCGCAGTCCAACTTGCGAATAAGATTATTGAGTGCGCTAACTATAAGGCACACTACGAAGAAGTACAGGAACAACTAACACGGATTAACCGTGTATTGGAATCAGATGAAGCATTGAAAGAGCTATTCGATGAAGTAGCTCAGAAAGGATAATATATGACATTTAAAGTAGTAAACAAATACTTACAAGAAACTAACAAAACATTCGTAGCAATTCGACAAGATGCACCATACACAGCATTTGACCGTGTTTTAATCGGTGACCGTACAAGCGAGTCAGACGATGCACTTATCGAGGCTGTATTAGGTCAAATCGCAACCGAATTTAACCCAGCTGACGGTGTGAAGAAACTACAAGAAGATTTACACGTACAAGCAGAAAGCTACGAGCAAAAACTTGCTGAGAAAGATACCAAAATCGCAGAAGTAAAAGCGGTGGCAGATTGGGCAGTATTGGCACGGGTAACTGATACAGATAACCCACTAGATCCAACCATTTACAAGCGGGGCCTTGAATTGGTTGACCTTGGACAGTCTGGTAAGACTTATAAATCACAAGAAATCTTTACACTCGAAGATGCAAGCCATACTGCTGCATACGGTGAGGGTAACCGTGTGATGGTGCAAGTCAATAGCGATTTTACTTACAACGGTGAAACACTTGACCAACTTGCAAGTCTTGAGCAAAACGGGAAGTTGGCGGTTTGGAAATGGACTAAACCGAAAGAAAATACAGATTTGGAAACTCAACCACTAACATAGAATTGAGGTGGTTGGGTGACATTCTCTGATTTAATCGCGCACCTCGCCCCTACCTTTGGAGTGATCGCTACAGGCTGGTTCGGAATGAAAGCTAGTAAATCGGCTAATTTAAACAAGGAACAGTTTAATGAATTAAAAGATGAACTAGGCACGATCCAGAAGTCAGTAGAAACAGTCAAAGTTGTGGGCGAGGATAATAATAAAAAAATCGATGAAGTGAATGATAAGCTGGCAGTCCACGATGAAGCACATCTAGTCACTATGTATCTACGCCTTGAGCGTGATATGACTGTTGCTATTAACCGTGGATATACTACTATCCATGAATCTGATATCATTCACAAGATGCACAATAGTTATAAAAAACTTGGTGGGAATGGCTATATTGATAGCCTCTACAAAAAATATGAAGCATTAGAAGTGAGGAATTAAAATGAATAAAATTAACTGGTCTGTACGTTTGAAAAATAAAAATTTTTGGCTTGCCCTTGTGCCAGCTTTGGCTTTGCTATTCCAAGCATTCGCTGACATCTTTGGCATCAAGCTAGAGTTTGGACAAACCATTGATAAAATCTTGGTATTCGTCAATGTGTTGTTTGCATTCTTCGTGCTTGTCGGAGTGGTCAACGATCCAACTACTGCTGGATTGAGCGATAGCGAACGTGCGTTAGGTTATGAAGAACCTAGCGAAGATTAATATATTTTTACTGGCTACTATCTATTTTTGGATAGTAGCCTTTGATTTTAGAAAGGAGCAGTAATGGCTACTTTAAATGATATTTTAGGATATGCAGAAAACCTAGCAAACCAAGGGGTGGGAGCCGATGCCGATGGAGCGTACGGTACGCAGTGCGTGGACTTACCTAACTCTATTTCTATCAATTTCTTTGGCCGTACGCTTTGGGGCAATGCGATTGATCTGCTTAATTCTGCCCGTGACCTTGGCTATGAGGTTGAATACGATGCAGTGGGTGTCAACCCACGGGCTGGGGCAGTATTCGTTATGGATACCACTTACATTTACGGCCACTCTTACGGTCACACGGGTCTAGTCATTGAAGACTCAGACGGTTATACCATGCGGACGATTGAGCAAAATATTGACGGTAATGCTGACAGTCTCTATGTCGGTGGTCCAGCACGATATAATACCCGTGATTTTAACGGTATTGTAGGCTGGTTCTACTTCCCAGTTGACGGGCAACCAGCACAAGTTACTAATGTCGAATCGTCAGAGCCTCTTACAGTCGATTCTAGCGCATTTAATGAGGAGACTGGTACATTTACAGTCGAAGTATCTGCGCTCAATGTACGTGCCTCTGCAGGTTTGTCTGGTGAGATCGTAGCAGTGTATACCGTAGGGCAATCTATCAACTATGATGGTTGGATTGATAACGATGGATACATCTGGATCACGTACATCGCAGGGTCTGGAAATCGCAGATATGTCGCAGTTGGTCAATCGGAAAATGGTAAGCGTATCAATAGTTTTGGATCATTCTCATAAGGAGGTGAACCATGCGTATTAATTCGACAAACCTAAAACAATTTGAGGGGGGCGATGTCGTTAAACAAGGCGATACAGCTTCCCTCTTTGGTTATGAGTTGCTAGATGAGAATTACAGTCCGGTAACAGAAATCGAAGGGCAGGAAGCTACGATCACGCTTGCCAACCGAACAGGAAAAACTAAACTAACTGGAATAGTTACGGATCATAAGATCAAATTTACGATTGGAAAAATCTTACCAGTCGGTATCTATCAAGTCGAGATCACTTGCGGTAACTATGTATTTCCGTCTGATAAATCAACCGTGATTAAGGTCACACAATCAGCAGAAGAATATACATCGGACACACTCGAAGAACTGCGTAGACAAGACCAAGGCGAGGAATTGCCAGACTTAACCGTACTATATAACCTAGCTAAAATTTGAAAGGATAAAACATGACTTTAAACACAGAGAAATTAACAAAATTCGCACAAGCAGTCGGTGCTGATGTCAAAGAAATTAAAACCACACTTGCTAACAAGGCTGACAAATCAGAAATCGGCCAAGGTGGAATCACCCAACAACAACTTGATACCGCAATCCAAGGCGTGAAAACGGCCATTCTGGGCGAAGGTGTACCAGAAGAATTGGACACGCTGAAAGAAATCGCAGAGAAAATCAAAGCCGGCGAAAATCCAGACAGTGCGATCGTATCTAAAATGACAGAGCTTGGCCAAAAATTCACTGATCTGGAAAACACTGACTTTGTTCAAATCTATACCACAGCGAAAAGTCCCCTCTAAGGAGGTGCTGAATGGATAAATTAAAACAAGCGTTCCAACAGATTGGGCTAGATATTAGTAATTTACAGAGTGGTGCTTTAACAACTACTCAAGCATACACTCTATTTCCCACATATGCCACTCTCCAATCCCAGATGACAACCAACATCAAAGACAAGCACCTTGAACTAGGTCTGGACGCTCTCATTGATGAGAAATTAAAGAATGGCGGTGATCCATTCGTCACGAGGTCCAAACTCCCAACGGTCGACACAAGCCAGCTAGCAAGTAAGAATGATCTCGAAGAGTTGAAACGCTCAGTCGGTTCTGCTGGTGGATCTGGTGAATTGAAAGGTCAAGGCTTCCCGTACGCTCTTAATGCTGATATCGGTACGATATACACTGATACCACGGCGAAGAATGGAGCGGTGAAGTGGATCAAGAAAACCGCTGGAACTGGCTCTAACGCTTGGTCGGTATTATTTGGCGATGTCAAACACAAACCAAGAATTTCATCGAGTCAAAACAACGCTTACGTAGAATTCAGACGTATAAACTCTACGGTTGAAATCGGCTTCGGTGGCCTTTCTTGGGGTTGGTTTGGAATCGTGAGACGAGGTGCGCCCAGCTACATTCCACAAGGGTCAGACCGTGAGCGAAACGTGGTGATCTTAAACGTCGGAGGTATACCCGTCGGTTTTCGTGCGACCAGCTCAAAACTGGGCGTTATGACGAACGACAAGGGCAAGCGCCTTGGTACTTTTTATTTAGGCGGACCGGGTGACGGTAACCAGCTACGCTTACAATTTGACGATCCAGTCCCAACAGATCGTGATATCGGAGACTTGCGGTTTACTGATATGTCGTATATCACAGATGATCCGTGGCCGGAAACTCTATAATAAGACACACAACCCCCTCGATTGAGGGGGCTTTTTTTATTGTGCTTATAACGGCAATTTT
>FLSK01376879.1_pt1 | contig 39549 bp, 51 predicted proteins | sample 1550541 | NCBI WGS metagenome assembly FLSK01 (sample SAMEA4031773, study PRJEB14383) | metagenome | biome: human; feature: oral; material: saliva | place: Philippines | collected 2014
ACAATCGTATCGAACCAGTCAGTCGGGAATTGGCTCAAGCGTTTTTCTCGCTGCATTGTCTGAACCGAACCGACAACGACTCGATACCATGAACCAATCGAGGTATTCTCTGCTTTTTCTAGTGCCGTACCGAGTCCCGTCGCGGTCTTTAGCTTATCGCTTGCTTGGTCTAGTAATTCGGAACGGTGAGCAAGGACAAGGACGCGTTTTCCTTCTCTAACTTGATCTTCAATAATTTTTGAAAAGACGACCGTCTTCCCCGTTCCAGTCGGAAGGACTAGAAGGGTACGTTTTCGCCCTTCCGTCCATTCCTTCTTAACGGCTTCCCGCGCCTCTTGTTGATAAGGCCGTAATTCCATTTATACCCCCTTAAAATTGCCCGGGATTGAATCCTTGCGCTGGTTGTTGGAATCCTTGTTGCGGTTGTTGATATCCAGACATTGCTTGTCCCGGTTGTGCGTTCAAAACTTTTGTATAGTCCACGTCTTCTGCGTAGATCATGCTTTTTACTTCATTGTATTTATTGCCGTTGTATTCACGGAATCCCACCTTACATACTCCGACTTTACCGATGATCGCGTTCCAGTCCATGCGAAGCGGTTCACCTTTACGTTTTTGTCCGATTGAACCAAAGAATGCTGACAACATACCTTCTGTTGAACTATGCAAGAATAAGTTGTGTTTGAGCTCTGTTTCGCCCTCGTTTGCTTCAATTAAAACGTGAATCGTTGCCTTGTTGCAAGCTGGCAACTTGCCCGGGTTTTGCGGGTTCGGTGTGTGACGTCCACGGTCATAGCTCTTGACTGTGAAATAGTACAATCCTTCTGGTAATAGGACGAATTCCGAATCCTTTTGGATAGTGTCGTTCCAGTCATATTCGCGGTCAAAGTTGTTAGTATTGTTAAATTGTTGTTGTGTCATTTTGTTTTTCTCCTTTTGTTTCAAAAAAAATTATAAGTTGTTAGTGTTAAATGGCATTTCAGGGTTTGCGCGAACTTGGCTTTGAATAACTTCAAGTGTAGCGTCCCAATTCGCCACAATCATATCCCAATAATTGCTCGGGAAGTTCTCAATCGGCGTTCCCATCGGGAAGTGTCCGCGGATATATGCGACGTCTTGCAATTCGCTTTCTGTCACGTTGTGCGGTGTCATTAAATCGATAAGCGCTTGTGGTAATAAGCCGGTTGTTTGCGGTTGTTCTTGTGCTTGTTTAGCAAGTTCGCGCTCTTGTTTAATATCGTCCGCGATTGCGTTTAGTGTTTCTGCAATTTCAGGCTGTTTCACTTCCGCTTGTACTGGTTCAGGTTGTGCTGGTTGCGGTGTCACTTGTTGCGTAGTAAAGATATGAGCGATACTTCCAAAATCAAACGGTAATTGATCCGGTAAGCCGTGACGGTTTTTCGCGTCCCATGCGGGGCGATGATTGGTATAAATAACACGCTCTCCGCCTTGCGCCTTCTTCTTGCCGTCGTCCGTCGTCATGATGAATGTCTTATAATTCGCGAATAGGACCATATCTGCCCATTCTTTGACAAGCGGGGCTGTTTTCGAGCTTGTTTTCTGCCCGAGTTTTAATTCGTATCGGTCATACGCTCCCATCTCGTCCGGTTGCTCGAACTTTTTAATTTGAGCGTGAGCGGTTAAGACAACGTTGATTCCAATATCCACAAGTTCTGACAAGCTATTCAATAAGCGCCCGATTTCTTCTTGGACGTATGTATAGCCCTTGCCCCATCCAAAATCTTCGATTCCGTTTTTTTGGTGCTGTGAGCATACATAAGATACAGCTAGCTGTTCCGCCCAATCAATCGTGTCAATGACTAGCGTCTTGCAAGCGTCTGAATTCGCTTTAATAAACGCGATCTCATTCTTTAACATGGCCCAGCTTGTTGGTTTATCCATTCGTGCGACGTCCATATTATCAGCCGAGCCTTCCGTGTCGATGAAAACTGGATCTGGAAATTGTGCTGCAAAAGTTGACTTCCCGATTCCTTCCGGACCATAAATCACGACTTTTTGAGCCCGCGCCTTCCTTCCTCTTGTAATTTGCATTTTTTAGTCCTCCTTATCGTCTTTTAGCAAGCCTTTTAGAAGCTCTTTGATATATTTTCGTTTCGCGTTTTCAATATCTTCGGTTAATTCTTCCGGTTCGTCACCTTCTAACGTCTTGAGTGTGTATTCTGCTTCGACGACTAAAATTTCACAATCGAAAGCGTTAGCCAATTTTTCAAAGTCTTCTTTTTGGGATTCGATTGCCTTGAGCTCATTTTTTTGCAGCGTGTCTAAGATCATTTATAAAATCAGCAGAATAAGCAAACGTTCCTTCTTTGCTTTTATACTCGTTTAAAAAAGCTCCTGTTTCTTTATGTCTTAATACTGCGAATTTGTCTGTGTGTTTCATGTTGTTTCCTTCTTTCTTTAATTAAAATCCGTTTTGCCAAGTTGGCGCGACTGTTTCTTGTGCGCCATTTGTTGCTCCGTTTAATAGTCCGTTTTCAAAACTGTCTGGTTTGACGCTGTAACCGTCTTCGATAATAACTGAGCACTCTCCGCCCGTTGAAACTCTTGTCGCGATAGCTTGCAATCCTTCTTTTTCAAGCCATGCTCCGAATTCCGTGAGTGTAATCTGGTCCATCTGCTCGAGCTTGTCAATAAGGACAAACCCACAATCAGGCTTCAATTTACGAACGATAGCCGTCGCGACTTGTAATTGTTGCGAACCGCTCATATTGTCCCAGCGTTGACCGAGGTATAAGAGTTCGCCATCATCCACGGATAAGCCCGGAAGTGGTAAGTCTGCGTTCGTGAGTAAGTCTGTTTTTTGTTTGCGGATTCCTTCAATGATAAGGTCTAATTCGCGATATTGTTCACGATATACTTTCGCGTCTTTTTCTGCCTTGTCTTTGTCAAAATTCGCTCGAACCTTCAAGTTAATTTGTTCGATATTCGCGATACTGTCTTCAATTTCTTGTGTGGATTCGTCCACTAAAACTGAAACGTCTTTTCGTGCAATATCAAGGTCTTGTGCTAGTGCTTGCTCTTTCTCTCTAGCTTCTTTAAGCTCTTTTTCTAATCGTTGGACGTTCGCAAGAGTAAAATTATAATCGTTTTCGATAACGTTTAAATTTTGACGTTTACGGGCGTTTTCGCCATTGCGGGCAAGAATTTCTTGTTGCTGCTGAATCAATTCCGCAATCGAAACAAGCTCTTTTGGTGCGTCTGGATAATATGGTTGCTCTTTCGCAAACTTTTCTTTTTGGTCTGCAATCACTCCGATAGCGTGACGTTCTTGATACTTGGTTTTTTCTTCCATTTCAAGCCGGACTAATTGATCGCCTACTCCGATAATTTGTAATAAAGTTGTAGCCTTTTCCTTGTCGTTCATTTCCATAAACTTCGGAAGGTCAAGCGCTAGTTCTTCCACAAAACTATCAAGCAATTTCTGACCGGCTTTATTTCCGCTCGGATCAATGACTTTTAAATCGCTATTTTTACCCTTACGTTCAACGATAAGGCCATTCGATAGCGTTATTTTTAGACTTGGCGGAAGCGTCGAGCCTTCGCGTTGTGGTTGTGATGGCTTGTACTTGTTACCACCCAGCGCCCACGCTATCGCGTCTAATACGCTTGTTTTCCCTTGATTATTATTTCCACCGACGATTGTCAAGCCTTTTGCTGAAGGTTCAATTTTAACCGCTTTTACGCGCTTGACGTTTTCAATTTCAAGTTTATTGATTGTTACCATTCTTTAGCCTTTCTAGTTCAAACCGATAGGAGGTTCGACGTCATAAGTGAATTGCTTGTCAGATTTTTTTAGGTTCATTCGTGCGATTGCGTAAAAGTCCGTTGTAACTTCTTCTGTCACTTCAACTTTTTTACTTTCATGCTTCATTGTAAAGAGCATAAGAACGGAAATTCCTAAAAGTATGATTGCAACTCCTAATAATTGCTCGGTTATGTTTGGTTCTACCATTGTTTATACCTCCAATAATTTTTCAAGGTCTGCGATTCGCTGATAAAGCGCTTGTTTTTCCATTTCGGATTCGATAAGTTGTTGGTTAAGGTCTAACGCCACCAATCGCCAATCAACTTTTTTTTCTTCATAACTTTTTGGCGCGAAGAAATATTTTGTTATTTTATCTAATAGCTTCATGTTAACTCCTACTTCATAAGTTGCTGTTGAAATCTTAATACATCATCTAGGTCGTATAAGCATTTACCGCCTTTTGCATTTTGTTGATAGCTAAATTTTCCTTGATCTCTAAAATCTTCAATTCTTTTTCTTCCCCATCCTGTAGCTTTCATAACTTCTTTGATAGAAACCATATTGAATTGTTTTGAAATTCTTCTGTTCGCTTCTTTTATAGCTTCAATATTAAGTTTTACTAAATCTTCAAATAGTTCTTCTTTCCATTCGTTCCCAAAGAGTTCTATTGCCACTAGTATTCCCTCCTTTTCTGTGGTATAATTAAGTTAGATTTTTAAGTAAGCGCCGGATTTTCGTCTGGTGCTTTTTTTATTTTATGAATAAACCACCTAAACATATTTTTTTATTTTCATAGCCCCTCCTTTCTATTTGTCGCGGTTATGCGACTGTTTCGCTGAAAAAAATAGACATAGCTTCCTCTTTGGAAAGATTGAGCGTCGATACAATCAAATTTACTTCTTTGATTGTAAAGTTGCCTTTTTGCTTCATCTTGCGGTAAAACGTGCTTTTATCAATACCAATTTTACTTGCAAGTTCCTCTTGCGTGGTATTGCGTTCAACGATTTTACCTTTTAATTTTGAAACATCTACCATATATTCTCCTTTCTTTTCGTCGCATTTATGCGACTTGTTGAATTAAGTATAGCACCTTAAAAAGTAAATGTCAACAAAAAAATCGCATTTTTGAAACTTTTTTTATTGCGTTTTTGAAACTAAAGGTGTAAAATTAAGGTGTAATATATAGGAGGAAAAAAAATCATGAACGTCGGAGAAAGAATAAAGTTAAGAAGAAAAGAATTAAAAATCTCTGCGGATGACTTAGCTGACGCGGTAGGTGTTTCACGTTCTACTATATTTCGTTATGAAAAAGGCGATATAGAAAAAGTAGGGCCGGAAGTTTTAAAAAAGATTGCTGATAAGTTGCGCATTTCTCCCGCTGAACTCATGGGATGGAGTGATGAAACTTCAGTAGAATCAAAAATATATACAGATTCAGACTTACGAAGGATGGCTGAAAATGCTAAAACTTTTGACGGTAAGCCGTTAAATGAAGAAGATATTGAAGCTATCCAAAATATTATAGAAATTTACTTGAAAGGTAGATAACTTATGACTATTGAAGAGTTAGCAGACTCTCACGGTGTCACTCTCGCTTACTTTGATAATGAATTATGGCATAGACCGGGGGTTTACATCGAAGAAATCAATATTATCTTTATTAACCGTGAGCTGTCCGAGGACGCGAAAAAACGAGTTGTTTTTCACGAATTGGGGCATTTAAGCCATTCCGCTAGCCTTTACAAAAACAATTATATAAAATGTGAAAATGAAGCTAATCGGCAAATGATCCACAAGTTACTAGAAGAAGAACTCGCTCTGTCAGACGACCATCATTCATTCAATTATCTTGCTTTCATGCAAAAGCACGAACTAAAAACTGTAACGGATGAATTGATGGTTATTGACGAATATTATGAATTGATAGGATAAAAAAATGGACTTTAATAAATTAAAAGAATTAACAAAAAACGCAATCGATAAAACAGCGGAAGGCCTTAATAAAGCTAATGACATGAGAAAAAAAGCAGCGCTAGAAACGAAAATAACCTTGCCAGCAAGTAATCAATTTTCTAACTCGACTACTGTTAGAAAAACAGTTGACGGCCAGTATTATATCGGTTTATATTCAGAAACCCCCGAACTATTTGAATTTGAGAATTTCCAATTTGAAGGCTCTACCATTATTGAGCATACAACGACTACGGGAAAAACAGAACAAAAAGGTCGAGTTGGTAAAGTTCTATTAGGGGGTGCTATTGCAGGACCTATTGGTGCTATTGCGGGTGCTTCAGGGAAGAAAAAAGGTACTATTAATTCTACGTCTGTTACTACACAAGAAGAAAAACCGGGCGCTGCTTCTATTTCTCTTAGAAAAATTTCTACTGGTGAAATAAAAACTATTTCAACTAAATTAACTCAAGCTCAAGCGAATAACGTGGAAAGATTTTTTCAATAAACAAAAATCCCCCGCTCTGAAAAATTGACGACGAGGTGATGCTCGAATGGAAATAAAATCTTACAAAAAGAAAAACGGTGATACTGCTTATATGTTTCGAGCCTATATAGGTAAGGTAGATGGATCTAGTCGTTACATTACACGTCGAGGATTTGAAACTAAAGCGAAAGCCCGTGCTGCACTACTTCAACTTCAAACTGATATCGAAAACGAGGAACAAACCAAGAAAGAGATAACCCTTGAAGAAATATCGAAAAAGTGGTTGAAAGAATACGCTGATACTGTACAAGATAGCACCTATATTAAAACCTCTAGGAATTTTGAAAATCATATCTACCCAGCTTTTGGAGATAGAAAAATCAGTACGATCACACCAATTCAAATTCAAGAGCAAGTCAACGAATGGTCTAAAAAATTAGTCTATGGACGTAAACTAAAAGGTTTAATGAATAATATATTCAAATACGCGATCAGACATGGTTATATCGAAACGAATCCAGTCGATAGTGTAGTGACTTCTGTCAGAAAAAAATCAAACGAAAAGAGCGATTTTTACAATAAAGATGAATTAAAATCTTTTATGAAGTTGGTTGCTAAGACTAAAGAATTAGAGAAGATAGTCCTTTTTCGTCTTCTAGCCTTTACAGGAGCGCGAAAAGGTGAAATTTTAGCCCTTGAATGGGAAGATTGGGAAGATAATACTCTGAGCATAAATAAAGCCATTACAAGAGGTTTTGGGGGTGAAGAAATAGGCAATACAAAAACAGTAAGCAGTAATCGATTGATTAGTCTTGATAAAAAAACAAAAAGCATTTTAAAAAAATGGAGAAAGCAAAATCCTGATACAAGATACATTTTTGAAAATGAATTCAAAAAACCAATTCCAAGCACTTTACCTCGAAAATGGCTTATTAAAATTGTCGAAGGTAGTGACTTGCGTCCGATTAAAATTCACGGTTTTAGGCATACGCACGCAAGCCTTTGCTTTGAAGCTGGAATGACTTTAAAACAAGTTCAATACCGACTCGGGCATTCTGACTTAAAAACAACCATGAACGTATATACTCATATAACCACTCAAGCGAAAGACGACATCGGTGAACGCTTTGCAAAATATATAGATTTTTAAGGAGGCTTGCCTCCTTTTTGTGACTCCTTTTATGACTCCCTTTTTTAAAAAGGAATACCAAGTAATACCAAAGAATAAAATAAAAAACGCTGTAAGTACAACGTTTTAGAAAGGAATGCAAAAGAATGCAAAAGAATAATGGAGCCGGTGGGGGTATATAAAACCTTATTAAATCAATCTATTTATAGAACTATAACTCCTTTTATAACTCTTTTTCAGAGCAAACAAAAAAACCGCCAGCAAAATGCCAGCGGTCAAGTGTAATTAAATTCTGAAAGCCTTTCTATGCTTTATTTTTATTTTGCCGTAATGAGCCCGTCAGGCTCTACGTTGAATGCTGCTTTTTCAGCCATGCGACCGTCAGGAAGTAGCAAATACCAGCCGTTGTTGTATTTAACAAAGCAATCTGACTTCATGTCGCCATTGGTTGCATCAAGGTAATACCACTTGTCGTAGTATTTCACCCAGCCGGTTTGCATTGATCCATCACGGTTGAAGTAATACCATTTATTGTTGATTTTTCTCCAGCTCGTCACCATGTATCCATCTTCTTCAAAGTAGTACCATTTTCCGTCTATGTGGAATACCCAGTCGGATTTCACACAATATCCTTCGGCATTGAAGTAGAACCATGATTTGTTTTCCTCAATGTACTCAAATTCACTCTTAGGATAAGTTCCGTTTGCTCTAGCGTACCAATCGCCTTTATCATCCGACTGCCAGCCTTTTTTTACTTCTTTCGGTTGAGCGTTTGGATTTGTCAAGCGGTAAATGTAATAGTAAGGGCGCCCGGCATATAGCCAGCGCTCGTCATGATCATTGACTGAAATACCATTATACGCATAGTTACAATGAATAATGTTGTCAGCATCAATAAACATACCAGTATGTCCGAATGCTCCAGCGCTTGCTCCACGCTTACCCCAGATAAAGATATCACCACGTTGAGCATCCCATGGACTATTTTCTGTGATTAACTCGTACCCATTCTTAACAAGCCAATCGTGTTCGTATTCTGTATTGACCGCCCACCCAGCAGATGAAGCGCCAGCGTTTCTTAACGCATAATAGACTGAGCTTGAGCAATCGTAAGAATCCGGACCGTCGCGGTCTTCCATACTATAAGACACTTGTCCTTGTCTTGCTCGCATCCATGCAATAGCATTTTCAATATTAATTGTCATTTATATTTTTCCTTTCATTTTATGGCAACGTTGTAGGCCAAGGTTCACTTGTAAGATACGAGATTGAGCTTACCCGAATATCTCCGATGTCCCTATCAGTAGGGACCGGATCGGCAAACTGAAATCTCAGCATATTGCTATCTCCAGCACCTCCTAAATACCACGTTCCATAGGACACTCCCTTGTCGTTGTAAATCCCACCAATCAAGCTAAACTCTGAACGGAAGCCTTGAGGGATTCCACCTAAACCTAAAATAAAGCAGTTTCTTTCACGGTCAGAAGGCTGGATAGAGTACCCCGGGCCTCCCCGTCTTACAATACCAAACCAGCCCCACGACAACCCGCCGAATTGATACATGACGGTATCATTCTTTCTACGTACTTTAAGATAAGATGCGCCTAGTTTTGAAACGATGTTCAGCGTTCGCCAACCTGTATCGCCAGTCAAGACTTCCCAGCCTTGATTGTCGTTTCCTTTTCGTTTTATCCACTTCAAAGCGCCGTTTGTAACTGCCGTATCGACGTAAGTAGTTCCGACTGGAGCAGTAACCTTGCCGTTTGGCATACCAGTTCCGTGAATTTCATATTGATTGACTTGTCCGGCGGGTGTGTTTGATGCCGGTTGACTTGGTAGCGTTACACTACCCCCACCGTCAGACAGAATGAGCGTGTTTCCGGATAAGGTCAATTTTTGCGGGGTTTTAGGAATAGATGCAATTTGTTCTTTAGTTGCGTAACTTTCCCCTTTTTGCTCGACAACTGAAAGTCTTTGTTTGACATTGGTGTCGTTATAAGGTTGTGGAATTTCTGATTTTTTAGCATATCCCTCTAGGCTTTGATGTTCAGTAAGATACCCTTTACCAGTTAGAACATCATTTGTTACAAAATTTGAGGTATCAATAGCCGGCTTGTTTTCTAATCGGTTTACCCGCTCTTTTAATTCTGCATCATTGTATGGTTGAGGTATTTCTTGCTTTGTTGCATAGTTAGACAATGATTGATGCTCGGTTAAGTAGCCTTTAGAATCCAATTCTTCCTTGGTAACTAATTCGCTAGTATTCACGCTTGGTTTGTGTTCCAAAACTTCCAAGCGTTGCTTGATTTCTGTATCGTTATATACAGTATCATTATCTGTCTTGTTTTCTAACGCCGTCACACGCTCTCTAAGGGCGCTATCGTCGTACACGGTATCTTTATCCGTCTTTGTCTTTAAAGCTTCAATATCAGCTGAAATATGGCTTATTTCAGTACGGTCAACTTTACTTTCTAATTCTTGTTTTGTCGCAAAACCGCTTGTGTCGATTTCCGGCTTTGTTTCTAGTGCTTGTAAACGTCGAATAATCTCCGAATCGTCAAACGTTGCGCCCTCGACATGAATATTCTTGATAGCTTCTTCTAGTTCAGCTTTTGTTACAATATCCGTTAATGCCACAATTCGTTTTGTGTCTTTCTCAATAACCGGCAATTCGCTATGTTTGTCGATTTCTGACACACGCACGCCAAAAGAGAATTTCAAGATGTCCGCAGATTGTACGACTTTTTCAGCATAAACGAACCCGTCAACGATTTCATCGGTTGTAATTAAGCTAGTATCAAATGGAATAGAAACAAGGTTGTTTTCGACTGTTCCCGCAACTTCCAAAAGCCGATTAGTTGTTTTGAATTTGAATAAAACGATAACTTTTTCAGCATTAAGCCCGTTCAGTTTTAATTCAATATAAGCATTGTTCTTGTCATGGCTATAAAATTCCTCTTTGACTCTATTTAAACCATCCCGAACGTCAACACAAACGCCAGCTTGTCGTTTAATAATTTTCTTCAAATGTTGCCCCCTTTCATACAAAATAAAAAGGCCTTATAAAAAGGCCTTTTCTTATTCTTCGTGTGGTTCTGTATAAGTCAACGCTCTTTCACTATCTGAAAGTCCGGCGGTTGTCGGATCATTGACAACGCCAACCAATACAAGAAACGCAAACAAAACATTGATAAACACTAGAATTTTATCAACTGTGTCGCCAAACTCTAGTGAAAAATTGAAGATATTCGCAAATGCTTGCGCAAGTAGTGCCAAAGCCGGCACTAAAGCAAGCCAAAAGTTTTTGTTTTTTAGTCGTACTGACCAGTTAATCTTGTTCATTGTTTTTCCTCTTTTATTTCTAGTTCGAGAAATTTCTCAAACAATATTTTGATAGCACCGTTTCCGCCTAGTTCAATGTAACTTTCATAAAGTCGTGAAAGTTCTTCGATTTCGTGTTGACTTGTCTGCCCACGTCGTATTGCTTTTTTCAAGTTTTCTTGAAGTCTAAAGCGTTGTAACCGCTGCAAGCCTTTGCCAATAAGCGAAAGATTATCCCGATTTTCTTTTCCAATTTCTGTCACTTCACTAACTGATTTTTCAAGTTCCTCGATTTTATCCGTAAGAACGTTTATTTGTTTTTCAGTTTCTTTTGTATTCTGCGTACTTTTGAATGAGAAATAACTTGGAATAATCACAATTAAAACGGGCGTGAGTTTATCAAGTAAAGTTATAAATTCCAATTAAACCACCCCTTTTCTGAAATAGTGGTCTATTGAACGGGTTGTGTTTCTAACTCGTTAGCGTTTGTGTCTTTTTTCGGTTCAGTCCACTTCCAAACGCCCAGCTTGCCGTTTTGCTCAAGGTCTGCAAGTTGTTCAAGCGTTTGCCCTTGATATGTGAACGGCTCATTGACTTGAATCATGACGCGTTTCCCTTCTTGGAATTTTTCGACATGATTCGGATTTTCAAGTGTGAAAATCTCTTGCGATTGGTAAGTCTTGCCAGTTTGTCCGAGTTCGACAAGTTCAAGGCCACGTTTAAAGACGGTTGGATCAAGCGGGTTATCCGTATCAGTAACTCGAGCCAATACTGCCCAGTCAGCGACGGCTTTGACTTCGTTAATTTTAGCGTCTTTCTGTTCGAGTTTTGCTTCGTAGTCTTGCGCTTGTGTGTGCAAGTCTTCTTGTAGCTTCTTCACCCCGTCCGCTGGATTTAATTCAGTAGCGATTTGACCGAGTACCGCTTGGATAAGAACTTCGTCTGTTTCGTTCACACGGTCACCAATCAAAACACGGTCAAATGCCGTATATGGTGTTTCTTGTCGGATAGCAACTAAAGTACGATTGGTTTCTTGTAAATATTTGTTTACTACTTTATAAGTCATATATTATTTTTCCTCTTTTTCTGTTTCTTTCTGCATTTCTGCTTGTAATTGTTGAAGTTGTGCTTGTGCTTCTTCGTAAAGCGCCTTGTAATTTGCGCATTCAATCGTCTTATTTGCGAATTGAATTGCTAGGTCGTTAATCACTTTGTCTGCTTGGTTCATGTTTTTCCTTTCATTATCTCCATTTATGGTAAAATCCTCTACTATAATTACCCGGAACATCGTTAAGATTGCGGAAGTTGTCAAAGATGTTATCTAAAATATTGGATAGACTAGCACCTTTTATAACAATATCGTCCATTCCCCACAAAACTCTAGTTTCAGTATTAAGTGACACGCCACCGCCTTGAGAATTAGGAATAAAGTCCATTGACTTGCCATAAAAAGTTATAGCGGTTTGGATGTTATTTCCTAACTTCCCGTTCCAAATTTGAATGCCGGCGGAAGTATGTTCTATTCCGGTAACGCCATTTCTATTACTCATTAATTGAGTATATGCACTTGGAACTCCGTTAATTGAACCTTGACCGAAAATTAAGAATTGCATAGGCTTACCGTCAAATCTGTTTCTAATTCCGACTGCTTCCTTGTTCATATCAATCCAACCGGTCTGTAAATCAAAATCAGTAACGCCATTCAAAGATGTTAATTTTCCGCCTTTGATAATGTTAGCCGTCAATCCCTCTGCGACAATATTCTCCGCCGATACATTGATAAGTCTAGCTTTACTTGCGTCAATCTCTCCGATGTGTGCCGTGCCTATTTGAGCGTTACCAATCATGGATTTTTTAATCACGCCGTCTTTGATATAGGTTTTATCTCCCACGGCAACGAGTGCATCGTTAATGCGGACAGAACCATCTTTGTTTAGGTTTAACTGTCCGAGAATGTCGCCAGCATTATTCAAAGCCTTGACTGCCCACGAATTAGAAAGTTGTGTTACTTGTGTCCGTGTCGCTTCGATACCACGATAGGCTTCATCGAATTGGCTAGGTTTAAAACTTCCCGTCTTATAACCTCTGACGAGCATAGGTTCTTTGACTTCGACATGACCGTTTTTTTCAAGATAGATAAACAACGGATGATTCACACCCTTACTAAATTCCAAGTCAGCGGACATTGTGAACGTGCCTTGAAATTCTAACCATGTATCCGAAGTTGAAGTTGAAGACGTAGCAATTACCTTTTTTAATACATTTCTGTTTGTAGCGTGGTTCTTGATTTCGACCATGAAATTGGCATCTAATGCGCCTTTGATTCGATATTTAAAACCGAGCGTGTACGTTTCATCTTTTAGGATTTTAGGAACGTAAATTGGCAACGTGAACCCGGACCAGTTATTCCTTGTTAACCCTTGAGCGTTGATAGTGAATATACCGTCATTTACAGATACATTCACACCATTTTTCACGGATACAAGCGAATGTTTATCCATTGTTTCAGAATTGACAATCAAGTTATTATCATCAATAACATACTTACCGACTTCAGTTTGGAAAACTTGATTACTCAAAATCATACGAGAAACATTTCTTGATACGTCATTTTCAGCACCACCTAAAATGCGCTCGTAAAGCTGACTGGTTTCCCTCACACGTTGAAAGTCAATGACATTGACTTTGCCAGCCATTTGACTAGCGATATTAGCGAATCGTCCGTCAATCCCTTGCTTGTAATCGGCAAGTTTGATTTCGTTATCTCGTTTGATGGTTTCAAAGCGTTGGTTAATGCCTTCGACATTTTCAAGGTAGGTACTCTTTGCCACAAATCTATTAGTGAATGTTTCACGGACGGAAGTAATCTGGCTTTCTGTTTCTTCTCGAGAATAACGTTTTAAGTCATCTGATAAGTTTTCGCGCTCCTCTTGAACACTTATTTTAAAAGCGTTTAAATTTCTAACGTTGTCGTCTGCAATTTTCTTCGCTTCTTTAGCTAAATCTTCACTTGTGCCAGCTTTTTTTAGAGCTTCAGTAGATTTACGGTTGCTTTCTTCGCTTGCTTGTTCTGCTGCTTTCTTGACTTTATCGAATTCTTTTTCAAGTTCCGTTGTATCAAGTTTTAATTTTTTAAGCTCCCACTCCGCCCCGTTCCAGATATACATTTCTGTATCTTCACCAGCCGTCAAGTAAAGAATATCACCACGGCGAATTGTTCCGATTGGCTCATCTTTTGGTTTAGTTGCGCCATAATAGACCGTATTCTTACCATCCGCGCTTACAAGAGCTCTTGTAGCCACCGCCAGAGCGCTTTCTGCGTATTCTTTGCTTTGTCCCACGCTGCGAAGAATTGAACTTTCAGAGCTTATTTGTTTTTGAACGTTTCCGATATCGTTACAAGTGACTTTATGGTTAATTAAGCGCCCCGTAACGTCATAAGAACTTTCAAACGAAACAATCCGAATTTTCTCACGGAATCCTATCGTTTCATTGATAGCCATAATATAATCACCGGCCCTCGGTTGCGTGTATTGATAGCCGGCTCGGGTTAAATCTTCCATATCAAGTTGGACCGATATCGAGTATGAGTTATCAACTTCAAATTTTAAGCGTTCTATTAGCTTTCCGGTATCTTTATACCGTTCATCTGTTACTGGTTCGCCTTCGATACGTCCATAGATACGAGCTAGTGGACTTTCATATTCGGACGTATATCGTCCCTTGCTATGATCTTCTTCATCCTTCCACGCACCAAAACCGCGTTTATATGTAATGAACTTGTTGATATTCTTTTCAATCACTAATTCATTCATATTAAAATTCTTTCGGACGACCGTCGAAAGATCCGTACCGATTTTTTTTGTAATCAAGACGACTTTTCCGGAAACAGAAAACTCGAGCCCAGCAGCTTTTATAATATCTTTAAACATTTCTAAACGCTTGGCATTTCCGAAATTATCTTTACGAATAGAATTCACTCTTACGCTTGGCTCAATCTGATATCGATAACCGCTATCTTTAAAGATGGCTTCAATATACACTTCAAAACGATGTGATCCGTTGAATTCGGTATAACAGTTTGAGTGCTCGAAGTCGTAAAAGAATTGGTGAACGGCGTCGAAGGAAACGGAAAGATTGCGCCCCTCGTCCCGAGGCTTGGCGAAAACGATGGCGAAAAATTCGCCGTTAAGCTCAAATTTCCATCCACGGTCAATTTCAGATAAAACTCTATCATTTGAAATAATAGTCCCCGAAACAGAACGCTCACCATTTACAGCATTTTTTACCGTGAATTCAACTTGCGCTCCAAAACCTTCGCCTTTTTCATTGTAAAATGTAAGCAATGTTTACCTCCTTCCTATTTGTATAGCTCCTTAAATCCGATTATCTTGATTGTGCCTTTAAAATTTGAAGACCACGGGATTTTTTTATTCGCTTTCGGTTTAATCACGAAATACTCAAAATTCGTCCGATTATTGACATTTTCACCAGTAGAACCAGTAAATAATTGAGTTTCTATCCCTTTTAGTTTTAACTTGTCACCCGATTGGATAGGCGTTTGAGCGTGATTATATGTAAACCGTCGCCCGTCAATCTCAAGGAAAAAATTCGTTTGTTGAGCGTTTGCTGTCAGTTCAATAACAAACGGAACTTCTAACTGACTAAGTGTAGCCGTCCCCGCATAATCTAACGTATTTGTTGAAAGTGTGATATCTTTCGGGACTGTTTCACCATACGGTAATTCCGAAGTCACAAAACCAAAAGAAACGTTATACTTCAAGCCAGCGGAAGATTTTCCGATAAACTCATATTCAACCGAACCATTATTGACGACCTTATAACGATATTTCCATGCCCTATGAGGTATCGTTCTGAGGTTTAATTCGCCCGTTGTTTGTCCGGCCAACTCGAACTCGTATAAATCATCGCGTTCGGGGTGCATTTTGGTAATGTAAAAACCATCATCCCCCAAGACGTACCGGTTTAATTCGTCCTTTTTGTCAAAAAAGGCTTCCATCGTTTGAACGGTAAGCCTTGCTTTTACTTCTATTGTTTTTTCGGTATAGGTCAAGCCGTCAAAAATTCGACCATTGCGACCTTTTACCGTTCGTGTCGAAATATCCACGGCCGGGGAAGAATCATCGACCGCGATATTATATAAGCCCAGCTCGGACAATCTCCGAGCCTGACCGTCTTTTTCAATCAATAAATCCATGAGTCCCCCTTACGTGAAATATTCAGAAAGTGCTTGTTTTCTAGCGTCTTTCTCTTTGATTGTTGTATAAATCTTGTCGCCCACAATTTCGTTATGGACTTCAAATTTACGTTCAGATAATTGCGAGTTTTTAACGTCATCGCTCAAGTTTTCAAGCGAAGAACGAACGCCCGCACTTGTAACGCTTGCGGATGTGGTAAGTACGCTATTTGTTTGGTAATCTTGATCCGTGATAGCTTGCGCGTATTGTTTCGATACGTCGTAAATATCTTTCACCCAGCTAGACATACCATTATAGAGCCCTTCACCCGTGAAGCCCCCTATCTTATCCATAACCCGTGAAGGTGAATGAATAGAAAGAGCTGACCGCATGGTTGCCGCAATATTTGAAGCAATACTATTCGCTAGTGAATACAGAGCCCCAGCCATTGAAGCAAGACCATTGTATAGGCCAATCCCCGCATTATAACCGACACTACTTAACAAGCCCGGAAGGCTTCTAAACGTTGCGCTAATGTTATTGTTCGCGCTAGAAACTAGCGACGTAACGCGAGAGAGTCCAGCTTGTATTGTGTTACCAAAATAGTTCATTCCGCTAGCTGCGCTTGTCGTAATATTGCTAAACGTATCATTGAACGCTTTAGCCATCTGCGAACCGCTTTGATTGCTAACTTGTGAAATTTTATCAAGTCCAGCTTGAACCGCTTGAGCTGTCGCTTGCATAGCTTTTTCAACTGTATTTTGCATTTCTTGATAATTTTTCGCAATCGATTGCGATAACTGCGAGCTTGATTGTTCCGCGCTTTTTGAAACGCGATTGAAATCAGATTCCGCGTTTGTTGCTAACGTATTTGTTGCGGTTGTTGCGCCCGTTTGCATTTGTTGGAAATTGGAAACAACTCCAGAATTCGCAATAGAAGCGTTCGTATTCGCGGTAGTTGATACTCCGGCCGTACTTGCGTTGGCGTTATTAAGTAACTGATCTAGCTGATAGCTTGCGTTCGCGTTTAAATCGCTAACGTTTGAAACAACGTTTGAACTCATGGTGCTCGTTTGCGATGTCGCATTTGTTTGCGCTTGTGTAAACGCCGTATTGCTATTTGTCGCGAATTGTTGAGCTTGCAAAGTCCCGTTTGTGTTCATAAGACTAAAGTTTGACGAAACATTTTGCTGCATTGTCGTAGTCTGAGTTGTAGCGCTATTGTTAATGCCCAGCATATTATTATTGACGTCCATTAACATAGCGTCCGTGGACGTGCTAACGCTCGATTGCATTTGTTGGTAATTTGTGCTTACGCCCGTATTTGCAAGTAAAGAGTCCGCGGTTATTTTAGCCGTTGTCGTTCCGCTTCGAGCCTCGATATTGTCTGACGTCGTATTGATTGCCGCTTGAACCTTCGCTCCGCCTTCTTCAGACTTGCCAGAAACAAAATCCCATAGACCACCGAAGAAGTTTCCTACTGCTTCGCCTATGCCTTTAAGCGCGTTCGGAATGAACTCGAGCGCTGCTTTACCGAATCCCATGATAATTTCGCCCGCTGCTGCGACTATCTTCGGTAAGCCCGTAATAATAGACGCGACAAGCTGAACGATAAGCTGAATTCCGGCCATAATAAGTTGTGGCAAGGCTTGAGCGATTCCCGTGATTAACTGCCCGATAATTTGTACGCCAGATTGTACAATCTGTGGTAAGGCTTGAATTAAACCTTGAACCAATGTAACAATTAAACGAATACCCCCTTGCAAGATAGCCGGTAAGTTTTGGATAATCGTTTGGATGAATCCGATAATAACTTGTGTCGCAATCTGAATAATCGTTGGCAAGGCTTGAACGATACCATTTACGACGTTCATCAAGATTTGAATCCCTTGTTCTAAAATCTGAGGGAAATTCGCTTGCAAGTTATTGATAAAGTTCGTCACAATTTGTTGAGCTGTTGAAAGTAATTGCGGGATATTTTGTAAAATTCCTTGTGTTACGTTTACCAGTAATCGCATACCGATAGAAATTAATTGCGGTAATGCTGATAGTAACGTATTTACAAGTGTTCCGATAATCGTTATTGCTGAAGATATTAAAGAGCCGGCGTTTTCCCCCACTCCTTGCACTAAGCTAGCAATAAGCTGAATTCCGGCGTTTACAATAACCGGAAACATTGTCGCGAATGTTTGCGCCAGTTTTGCGATCAATTCCGCACCGGAAGCGACAAGCGCTGGAATTTGTGACGTGATACCCGAAACAAGTTTCTGAATAATTTGTGGTCCTTTAGTTGTAACCGTGTTTAATAACTGATCTATCTGTTTTCCGAATTGGCTATTGATTAAACCTAAACCGGCGACAACAAGCCCGAGAATAGCTGCTGGACCAATAGCAGCAAGAGCGATTCCCATGACTGAAGAAATTCCGCTTGTCATCATACTTAAAATTGAAAGGCCTTGTGAAGCAGCGCTTCCAATAACCCCCGGAACTCCCGCCATTTTACCCGTAAAGTTAGATATTAACCCGCTAGCAGTTTTCAACGCCCCAGACGAAGCACTTCCCAATTCTAGTGTTTTAGAAGCAGCAAACCCCAATCCTTTAGAGAGCGAGGAAAGATTGCTGACCGCCGGACCGAATGCAAAAGCACCCACCACGCCAGCGATAACTGGTTTGAGTCTAACCATTATACTTTCAAATTTGCGCGCTTGTTCCTCGGTCATTTTTGTTCCGTTCAAAAACTGATTAAGAGCTGGATTCAATGAGTTTAAAGCGTCAAGGAATGTTTGTAAACCTTTAGAGTTGGAAAGTTTATCCACTAACTTATCAACGTATTTTACTAACGTTGTAAGCACCGGCAAGACTGCCGTTCCGACCTTGATTTGCAACGTTTCAAACGAACCACTCAAGGCCTCGATGGCCCCTTTTAAGTTATTCAATTTTTCCGCTGCTACTTGTGAAGCTGTGACTTTATCGATGGCTTCTTGCATATTATTTGCGCCATCTGCCCCCTCGTTCATTGCGATAGTTGCAGCACGCACCGCGTCCGTACCGAATAACGTCTTCAAGGCCATTTGTTTTTCTGCGTCTGTTAAACCTCCCAGCTTATCTTTCAAAACTTGAGAAATTTCCGCGAACGATTTTACTTTTCCTTCTGCTGTGAAGAATTGGTTCGCTCCATCCGCGGTTATGATTCCGAGTTCGCGCATTGCTAGATATTGCCCCTTCGTTGAAGGTTGCAAGTTCATAAGCATTGTCTTGAGCGATGTCCCGGCGTCTGAACCTTTAAGTCCATTTTGCGCGAATACTGCGAGGGCGTTTGTGGTATCACGGAATGATAAGCCAAGCCCTGAAGCGACCGGCGCGACCATAGAAAGCCCGTACTTCAATTCGTGAACGTCTGTCGCTGAAGCGTTCGCTGCCCCCGCGAGTTGGTTCGCTGCTTGCGTTGCATTCATGCCGTCACGCTTGAACGCATTTAAAGCTGTCGAAGTAATTTCCGCCGCTTCCTTCAAGTCGAGCTCCCCGGCGGTTGCTAAGTTAAGCGACGCGGTAAGTCCACCGTTTAGGATGTCTTGCGTGGAAACCCCAGCTTTTGCTAGTTCACCCACGGCGTCCGCTGCTTCCGCTGCTGAAAAGGCTGTATCTGCCCCGGCTTTAATAGCTGCGTCGTTGAATTTCTTCATCGTTTCTTCGCTTTCGCCAGTAACCGCCTTGATGTTGCTCATTTTAGCCTCGAACTCGGCCGCTTTTGAAACGGTGCTCTTGATTGCTTGCTTCCCGAGCTCAAAAGCCTTATATGCAGCAGCGACCGCGATAACTTGTTTTAATAAACCACTAGAAGCACTTGTAGCGCTGTTCGTATGGCTTACAATTCCAGTTAAAGCACTAACGGCTTTATGTCCGGTTGTTTGAAACGCATTTCCGAGCGTTCCTCCGACTTGTGTCGCGAGCTTATTCGTTGCTGATAACAAACGCCCACCGAATGAGTTACTAACTCGATTCGCGAAGCTATTTACTTTCGTCGTCAAACTTGAAAACAAGCTAGACCATGAAGAATTGATAGGGTTTAAAACCCTTTGACCGAGCGAGCTTGTCACTCGTTGCGCTGCTGACAAGACGCGAGCCTCGAAAGCTGCTAAACTATTGGCTATGTCATTAAACGCGGACTTGTAAGGCCCACTCATATTTTTAGCAGAATTCGCAAATACCGAACCGATTGAATGAGCTTTTGAGCTGATTCGTGTCGCCATCGAGTCGATACTGTTCGCCATTTCTGCAAAAGCGCTTTTTGGTGATTTTATCGCATTTGCGATGTCAAAACTAAACGCTTTTTTAAACCCTGAATTAACTTTTGAACCGAACGACAAAATTTCGTTTTTCATCGTCCCAAAAATGCCTTTTATATCATTTGATAGACGGATAAGGCCATTTCTCAAGGGTTCGGGCAATTTTGCGCCAATGTTTGAAGCGATACGCTGAAGCTCACCCATAGCGATTTTTAACCCACCAGTCAGACCTTGACCGATTTTAGAACCCATCGATTGATTGTTGCTTGCTAGTCGGTTCATCAATTCCCCAACTTCGCGAATCATCTGATTGGCGCTTTTAGAAGCAGATTGCGCCGCCGTTTCAAACGCTTTTTTAGTTGAATTCACGACCTCGTTCATTGCCTTATCGTATTCGGTTAAATCCGCACCAATAAGGGCTTCGATTGAACCATCAAAAGCCATCACTTCACCTCCTTTTTTCTTTTTTTAATGTCTATTCCGGAAATGCTCGTTCAATCGTTCGATTTTCGCGAGTAAATCCTCGTTATTCCTTTTGTCATTGTCTTTTGGACTGAATAAGCGTCTAACTTTATCGCGGTCCTTTTTCTTGCTCAATTTACTTACTTCCGCTTTTTTCGCGTTAAGTGTGTATCGTAAATTGAAGGCAAGCTCGACAAGATTTTCTCTTTCTTCAATACTGCGATAGTATAGACCTTCACGAATCGCATCAAGCTCCCTTTTGCTGCAAGAATAAATGATTCGTGTATCTGTTAGACCTAAACGGGCGCACTCGATTAAGAGATTGCGTTCTTCAACCTTCCAATTTGTGCTTCCGTTTGTTCGATCTGGAATTGTGCCGTCGCTTGATCTTGTGCTGTTTCTGCTTTCGCCTTCAAATACTTCAAGACCAATTCGAGCTTCTCGATATACTTCAAAACTTTTTCGTTGAAAAAACCTGAATCCACCATTTCTTCTTCAATAGCTTTAAAGATTGGCTCGGTAGTTGTTGCATCCAATTCTTCCAATTTAGCTGAAATAGCTGTCAATGCTTCCTCGTCTGATACGGCTTTCGCTTTCTTGCTTGCGCATAACTTGATTAAATCAACCAAAGCCGAATCGTTACGCTCAACTACTCGAAGGAATAAAGCGCCCACGCCGTCCTCGTTTGGTTGTCCGTTGTCGTCGCGACTTGATAATTCACGATTGACTTTAAACATAAGCATATAATCAAATTTAATTTCGATTGCACGGCTTCCGACTGTAAATTCCATAGTTTATACTCCTTTTAGTTAAAAAAATAAAAGCAAAAGGGCTTTTGACGGCCCTCTTGCTTGAAAAATTAGCGTGTGATGTTGTTGTAATCGCCAGTTGTTTCGCCCGGATTTTGGTATTCATATACTTCGTTAAGCATATTGATTTCTTCCGTTGAAAGCGGGAATTTCCCATCGCGAAGACGTCCAACAATTCCGACTGTATAGTTAAGTTCAGTAAATCCATCAATCGCGTCGTCAAATTCGATATCGTCTGTGATTTTACCATAACCGAATTGTGCTGGATAAGTGTCTTTACCAGTTGACGTGTCTTTTACGCTTTCGTCAACGATAACACGCCAGATTTTGACTGATTCACCCGTTTTTTGAGCGTCCAAGACAACTTGAACTGATGGATCTTTTGGTGCAAAGTATTGAGTCAACTCGATTGAGTGCTCGTCGGTTGCTTTTTCAAGCAAACGCCCTTGTTGTGTTTGTTCGTCGATGTATTCACCACCCATTGTGGTAGAACCATCTTTACGATAAGCTGGAAGCATTGCTCCCGTGCCTTTTTCTGCGTGAATTGATTGAATAAAGTAAAATACTTTTTTCCCTACGATTGGCTTCGCAATCGTAATTTTAATTTTTGCCTTGTCTTCTGCTTCACCCATATTTTTTTACTCCTTTTTAATAAATAATTTCTGTTAAATTCAAAACGATATGATAGACCTCGCGACCTACTGTATTATCTTTTAAAACATTTGTAGCCATTCTCGAATTTCTTCCGATACGCCTGATAGCTTCAGAGCGCACTCTTTCGACCTCTCCGCGACTTTCATCACCCGGAAGGAATATATCCACCTGAACGCCTAAATCCTCGATAATCAGCCCCGTTTGGACTGTTTTCGACGTGTCCGAGCTCGTTTGACCGATAACGATAAACGGCTCTAGCGTTTTTGGTTCTGGAAGGTTGAAATAAATCGGAAGGTTTAATGGCTTCAATTTTTCGCGAATATTCGCGAGCGCTTTTACTGAAGGTGTTTCAAAAGTCATAAATCACCTCCTAAACATTTTGTGAAGATTCTTAAATAGAACCTCACTTTCTTCTTTCATTGCCGGACCGAGGAAGGGCTGTGCCTTCATTTTACGCGTTCCAAGTTCCACATAGACGGAATAACCAGCCGGGGACGTTACTTTGTATCGTAACATTCCTAAACGAGCAACAAAGATACCGTTCCGCATGAATCCGGTATCGACTGCTGCTTTCATTTTAGCTTTACGCTCAACCCGTAATGCCGAACGTTGAAGCTCCGCACTTACTGCCCGCCTTGCCTGTTTTGGCTTACCTTGTACGCGACGAATGAACTTATCAAGCCCCTTGACTTTATAAGTAAAACTCATAAATAAATCACCGTGCTATTATGATGGTATCTTTTGCCTTTGATTTTCATCTTACGCCCTTTATAAATCACTTCGGAAAAATCCTTATGGATACCTTGCAAGTGCAACTTGAACGCGTCGAAGTCGTACTTACCAAAAAGCCCCATCATTTCATAGTTTGACATGGCATTTTTCATACAAGGTATCGGGGAGCTGTTACGCTTTCCCGTTTTCTCGAATAATTCATCGGTCGGACGTGTTTCAAAAATCAAAACAACGCGATCATTATAAATCATACGCGCCCCCCTTTTTAAATAAATCTAGCGATTCCACGGGCGCGATTTTTGACTGCTAGGCTTTCCAAAATAGCCTTGTTATCATCTGTTAGATAGCTATCCTCCCAAGTAAAGCTCCGGCCTTCTTCGCTGTCAGCGGTTGCCCCTTCAGAATTTAAGCGGTTAAATCGACTGACAGCCACATCACGAAGAATATAGCTCACGCTATCCGGCAATTCTGCCAATGGAAAGTCCGAAAAGCGGTTGACGAACGCGATAATACGCTCGAAACTATCCTTTACAATTAAGGCCAAAAGTTCGTCTTGCTCTTTGTCGCTTTCCGGAATTCCTTTCAATAAACGAATTTCTTTCGTTACTTTTTCTAGTTCAATAGCTGCCATCGTCTACCTCTTAATTATCCGCCGGGTACTACTGCTGGTGCTTCGATTGTAGCCTCAACCACGCCGTCCGGAATTTCAGCAAAAAGAACGTTGGCTCCAAAGAATACAGATTCAAAAGTAAGGTTGTTCAAGTGACGGTCACGGCTTACAGCGATTACGCCTGTTTCATCCGTGAAGTCTGCAAACAATCCGCCCAAGTCACCGTTAGCAACGTTTAGGTACGCGAATACCAAGTTTTCAACGGCTGTTGTGTAAATCTTACCTTTCGGACATGATGGCATAACGATAACGTTTTGCATACCGAGGAAGTTTTGCAAGAGTGTAAATCCGAAAACATTTGAAGCGTCAGAAGCAACCGGAGTATTTCCGAGGTATTCTGCAACGTCAAGCGGGTTTACGAATGATACAAGCGGAGAGCCTTCAAACTCGTTTACAGTTGTTAGTTTGCCCCAGCTTTGCGCAAGTGCTTCTTGCAAGCCTTTACCTTTAACTTTAGTCTTAGTCTTTTTAAGGTAAGTTAGGAAGTCTTCTTTGATTCCGTTTTGAATTTCGCGAAGAAGACGTGTATCAGCTTCGGAAATAGCGCGTGACGCACCGTGACGGGCGATAGCTTCAGCAGATACCGCACGGCGTTTTTTGAACCATGTAACGGTGTATTCTTGATCTTTCGCACGACTTACTTTTGAAAGTGGAATTGTTTCACCTTCAGCCGTTACCGTGTTGTCGATATCAGTCGTCCATTTGTACGTTTGGATTTTAAGGTCATTTGTCAATTCTTGACGACGTGTAACCCCCAAAAGACGAAGCAAGTCGTTGATATTTTTAGAAAACTTGTTGACAAAATCAATAGACTTAATTTCGCCTAAGTCGTTCATAGTTGTTAATTTATTTTCAGCCATATTTTAGCCCTTTCTAATTTTTAAATAGTCCAATGTTTGCAGCAATTAAGGCTTGACGTTGGTCGTCGTCCTCAACCGCCATAATTTCAGCTTTTGTCAGCGATACTGGTCCAGTTCCCTTTCGTGGTGCTTTCTGTGCCAAGCGTTCATCGACGCGACTTTCTACCGCTTTATCAAATACCGAGCGCAATAACCCGATTTTCTCTTTGGTGACTTCCGCTGTTTCAGAAATAACAAAATCCAAGAATTCAACCGGCAATCCTTCCTCGCTCAAAAGCGTTTGAGTTGCTACTCGCATTTCTTTTTCAGCAAGTACGCGCTCACGTTCTTCGATTGCTTGAATTCGTCGCGCTTCTTCTTCTTTTGCGCGTTCGTCTTTTGTCATTTTTGCTAAGCGTTCACCTTCGCTTTTCGCTTGTTCGATAATTTCCGCTTGTTCGTCTTCCCACTTCGCACGTTCAGCCGCTAGCATTTTGCCAATTTCTGCCCGTGTAAAGGTACGTTCCGATTTTTCTTGCTTGGTTTCAACTTTTTCTTCTTGAGTGACGTCTTGCTCAATAGCTTCAGTTTCAACGGTTGCTTGTGTATTTTCTGACATTTGTTTTCCTCCGATGGTTACGCCATCAATCGATATTCTCGTTTTACGTCCGGCGACGAAACAATGCAGCTTTTTAAGTCATCCGCAAAGTCTGGACAAAAAGAAAACCGCCTCGAATTCGAAACGGTTTATAGTAGTTTATAGTAGTTTATAGTGATTTATAACGGTCTATTCCCGCTTGTCAAGATACCGGATCACCTCCTTATCTATTTGAACGTTCTTTATTTGCTTGTCTAATTCCGTCAATCAATCCGGCAATGATAGCCCAACCTACCAAAACCAAAACAGAAAAACAGATTAAGCCAGCAACCCAAGAAACAAGGCCCCAGATATTAAACATCATTTTTTTCTTCCGCTCCTTCCCCGTTTAATTCGCCTTCATCCGGCATAATAGTAGAACGACAATTATAATGAAACGGCGGGATATTGACGCCCGTCTGCGCTTCTTCGAGTTTATATAATTTGTCCTCTTGTGCAATTCGTCTGCAAATTTGAGTCGTCCGATTATCCAAAACGACCAAAATCCGATAGTATTTCAAGCCCTCGCGTTCGTATCTCTTAATGGTTGCACGGTTTATGACTGCCGTCGCGTCCGTTCTGATAAGCGTTTCAGCCCTCGAACGTGCCACGTTGATTTCTTTCCGGATTTCTCGAGCCATCTCTTGCGGACTATCGCCACGAATAAAACCTTGACGGAAAACCTTCTTCAAGCTATCTGCTAGCGTGTCAGTATTCCCCCAAAGTTGCTCGGAATAGTTCCGGCCGTTGAATGGTGTCTTGATAACTTCTTCAAACGCTGGACGATTGACCGCACCCGCACGCCCACCGACTGATTTTCGATAGGCGTATTCTGCCACGTCGTATAGATACTTTTCAAAGCTCTTATGAAGCGCCCCAGCAAGCACGCCGGCGCGATATACTGCTTCAGCGTGTAAGGCTTCAATCCTAAGTGCTTGAGCTGCCGAATATTGTTCGTTTAAACGGTTTAACAATTCCGGATTGTTTTTAGCTTCTTCGCGATACTTCCGAGCATTTTCCACATAGTCACTTAAATCTTCACCCCTCAAGCGTTTCATAGCGTCTTGATAGGTCATTTCGTGCCCTTCAGCGTATTTTGTATAAAAGTCAAAAATCGCTTTTTGTAGCTTCACCGACTGCGCCCGGTAAGTTTTTTCCAACTCAACAAAAAAATCAATATCTTTTCGGTCAACGTACTCGAATATTTCTCGAGCGCGTCCCGTCCAGTATTCATCATGGCTTGTTAGCTTCTTCAGTTTGTTCATCCGCTACCTCGTTTTCTTGTGTGATTCGTGGTAACATTTCAAGCGCCTTTTCCGTGTCTTCCTTCAGTCGTTTCAATTCCGTTTCAGCATTGACTCCAGTCACGCGCTCAAGAATTTCGACAATAGTTTGTTCACTTACAATGCCGTAAAGATTCTTAACGATTGCCACCATTTCATTGTTGTTTTGTGGAAGGTTCGGAGTGAATACGATATCGGTCTGATTGATAAGGTTATAATTCCCAGAATCATTCCCCTTGATTTTCCAGATATTGACCGCTAGACGTAAGCGACGCATGAGCCCCTTTTCAAACAAAAGCTCTTGTTTGCCTCGGTAATTGTCCGCTGCCATCATCTTATATTTCATCGCTTCGCCCGATTGTGTGCCGGCAAAATTGCTATCGGTTGTGTCCGGCGTAAAGGTAAAGCGCAAGATATCATTCACTAACCGTTCTTTGTACGCTTCAGCTCCGGCCGTGTCGTATGTTTTCACTAGATAGTGAGCGGATGGCGAAGAACCTCCCGGAATCGGGTTATCGTCAAGAACTATGATTTTTGCTTTCTTGAACGACTGCGAAACAGCCAGACGACCGTTCGGATTGATTCGACCGTCTTCTAAAAAGTCCTTATCGTCAACCCCGGTAAACGGATTGCCTGAAATAACCAGTAAAGCCTCGTTACTATCTTGCTGGAAGTTTGCCAACTCCGATTGTGATAAGTCGTAAGCGTCGATAGAATCAAGCACGGCTTCAAACGCTCCGGTTCGGTCTGCGTTATTGCTAAACTCGTTCACCGGTACGCCATTAAAGAAATGCTCGCTTTTTTCTTTCAGTCGAAGCGTGTCCGCTTCCTGATTATCGTCCACATACTCGTATATAGCGTCATCGGTATATACTTTCACAAAATCGCGTTTGTGTCCGTCCCCGTAACTGATAGAGTAATAGTTGACTGCCATCAAAGAGCGCTGCTCGTAACTATCATCATAAATGACAAAAGTCTGTTCCGGGTTCATTCGGTACAACTTCACCCAAACGCTTTCATCCTCGTCTTTAAACGTATTTAGCAATTCATAAGCTCGACCATAAATAGCTAAGTCTGTTTTGATAGCCACGTTATGATCTTGCTCATTGTTTTGTTTGCTAAAATTATCGATTAAGGCTTGAATTTCTGCGTTTTCGTTCTTGTATTCGACCGGATTGCCGAGCATATACCCTTGTTCAAAAACAGTAATATATTTCGCCCAATCGCTCGCGATTCGATTATCTGCACTGTATGGATCGCTTTTCTCGTCGCGATACTTGATATTATTATCAGCTAGATAATATCGTTTCAGTTCTTTCAAGCGGTCCAGTTGTTCCGCTCGGTGAGTTCCGACGAAATTTTTCAGTCGTGCAATCCATTTCTGACTTTCAAATTCGATTGTTTCAAAATCTTCGATTGTCATCATGAATTGACGATTCGCGTTTTCGTCAAAACGTCGTCCTTTTAAGAATTCCAATTTCTTTTATTCCTCCTTTTAGAAATAGTATTGCGCGCTTGCCATACGTTCTTTTACTGTGCTGCTCGTATCGTAAACGTGCTGTGAATAAATCGCGTACCTTACCGCGTCCAGAACGTCGTCGTGCTCTTTGACTGGTTCACCCGTTCGCTCATTCCAAACATACTGATATATTTCATCTTTGAACTTGCGTACCTTATTTGAAGCAACAAAAAAGCGACCGCCCTTCATGAGCTTAGCCACTTCTTCAATACCAGACAATACAGACTTATAAGCATTAAAACATTTGAGCCGTTCACGGTTAAAACGTCCGACGTGCTCGGGACGTGCCGAGTCCGCCCAGAAGAATATATCACCGTAACGGGCTTTTATATCTTTTGCAAGGTCCACCCAAAAATCAATCTCTTTGTACTGGTAAGCGTGTTCCTCTAAGATATACACATCGCCGGCCTCAGTTTGCCCCACGACCACGATAGAGCCCCAGTGCTCATACCCCCAGTCAACCCCCGCGTAAATCTTCGCGAAATGCTCGGGCAATTCGTTGATATACATATCTTCTTTAAAGTCACGATATACCGCACCTTCACCAATCACCCACCTGCCATATATACCGCGTTCGGTAAACATACCTGAAGGCGTCGTTGCGATTAAGTTATCGACATATCGTTGATTCAAGAATGTATTATCAAAAATTGTAAAATGATTGGCAAGGATTTTCTCGCCGTCTGCCTTGTCGATATAATCAACTTTAAGCCAATGCTTCGGATGGTCCGGGTTGGTATCGCATATAATACGCGCACCGTACCCCGAGCAACGTTTTAAAATTTCGTCAAATACTTCCTTATTCGCCAACGTCGCCTCGTTGACATAAGCCCCGAAGGCTGTCATACCACGAATAGCTTTCAAACCCGCTATCGAGCCCGTGAACGTCGTCACGACATATACACCGAAAAGCGTAAAATTTCCGTGTCTGTCAAACTGGAATTCGTGCCCGTAAGCGTCTGTTATCTCGCGCAAGATATTTGTTTGAAGTGTCCCAGACGATACCGCTCCTAAGATATACATCGGAGTTTGAACCCCGACTTTTGCAGCGTTCTTTTTAACGCGCTTCAATTCCATTAAAAATAGATCGTTGTCGAGCTTGGTCTTACCAGCACGAACCGCCCCGTGATTTATCATCATATACCAATCACGGGCAAGGGAACGCCTCAAGATTTTAATTTGTTTGTCCGTATAAAGCCGGTCAAGTGTCATTTTGAATCACCCCTTCCAGCTTGTCGAAGTAATCGGCCATGATATCCTCGGAAGCAACCCCGCCTTCAAGATGCTGCTCGCGTTTCTTGTTCTCGAGCTGCATTGCCTTGACGCGTTCCTTTTGTTCTTTCTTGTCGAGATTATCTTTCGTGCCTTCGTTGCCGTTCATCTTCGCCAATAGCTCAATCGCTCGCATATCACCCTTCAAGGCTTTTTGCAAAAGAACCGTCACGACCGCCGTCTGGTTTGTAGCGCTCAGGCCCTTTTCTTCGAGCGTTTCTTTTAACTGCGGACTGAAGACGTCCATCGCCAATATTTCGTTGACTTTCTTTTTTAGGTCTGCTTTTTCCCTTCGAGCTTTCCCGGAGGCGATACCGCCTTTTCGTGAAATTTCTCTTGCTTCTTCCTTGGTTCGCTCGGTAACTGGAATCAAGTTTTCTTTCGACATCGCCTCCCCTCCTTACTGTTTAATTTATTTTAGAATGGTAAGTTCGACGGCGAAATATAACCACCACCACTTAATTTTGTATAATCGCTTGTTCCAATATTCCCGACTTTCTTCTTATCGTATTTATAACCAAACTTACCGGCATTCTTACGAAGCCACCAATCCGAACCTTCGTCGTATGACATTTTTTTAGGCCATTTCGCATTATTTACCGCTTTCGTGAATCCTTTAGCGTCGAATTTTTGAGTTTTCTCAAAATGATAATAACTGTCTTTATTCGTTGCAATGATTCCTTTTCTGTTTGAACCAGCGGTATTTAAAAGATCGGCTTTTGAGAAATTCCCCCCGCCCGGGTGATTATGCACTACTGTATGGCCGGGACCAGCAATTATACTAACACTATGAGCATTTCCAACTCTGTAAGAGTGAGCGAATCCCTGATCGTCAACTGATACCGCATATTCTCTTTTTGCGCTTCCATAATCGTTTATAAATTTACTGACGACTGAATCTAAATTTTGACTTCTCCCGCCATAATTAAACGGCGCCGGATTCGCGGAATACGATTTGTCCTCTCCATCTTTTGCACTCGTAAAACCTCCGCCTAATTCGCCCTTACTACCTTTTCCACTTTTGCCGGAACTTGCACCACGGCCACCAGAAAAGATATTAAACTGAATCCCGTCAAGCAAGGCATTTACTTCTTCATCTGCCACTACTTCTTCAACTGTTTTATAAAAACGCGATTCACCAGTCTTTACATGATACAATTCCAGATCACTATATAGATAATAGTCCCCTAAATTTATCATGTTTAAATACTTTTCAAATAATTCTTTTAGCTTTTTAGCTTCCATGTTTCATCCTTTCTGTCGTTGCATTCTCGAAATAATGCACCTCAATATCTCTATAATCATATTCAACCTTGCCGCCATAAACCAATAACCTTTTCGGTTTCAGCAGCTCGATCATGACGTCCATCCCGTCTTTCCATATTTCAAATTGTTCTTCATTTTGTTTAACCCCGATTGTACTAACCGCAAGTGTAGCACCCTCCGGCAATCCGTCAAAACAAAACGAAAAACTATCCGAATATCCCCACGATACAGTAGGAATCACGGTATATCCGCAACGCTGCATAACTTGACCGATTAACCTCGAGCGGTAAACGTTCCATACTTGCATAGCTACCGGCATATCAATATATAAGCTAAAATCCGGCGTTAGCACGCAATCGAATTGACTTAATTTCTCAATATAAAATTCCGGCCGTTGCCAGATTCTCTCGAATTGATAATCGTCAAGGAAGAAATGAACCCCCGCTTCATAATCGGGCTTGTTTAAAACGTAATTAAACCCTTGTAACTTTTTAGGGATATGATCCACCGGTTCAAGAATAGGCATTTCAAAACGCCCTTCAGTTTTTCCGAGCTCGAATAAATCGAGATTGTACTGATTGATTGTTGTTTCTCGATGAAATTCCCCTTCGTTTTCTTCTTCTTTTGGTGTATCATCCGAAAAACCAAAATCAACTCCCGGGAGCTCGAATCCGTATTCGCTCATATCGACGGTAAAGATATCTTCTAATTCCGCGCTTAATAAATCAGCGTCGAAGCCCGTGTCGATATTCAGCTTATTATGCACCAAGATATAAGCCTTCTTTTGTTCTTCGGACAAATGAGATAATCGAATAGCTTCCACTTCATCAAATCCGAGCTGCTTCAAGGCTTTCAATCTTCCGTGTCCTTCAATCAAGACGTTATTTTCATCTATTGCGATAGGATCATTATTTCCGAATTCGAGGATTGATTTTTTTATTTTTTCAATTTGTTCTTGCGGGTGTAATTTCGCGTTATTTTCGTATTCCACCACGTCGGCAATATTTATTGTTTCAATTTTCATATAAGCACCAAAAAACAGCCCGAAAAGGGCTGTCTAGTAGAATGGAAAGGTTGACAAGGAAAACTCATGAAAAACCTTGTCTAAGCGGACGGGCGGAATCGAACCGCCTCACCTTTTGCCCGCGTAAGAAGCGCTTTATTGCGCCTCAAAAAGTTCTTTTCGTTTTTCTCCTGATAATACAATTTTATCACTTTTTTTCGTGCACTTTTCCCAACTTTTAGCGACTTTTTAAAAAAATACTTGTATATTTCTTTTCTAGTCCCTCAAAGAACGGCTTGATAACGTGCCTATATACCGAATTTTTTGACATAAAGAGCTCGAGTGCCACTCCTTCAACGTTCTTTGAGCGTGTCACATAAAGAGCCTTGATTGCTTCCCAATTTGTAACCCCGCATTCCACCTTGTATTCTTCAATCGCTTGTGTTAGCGTATAAAGTCGAATCAATTCTGGATCATTTTCTTTCATAATGACATTTTTCAAGGCTTCGGGAGTATTCTTTGCGGTCTTACTTTTGATATACCAGTTTTCGTCAAAATTTTGGTACGGGAAAGTAATTTCTTCGATACGTTCTTTTATTTCCTTATCGAACGGATAGCGTCTAAGCGCGTCTATTAAATATCCGTATCGTGTTTCAATTCTCAAACTTCCCACCTTTCTAGCCAGATAGCATTTTAAATTTCTTTTTGATAGACATCGAAGACGCCTCTTTTTTGCGATTGTCTATACGCAATCGCTTCTTCTTTTGTTTGAAATTCGACTTCTTCAAATGGTGACGTTCGATTGCATTCCATCCTTGTAGCCTTCAAGTATTTTCTCACAACGTAAACTTTCAAAATTCCACCTCGTCCCCGATTTTAATTTTTTGATATTTTTGTTCATTCACCACGAAAACATTATCATTTATTGTTATCGTGTATAAGCTGCCTATTTTTTTCTTATCGCTTACGATTCCTTTTATTTCTGATCCTTGATTATCTGCATGATAAACAAGTAAGGGTTTTTCTTGCTCGTCTATAATCGATCGCTGCATGAATAACAAGCAAGTAGATAATAGGCAATAGGCAATTAAGAAGCGTTTCATTGTTTCTCCTCTTTTTGAGTTAAAATTGCAACAATATTTTCATACATTGGTTCTATTACATACAAAAATTCGTCAGCAGTTAGTTGTTCTTTAAGATTAGCTTTGATTTCATCGCTTACAAACACTTTGCTGAAATAATCATCATCTTTCAAAATGGTTGTAATATAACTCACATTAACCGTTATAGGATTTTTTACTTCTCCGTACTTAAAAGGTACGAGTTGAATAAATTTCGTCATTTGCAGTCCTCCAAAAGTTCCGGATTTTCGTAAATGTTCCCGACAACTTCGAAATTTCCACCATGCGAAAAATTAGACATATAATCCACATTCCAGCGGTCGTCGTGTGGTTTCAATCGATAGCTTCCTCTTTCGTTATCGTAAAAAACAGTATAAGGACTATCAAGAACCAGAACTATATCCCCCTCAAAGATTTCCTTGCCATTTTTGTCAAAGAGTCCTGTTGTTTGCATGAGAATGATATTTTCATCCCTTGGATGTAATTCGATTTCTTGATTTCTATTTCTGTAAATCTCAGCCATGCCATTCATGGTTTTGGTCTCTTTATCCCACGCTCTAAACTTTATCATTCTTTCAACTCCTCGACTTCAATCCCCTCACAATCGAATACCCAACCAAAGTCGTCATCTTCTAATTGTTTACGGGTGTGCTTGGTTCTGCACCCACCGATTTCGGCTTTTGATTCAAAAAAATATTCTTTGGATAATAAACCTTTATTAAGATAGCAACCAAATCCATTAATACCTTTCACTTTTACTAAATACCGCTTCTCTTTCTCTACCTCGTAGCCGAACTGGTGCATGTTGACGAGGGTTTGAATTGGTTTATTGCTAGCATGATTCATCCATTCATAAAATTCAGACTTTTGTTGTTTGTTCCAGTACAAAATATACTCCCAAATATCATATTCTAAATCATCTTTATGCTTTTCATACCAATCTGCCACAAACTGCGGTACTACGACTTTCTGCGGTTCGTCTAGTTGTTCGATTAAATCAATAAAACTTTTCTTTCCCATTTGAGTAATTGATACATAAGGCAATTCCTCAAAATGTTTAATCAATTCTTGTTTATTCATTCCGTCACTTCCTTTAATTCAACCATCGGGTTATCCAGTAACCATTCGAGATTTTTCGCTTTTATTTCATCGATTGTAAACGTTTGTTTAAACTCGACTGTATAACGCGTTTCGTCTTCAATCTCTATGATATACGTCCCCCGTGCTTTCTTTTTATTTTTCGTTGTAGCGATCAGGCTCCTCAACGTCCGAATATTCGCTCCCGTTTCATCTGCAATTTCTTGTAAAGTCCCGACTGAAGTCAGCGCGTCTTTTCGGTAATATGCAAAAGTACGGATTTTCATCGGTGAGCCTAGCAATTCAACGTCTGTTACCTTAAAAAAATCACAAAGAGTTTCGATTCCGAATTGGCTTGGCAAGCGTGAACCTTTAAACCATGAAACAACTGTACTGTAAGCCCACCCGATTTTGTCAGCCAATTCTTTTTTTTCGAGCCCTCGTTCCTCTGTGAATTTTTCAGATTTTCCCGCAAGCGTTTTTTCTGCTCATTGTCATATTTCACGTATTCCATACCTAGACTTCCTTCTTCTTGACTGATATCTCGTACAGTTGATCTTTAATTGGAATTATGAAATCACCCTCAGTCAATTGTTTGTCATCTTGCAACCGTTTAACAACTCTCGCGCATAAATCACCAAGCACCATTTGTGGATCAAACTTTTTTAGTTTATCTTGTTCCATTTCTTCCAAAATTTCAAAATACGTTTTTTCCTTCATGCTTTTGCTCCTTCCGCTCGAGCTTCTAACCATTCAAACAAGAGCCCGAATTGCTGCACGACTAGATCGTTATCATTGTACTTTTTACAGATTTCAGCAATCGAAGACGCCACCCAATGCCAATACCGGTCCGAACCGAATCCGGCTAGTTGTGCCATCTGATTGCTTCTAGCCATCCACTCCGGAACTTCCACGCTAAAGAAATGTATGTAATTCATCGTCCCATTCCTCCACTCTGACATAAATACCGACAATCTTCGCCCAGAATTTTTCAGAAATTTCGCTAGCCACTTGAGCGTCGTCGTTCCAATAGCCGACTGTCGTCATGCAATCTTTAAATAGCTTTTGTAAGTTATCCGTGTCCGGTGCTGTCGTTTTATATTGCCCATCGTATGTTCCCTTTATCATCGGGAAGCACCACTTGACGGTCAGACGAATTGCGCCTTGAATTTTATCCAGGGGAACGTGACGCGATAGAAGACTTTCAAATTTTGCTCTTGCATTTTGCAGCTCCACCGGTTCGTAAAAAATCGGCTTACCATTTCGGACGTTTACTTTTTTTTGCTGGTGAGTTGTTGTTGGAATTTTCTCCATCGGTAAAAAGAATTCAATCATATTATTCGTCCTCGTAAAATACAAATATCATGACATCTTCACCCAAAGTTTTGATCTCGGTATTAACCCAAACTTTTTTCTCTTTTTCTAGCCATTCTAAAAAAAGATTGACTTCCGTTTCAAATTGTGAAAAGAATCTCACGTTCGACTTAAAAAATTTTACTTTCATATTCTACCTTTTCTTTTTAGTTTTTTATTTTAGCTTTTCCATACGCGCTTTTGTCAAAGATGAGATAAAGGATAAAGGGGCGGAGCTTGAGCCCCTTTTCCTTTTCTCTTTGACTTTACGAAGGAAAAGTCCTTTTAATACCCTTGAAAAGGGTATAGGCTGTATTTTTCCGGAAAAATACTAGACTTTTTCCTATTTTTCCAATTTCGTAAAGAAAAGAAAAATACTGGACTTTTTCCAAAACTGGAAAAGAAAAATACTGTATTTTTCCTAAGAATTCTTCTAGTATTTTTCCTATTTTTCCTTTTCTTTTATAGGAAAAACAATGCCTTTTTTGATATCAAAACCGTCATGCTCACGGATATAATTCTCGACTGATTTTGTCGATTTTAGTCCTAAATATTCTTTCAATTCTTTCACGGTTACGGGTGAAGAACCGTCAAAAAGTGCCGAGTAAGCTGTTTCTAATTTCTCGTTTCGCTCTTTCTGATTCTGCTCTTTCGACTTCCGTCCCTCTTGTCCCTTTTGCCACATAGGCTTATCACCGTCAAGTTGGATATCTGCAAGAATGCCCGAATCGTCTAAGAAATGCACCGGATAAGAGAACCACATATTCACCGGTTTAAACTTCGCGAACTCTCGAAGCGTACCTTCAACGCGCCACGCTGTCGATATTTCAATCGCTCGACGTGTGTCATTGATTTTATCGACGTATGGAGCACGTTCTAACACGTCTTGAATTCCTTTTTCAAAGTGTGCTCTCATGCTGCTAGCGTTATATAAATCGTCAAGACTGACATATTGTTGATAATATGTATTATTCTTTTCTTGCAAGGCTTCTTTGTAAATTCTGCAAGCCGTATGATTGATCCGTTGCGTGTATAATTCTTCTGTGACTTCTAGTTCCACTAAGTCAATAAGAGCGTCCGGATCTCGAGCGAATACGCCCGAACCACTAGCACGGTCCATTGACTTCTTACCACCTTGAGAACCTTTAGAGTGGTGATGGCAATATATCACTGAGCACCCGAGCTCTGTCGCTACTTTATCGAATTGATTCGTAAAGTGTGCCATTTGATCCGCGCTGTTTTCGTCACCCGTAAGGACTTTATAGATCGGATCGATAATCACGGCGATATAATTCTTTTTGAGCGATCGGCGGATCAATTTCGGCGCGAGTTTGTCCATCGGGACGGTCTTTCCGCGCAAGTTCCAAATATCGATATTTTGTAAGTTGTTTGGTTGCAATCCCATAGCCTCGTACACGTCGCGGAATCTGTGGAGACATGACGCACGATCTAGCTCAAGATTGACATATAGGACCTTTCCTTGTGTACAGTTCCACTCAAGCCATTTCTGGCCTTCTGCGATTGCGATTGACATTTCGATCAAGCTGAACGACTTCCCGGCCTTGGACGGCCCGGCGATCAGCATTTTGTGTCCTTGTCGAAGCACGCCTTGGATCAGCTCGGGCGCAAGCTCTGGAAGATTGTCCCAACTATCGCCCAGACCTTCCGGATCTGGTAGATCGTCGTTCAAGTCCTCGATATACTGATACCATTCCTCCCAATTTCTTTTTCCGATATTGGTATCAACTAAAAATTGCTTTTGGCCGTTTCGCTCGAAGCCCGGCATACGGGATAAGCGCGACGGGTTGCGGTTTTGTGTATCGACTGATATTCCGTTCTTTTGGCATATTTTATATAAGTAGTCAACGCGTTTTCGATATTCGTCATAGCTTCCAGCGTCCACCTTCACGATAGCGTGTAAGGACTTGTTACCACTATATACGAGGGCCACGATCGGCAATTCAAGTTCTTTATAGATCGCGTTTTGCTTTTCAACGCTCATGCTGTCCGACTCAACGAGGGCGTAGCGGAATTCAGTCACGTTTTCGTTTTTCGCGCCCTTACCGTCGAGCGGATTGAAACGAATCCACGCGCCCGCTTCCTTGTGATAGTCTCCGAGGACCGCCCCAATATCGCCGTTGCACTTGGAAAGTTGCTCAATCAGTTGCCCCGCTGTCCGGTCATACGCCCCCTTGGTCGGAAGCCATTTCTCAATCTCGCCCGTCTCGTCGTTGACTTTTGGATAGCTTTCTGTGACGTATCCGACATTTTCGGACGATTCAAACAAGGCCTCGAGGTATCGAATGATCTCTTGCGTCGGATTCCAAATTGTAGGCTCATGGATCTCTTTTCCCTCAATCCAATTCTTGTCGATGACGCGATAATCGCGATCTATTGTGTCGTTCCAGTCGAGTTCGTGAGCGCCCTCGCTATCGTTCGAGTACGGGTTCACCCAGCCGTGATCTTTCGCGAGCTGGACGATCGTCCCACCCGTTACAATCGAGCCCGCTTCTTCGTTGAAGGTGTCCCATTTCTTGAAACATTCAAATTTTCGATACCGTGTATCATTCTGCGACCAATTGTCCCAATCGGAGGCTGTGTATCCTTCATGTTTTAAGGCGAAGCCAACATTGATCCATTCTTGGTAAGAAAGAGTTGAGGGATCAATATAATCAAGTAAAGGTAATAAATCAAATTTTTCACTCGTCATTTTTACGCCCTCGCTTTCTGTACAATTTTTTCAATAGGCCAACCAAGTTTTAATTGATTTCTAACTGTCCAATAAGAGACCTTTAGAAAGTCTGCGAATTCGGAGACAGTATATTCGTTATCTAAATAGATAACAATATGATTGTTTCTTCTATTGTTTGCTTGAGTCTTTATATCAACCCAACGGCAATTTTTAGGCTCGTAATTTCCGTTTGTATCGATTCTGTCAATCGATAAGTTGCTATTGTAACCATTAGAGAGCGCCCACGTTTTGAAAGCTATAAAATCATCTTTCCATTCTGGACAAATTGCAATCCCTCGCCCTCCGTAATATTGATAGTTATCATTGTTTTTCTTGTAACACCTATTTTTCATTCCTAACCAGATTCTATATAATCTAGTTTTTGAAAATCCTTGAGCGATTTCGCTTTTTCTAGCGCAACCGCAACTTTTTGTAGTACCATTTCTCAACTTGCTACCGATAACTGTCGCAACTTTTCCGCAAGAGCATTTGCAATCCCATCGAGCGTTCCCACTTTTTGAATTAACCGGGTTTCTTTTTAAGACAATCAATTCTCCGAATTGTCTCCCGACTAAATTTTTTAATTGATTATCTTTCATGCCCTTCCTTTCTAATTTGGTAAGTATTCGCTCGCTCTGATCCCGGACGGAATTCTCCATCCGTTGGCTGCGATACGATCAATCATGTTTCTTGCGTTCTCAAAGCTCCACATCCCGACATTTCGGAAGCCTCGACTCTCAAGGAAACGAATCTGTTTTGGTGTTGAAAGTCCTTCGTTCCGGCGCTTATTCAAGCGATCAAGCAAGAGATTCGCTTTTCCGGCATTGCCCACTTCGTCGGTGAAAATGCCGTATTTCTCGAGGGCCTTGAGTTGGTTTTCAGAAGGCGGGGCCATTTCCCAACCGAAATTCGGTATATAGTTCGAAAGATCTTCGGCGTGAATTGACATTTCAAACTGTAACGGATCGACGAGTTTTCGTTTGCGTTTCCGCATTTCTGCAAGTTGTTTCGCTAGTGCTTCTTCACGTTCGACGATAACGTCTTCGGCGCTCTTGACTTCCATCTGCTCAAGGTCAATCACGACGCCCGTTTCTTCTTCCATGTTTTCGACCATCTTTTTAGTCACTTCAGGGCTTTCGCAAATTAAATGAGCCGGTCTGCATAGTTCGTGACGTTCTGTGTGCCATAAAAAGTCTAGTAATAAAAGCTCGTCTTTTCCGGGAAATAGGCGCGTTCCACGTCCTACCATCTGCGAATAGAGCGCCCGGACTTTCGTCGGTCTTAATACCACCACGCAATCTACTGAAGGGCAATCCCAGCCCTCCGTTAAAAGCATAGAGTTACAAAGAACGTTATAACGTCCCTTTTCAAAGTCTTCGAGCACCTCCGCCCGGTCTTTCGATTCGCCGTTTACTTCAGCAGCTTTAAACCCTCGCTCGTTTAAGATATCGCGGAATTTTTGGCTAGTCTTCACAAGTGGAAGAAAGACGACTGTTTTTCTATCCTTGCAATATTCGGCCATTTCATCCGCAATTTGTACGAGGTACGGATCAAGTGCCGTTCCGACGTCGCTCGCTTTAAAGTCACCAGCAGACATTGAAACGCTCGACAAGTCAAGGTCAATCGGAATTGTTAAGGCTTTAATTTTGGAAAGATACCCGTCTTTAATTGCTTGCACTAATGAGTATTCATAAGCTAGACTGTCGAAGTATGAACCGAGGTTCTTCATATCCCCCCGGTCCGGTGTAGCCGTCACTCCCAAAACTTCCGAGTTTTTAAAATGGCTTAAAACTTTCTGATATCCGTCTGAGATAGCGTGGTGTGCTTCATCGACCACAATCGTATCGAACCAGTCAGTCGGGAATTGGCTCAAGCGTTTTTCTCGCTGCATTGTCTGAACCGAACCGACAACGACTCGATACCATGAACCAATCGAGGTATTCTCTGCTTTTTCTAGTGCCGTACCGAGTCCCGTCGCGGTCTT
>FLSK01376951.1_pt1 | contig 39247 bp, 26 predicted proteins | sample 1550541 | NCBI WGS metagenome assembly FLSK01 (sample SAMEA4031773, study PRJEB14383) | metagenome | biome: human; feature: oral; material: saliva | place: Philippines | collected 2014
ACCAGAACGTACAGCACAATATCCAGGGCAAGCACCGGCAGGCCCATCGCGCGGGCACTCTCACGGTCCAGGCTGACCGTCACAATCTGGCGGTGGAACAGCCACAGCACCAGCAGAATAACGGCACCCATAATCGCCGCCTGGGTAATGTCCTCATTCGAAACACCCACAATCGAGCCGAACAAGAAATCCTGCACCGACCCCGAATAGCCCGGCGCCAACGAAATAATCACAATACCCAACGCAAAGGACGCCGCGAAGAAAATACCGATCACGGAATCCTCGCGTAGCCGCTGATTCTGGCTAAAAATAGCCACCAGAATAGCCGTCACCACGCCCGCGGTCAGACCGCCCATGACCAGGTTGCCGCCCAGCACGAACGCCACCGCAAGACCCGGGAATACCGAGTGTGCCACCGCATCGCCAATGAAGACCATGCCGCGCATCAGCACGTGGCAGCCCACCACACCGGTAACCACCGACGCGAGCAGCACCGCCGCCAGGGCGCGCGGAAGGAACGCCAGAGACGGGTTGAACAGGTCGGCAAGAAAATCGATAGGAGTAATCAACGGGCACCCCCGGTAGAAACAGTATGGGCGGGGGAGAGAGAAGAGTCAGAAGCGCAGGAATCAGGCAGCTCGTGGCCGTACTCATCCAACGCACCACCGGCACAGGTGAAGCCCGTGCGGGCGTGACCCTGCGCCTCCTCAATATCGTGACCGTGCAACCACGTATGCAGCTGCTCCAGGCTAAAGGAGTCCGCCGGACCATCCAGGTGAATATTGCCGCGCACACCGCACAGACGCGAACAGGACTCACGCGCCGCCAGCATGTCATGCGTAGACATCAGAATCGTGATGCCCTCGCCCGCCAACTCACGGTACAGGCGAGTCAGAGTGGTCTGAGTCGGCGCGTCCACGCCCGTAAACGGCTCATCCAACAGTAGCAGGGAGGGGTTCGCCGCCAGGGCGCGTGCAAGTAGCACTCGCTGACGCTGGCCACCCGAAAGCTCCGCAATGGAAGCATCCTGCAGGTGCAGAACATCGGTGCGTTCCATCGCCGAAAAAACCTGCACCCAATCCTTCTTCGCCGGGCGGCGGAAGAACCCAATCTCACGCACGCGACCGGTCATCACCGTGTCCTTGACGGTCAGCGGAAAATCCCACTGGAACTGGTGCTTCTGCGGCACATAACCAATATGCGCACGCGCCACACGCGGCGACTCACCCAACACCCGAACCTGCCCGGATGCCGGGCGAATCAGACCCAAAATGGTGCGCAGCAGCGTGGTCTTACCGGCACCATTAGCGCCAATCAAACCCGCAAACTCGCCGCGCTCCAGGGTCAGGGACAGATCCTTGAGGATGGAACGGCGCGCGTAACCCGCGTACAGGTTCGAAATCTCTAGAACGGGTTCAGTACCCGCTGTTACCGACGCGCTCACGAACGGTCACCGCGCACTTCATCCAGTGCCTCACGCTGCGCGGAGGAGCGGCGACGGCGGGAGATGATGAACGCGCCCACGCCCACCAAGACCACGATGCCAGCAACAATAGGGCTCCAGGAAATCGTGAACTCAGCACGGAAACCGCTCTGGTCGCTCGCCGCGGCGGCAGACGAAGAACCGGACGCCTGAGTACCGGCAGACTGGGAAGCAGAGCTAGACGAAGCATCCGAAGAGGCAGAAGAAGCGGAGTTCGAGGAACCGCGCGCCTGCGCCTCCATTGCGTACAGGGTATCGGCGCTCGCGGAGTCACCCACCGCAAACTTCAGGTAGCGGGTATCGGTCACGGTCGAACCGTCAGAGAGCTCAGCGCTCGCGGTGACCTTCAGCAGGTACTCGCCGGGGGCGGTGAACACCCAGTTTGCGTGGGTGTGAGTGTTCTTCTCAACCCACAGCTTCTGCGGCTCGCTCTTGGTCGAGGACCACAGCACCTGCGGTGCCGAGAAGTTGCCGTTCTCCAGGTACAGGCTGAACGTGCCGGGGCCGCTCACCTGCTCCAGGGTCAGGTTCACGCCGCGGTTCAGCTTGGACACCAGCTGCGGATCCTGCGTGTTCCAACCCGGCCAGATGACGCCCTTGGTTTCGGTCTGCGGAATCACGTACACCTTCGAACCGGCGGGGGCACCCACGAAGGAGTAGCGCGGGTCGTTCGGCACCTCCAGGATGGCCTTATCGCTGCCGCGGTAGATGACCTCGTCCAGGCTGCGCCAGACGGGGCTCTCGCCGTGGTCGTCGTGGAGCATGAGCTCAAACTTGCCGTTGTTGAAACGAGGACCCATATCCACGTGACCAGCGGAGATTTCGGTACGGCCGGATGCGACCGGCTGCTCCGCCGACAGGGTCTGGGTGAGAGCGCGCTCGCCGCGGCTCAGGTTGCTGTCGCTCGGCTGAGCGGAGGCGCTCTCGGCGGTTGCCGGGGTGGTCTCCGCGTGTGCCACACCCAGGGGTGCGAGCATGAGGCTAGCGCTCAGAGCCAGGGCGGACAGGCTACGAGAAGAGCGGGTGGTTGAGTTCATCATGAGGACTTCCTTGAATCATGACCTAGGTGGTGTGTGAAAGATTATCTATATGCTGATACGGCTATATGAGCTTGTGGGTAGCTTAAAAACCGGGTTACGAGGTGCTAGCCTCCGAGCAGCTAGCGCCCGAAGAATCGCCGCCAGAACTAGCCCCAGAACACAGCGCAATCGTGTGAGCATTCGCCAACATCATCTGCGCGTAGTGAGGAGCCTGCGCATCCAGGGTGTCCGAATAGAGCACCCCGGTACGCACCTGCGCCTCCCGAGCCAGCTCCGTGAGAACCGGTGAACGCATTGCCGTGGACTTATCCAGATAAATCGCTGGAACCTTCAAATCCTCGACCGTGCGGCGCAGGCGCTGACGCTGCTGAATACTCGGCTCGCCGCTGGCACTAGCACTCACAAAGCCGGCAATGTGCAACCCGTAGGTGCTCGCCAGGTAGCGGTAGCCGTCGTGCGTGGTGACCAGGTTGCGTGCCGCCTCCGGCAGGGCACCGTACACCTGACGCAGCTGAGCGTCCAGGGCGTCAAGCTCCTTCATGACCTGCTCGGTGCGGGTCGCGTACTCGCTCGCACCCGCCGGATCGGCGGAGGTGAGCGCGTCACGAATGACCTGCACGCTCGCCTTCGCATTCGGTACCGAATGCCAAATGTGCGGGTCGATTTCGCCGTGTACGTGCTTGCCCAGAACAGCCTGCGCCAGCAGGTACACCTGACCGCGATGCTCCGAAGCGCCCGAGCGCAGGAAACGGTAGCTACCGCCTGCGGGCACCTCCTGCAGGGTGCGGGAGGGGACCGCGACCACGGTGCGGTTCAGTTCGTGCTCCACGGCGCCCTGGGAGGAGTCCGCGCGAAGTACGAGCCTGCCGTCGCCGGTGCGTGCCGTAATATCGGCGTGACCTGCAGAAAGAACCTTGATGTCCGAGGTAGAAACGTTCTGCTCCTTCGCCAGGCGGTCCACCAGCTCCTGTGGGTCACGACCGACCGCACAGTACAGGGTGCCGCGCGAAGACCGCACCGATTCCGGCGCGTTGACCGCGGTGGCGCTCAGCTCAATGGCGTACTCGCCGGCATCACTAAACGCCCACGACAGGTGCGTATGCGCCTGCAGGGGTAGCTCCAGCGAACCCATATCGCCGGTACGAATCGCGGTGTCCCCCTCACGGGTGAGGTTCACGCCGCGCGCATGCGAATCGCACAGCATCTCCACCGCGCCGAAGGTCTGCGTAATGAACGCCGCCAGCTGCGCATTCGACGAATCGGTAGAGGTGCGCGCCCGCACGCTCTGCACCTGAAAGCGCATGCCTGCATCCGAAGAGTCGGCGGGGGCAGATTCGTTCTGCCCGCCCTCTTCAACACGCAAACCCAGCCAGATGGAGTCCAGGGAAGCATCCTCAACAATGGCTTCGAGCTTGCCGCCGTACTGCTCGATCTTCTCCGCAACTGCCACGGACACAACGCCTGCGGGCAGGTTCGCCTCAACCATTTTGCTGAGCTTACGTTGCTCCAGCAGCAGGCCGTTCGTCAGGGCGCAGCGGGCGTAGGCGACATCGCGGATATCGCGCAGGCTCGGCTCATACGAGTGCGGGTCAGCACCGGCAGGCACGAGGGAGTGCACGCTGGCGCGCTCCCCGGCAATCTGCTGCGCCAAGTCCGCCAGGATCGGGGTCGTGGCGACCACGCGCATCCGGTCGGAGGATGCGTTCACGGTGCTGGCGCATCCGCTCAGTGCGAAGGCACCAGCCCCCACCCCCGCGCCCACCGCAATGCGGGAGGCGAGGGTGAGGGCGGCGCGTCGACTATAGGTGTGTGACCCCTTGCCGGTATGCCCGCTATGCGGTGTCACCGCTGCGGCCCTTTCGGCGTGCCGAACGCAGAATCATGGCACCGAGCGCCAGCGCCAGAATGGAGGTGCTGACCATGAACGGGTCGATGACCACGCCGGTGTTCGGCAGCTTACCCGCCGCGGCTGCCTTCTGTGCGTTTGCGAGTTCCTGGCTGGTCAGGGCGCAATCCTCACCGGATGCGGTCTTTCCGACGATGCGCACCTTGGATCCGTCGGGCTTGGTGACGATGCCGGTGGCTTCGTCTACGGTGCCGTTGACGGGGTTCTTTGCGGCGCTCTTCTCGCCGCCGTTGTTAGCGCCGTTAGCGTTGCCGCCGTCCTGCTTGGTGTCCGCCGCACCCTGCGCGTTGTCGCTTGCCGGGGCGTTATCGGGGTTGCCGACGGTGAAGTGCAGGACCGATTCGCTGCTGACCTGCTGGCCGTTCTTCAGACGCGCAGTCCAGCCGATGGTCACGGTGTAGCGACCCTCAGCGGTGAACACCCAGTTGCTGTGCTGGTGGGTGTTCGCGGGCACCTGGAAGGAGCCGCCGCTACGCGAATCGAAGACCTGCTGACCGGCGGCACCGAAGTTACCGGAGAGGAAGGTGGACATGGTGCCGGGGCCCTCAAAACCGTTGAGGCTCATGGTGACGGGGCCGTCGAGCTGCTTGAGCAGTTCGGGATCCTGGGTGCTCCAGCCGAGCCAGGGCACGCCCTGCTGCTGGGTTGCACCAATCATGTGCACGGGGGTGCCCGCCGGGGCGATGTTCTCCATGCCTGCGGGCAGGTTGATCTTCGCGGCGTCATTGAGTACGAACTCGAGGGCGCCGGGGGAGACGTGGCGGGCGGGGCTGGTGCGGTCGTCCTTCACGCTGCTGGTGAGGTTGCCGCCGTTGAGGATCGGGCCCATGTCAAAGTGGCCGTGGGTGACTTCTTCACGGCCGCTGTGCTCGGCGGTGTTGACTACGGCGAGGGTGGGGATGCTGGTCGGTGCCTGGGCTGCCTGGTTGCTCTGCTTGTTGTCCTTCTGAGCGTCCTTGCTGTCCTTGGAGCCCTTGGCATCTTCGGCGGGAACCTCGGTGGCGATGCACTGCTGGTTCAGGCTGCCGGGCAGGCCGGAGGACAGCACACCGTTACCGGTAATGCCGCCGCCGTTGCTGGGTGCGTTGATGTTCTGGGCGTTGGAGCCCTTCACACTGGATCCCTTCGCGCTGGTGGCGTTGCCGCCCTTGTTTTCACCCTTGTCAGAGCCGTTATTAGTGTTGTCGGTGCCGCTGATAGCGGTTACACCGGATCCACCCTGGGATACCTGCTCACCATTCGCCGCCGCCTTCGCGCCGTTCGGGTCGGTCACCTGCGCGGCGTTCTGACCGTTCACGGATCCATCCACGCGGCGAATACCGGTGGATGCGCTCGCCTCAGCAGAAGCGCTCGCCTCAGCACTTGCGGAGGTAGATGCGCTGGGGCTGCTGGTGGCGCTCTCGGTAGCGGTGGCGCTCGCCTCGGGGGTAGTGGTTGCCTCGCTCGTGGCGTCCTTGGTTGCTTCCTTTGCGGCGTTCTGCGCGTTCAGGAGCTTGAAGCCGTCCTCAGCGTTAGTGCCCACGGCGATGGTGTAGGTCGCCTCGGAGCTGACCGGGGTGCCGTCGGCAAGGGTTGCGGTGGCGCGGAACGTCAGCTGGTAGATGCCTGCGCGGGTGAATGCCCAACTGAGGTGCTCGTGGCCGCCAGCGGTGATGGTGTGCGGTGCGAGCTGGTCGTTGGTGCTGAAGACGCGCGGGTTGTCGCGACCGGATTCGGTGAAGACTTCGGCGCGGCCGCCTTCGGGTACGCTGCTGCGCACGAGTTCAAGGTTGATGGTGTTGTTCTTGAGCGCGCCGGGGCGAATTCCTTCCGCACCGAGGCCGGGGTAGAGCAGGCCGCGGGTGCGGGTGGAGGGAATGTAGAAGATGTCCTTGCCTTCGGGGGCAATGTAGTCGTAGCCTGCTACGACCTTGGTGTGTGCGTCCTCGACGTCGGGCAGGTGGAAGACGGTGCGGGCGGGGTTGAATCGTCCCTGCTGGCCGGGGCCGGTGTCTGCGAGGGTGGCGAGGGTGAACTGGTTGCCGTCGAGGAATGCGTTGAGCATTTCGGTGTGTACGCCCGCGATGACGTAGTCGCCTTCGTAGTTGACGTAACCGCGCGACTCGGTGCCTGCCTGGGTGCCGGTCTGGTTTTCCTGCGCCTGGTTTTCCTGCGCCTGTGCGGCGGTGAAGGTGCCGACCTGGGGGAGGGCGAGGGGTGCCCCGAGTGCGAGGGTGCATCCGAGGGTGGTTGCGCTGAGTAGGCTCAGAGGTTTGGTGCGTCCTTGCATGGTGGCTCCTTGGATGACTGCTCGTTGGCTGGCGCGTTGCCCGATGCTTTCGGGGCTTGCCCGGTGCTGGGTCCGGCGGCCTGTTGCCGGTTTCTCCCCTGCGTCCGGGGTGCGCTCTGCCGTGTTTTTCTCTTTGTGGATGTACGTGGTGTGCGTTTTTGGGCGCGCCTCGGCGCACACGTGTTTCTGAGAATCACTATACTCACTTAGGTTCTAAATGACAATTATTTGCAAAAGAGCTACCCTAGGAAATAGAAAAATGAGAAAGGTTGTCATGAGCTCTCAGAAGCAGACCCAACGACGGGTCACCACACACACCCCCGCACTCTTCATCCCCGGCGGCAAGCCCGCCCTCCGCCGCGCAGCCGCATTCCTTTCCGCCGCAGCACTGCTCGCGCTCGCCGGCGCTGCCCCCTCCCTGCCCGCCGCAGCAGGCCCCGACGACGGCAAAATCGTCACCACCAAGGGCCACGTTGACGCCCCCAAGGCATACTGGGACGAGCAGAACGGCACCTTCGTCCTCATGAACGAGGCGAACCCCTACAAGACCGGTGCAGACACCTACGAACTGGACAAGACCGTCAACTGGGTCGGCAAGGGCTACAGCACCAGGGACGGCAAGTCGCAGTACACCATGACCCTGGGCGACTCGCCCTCCCTGGCGTTCCTCGGCGAACCCGGCCAGACCCTCTACATGGCACCGCACCTGACCTACGGCAACCAGGACCCCATCTGGGCTGGCCTGGGCGCATCCACGAAGGTCCCCACTGAGCGTTTCCGTGATGGTGTGTTCGCCACTGACATTCTCTCCGTTGAGGGTCCCGGCCGCATGGAGCTCTTCCGCTACAACCCGGATGATGCCCCCGCTGACGTGTACCGCATGCTCTCCAGCAGCTCGAACGGTTGGCACTCCTGGCTGCTCGATAAGGGTAGCCACACGCACAACACCACGACCTTCACCCGCCCCGGCCGCTACGTGGTCACCTACCGCACCGTGGCGCGCTCCACCGACGGCCGCATCATCAGCTCCAAGCCGTCGAAGCTGGTCTGGCAGGTGGGCGGCATGCAGCCTGTGCTCGGTGACGGTACCCCCACCGCCGTGCCCACGGTCGACCGCTACAATGCGGCACCCGTCGGTGACCTGGACGCCGCAAAGTACGTGCTGTCCGTGGCACCGCACCGCCTGGACGCCGACCCGGCTAAGAACAAGGATGCCGACGACAAGCTCAGCGACATCACCTTCACCGCCGCGAATAAGAACCTCAAGGGCACCCTGACCCTGTACAACAACGGCTACTTCCTGACTGACCTGCCGGTCGTGAACGGTACCGCCACCTGGTCTGAAATGCTCGGTAGCGAAGGTTCCCAGCTGCAGGCGGTCTTCACCCCGGACACCTCCGACGCGAATAGTGCGGAGGCGTCCCGCTGGATTTCGCACAAGCTCACCTACGAGCCCGGCAAGGCTGAGAGCGTGTACAGCGACGACGGTAACGGCTCCTGGCCCGAGGAAATCCCGGATCAGGCGAACACCGTGCTCAGCACCGAGCAGTACACGCCGACCAGCATGGACTACGACGTGACCGTCACCCCGAACGGCAACGGCTTCAGCACCGTTGAGGTCCGCTTCAAGGACCCGAAGGTGCGCGGCTTCATGCGCGGCGGCTTCTACGCCCAGGATGACCCGGTGTACCCGTACCTCGACCTGGAAGGCTCCGTTGAGGATGGCGTGGCGCGCTTTACCTTCCGTGACGAGTCGTTCTACAAGGGCACGGCTCTGCGCGTGAAGATGCTGACCCACCCGGACATGAACGCTTCCGCCTCCACCACTGAGGTTGCGGCGAACTACGAGCCGGGCACCAAGTACACTGCGCACGGTGCACTGGCACCGGACAGCGCGCCGATTGGCGATGCGCCGAAGCCTGCTCCGGTGGATCCGTCGCCGAGTGCTGAGCCTACCGTCGTGCCCTCTGCCGAGCCTTCTGCTGAGCCGAGCGAGGCTCCTTCCGAGGCTCCGACCGCTGAGCCCAGCACCGTTCCGTCGGTGTCCCCCAGCGAGGTTCCGACCGTGCCTGCGGTGCCGACCGCCTCCGCAGAGCCGAGCGCACCTGCTCCGGCGCCCTCCACTCCGGCACCGAGCAGCCCCGCGCCCGCAAACCCGACCCCGAGCGCCCCTGCTCCGACTAGCCCGGCACCGTCTGCGCAGCCGTCCACCCCCGGAACCCCCGGTAACCAGTGCGTGCCCGGCCAGATTGACGGCCGCACCAAGATCTCGCACGGCCACCTGGACATCCAGGCGACCTTGAAGGACCGCCAGCTGTCCGTGGGTCTGCGTGACGACAGCGGCATCATTGACGCTGATTCGACCGTGCGCCCGCTCGATTCGGTCGTGTGGACCGTCAGCGAGAACGCCCGCCGTGTGCGCACCGAACGTATGGCTGATGAGAAGCTGAACTTCATGGGCCCGGTCGGCACCGCCTTCTACGGCCTGCCGCAGACTCAGCAGAGCGGCCTGCCCTGGCCCGGCTACAACACGCAGGACATCGACTACTCGCAGCTGCGCGGCCCGGTGCGCCTGCACGTGGTGCCGAAGGTCATGCCTGAGGGTGCGCGCTTCGGCATGTTCACTGAGTCGCTGAATGGTGCGGATGTGCTGCTGGATTCGACGACCGGCAAGACCACGATCGACATTGATTACGCGACGCACGCGCACGCGAACTGGGTGTTCTCTGAGCCCGGCCAGTACATGTTTGACGTGCACTATTCTGCGACCCTGGCTGATGGTACTGAGGTGAACAGCCCGGTGCAGCAGCTTGCGGTTGCTGTGGGTAAGAAGGCGTCGGATGCGTGCTCGTTTGAGACTGCCGTGCCGAAGGACCCGAACGCTGCTGCGGACGACTTTAGTGGTGTGCGCCGTGTGGATTCGGCAACCCCGGGCGGTACCGCTGGTGCTAACCAGCCCGGCTCCGCGCAGTCTGGTGCCGCGCAGGGTGGTCAGTCCGGTCAGGCTGGTGCCGCCGGTGGCGTGAACGCGCAGGGCTCCTCTGACGGTTCGGCTGATGGTTCTGCTGGCGGCGTGTACCCGGGCGGTATTTCCGGTGGCGGTACCGGTGGCGGCTCTTTGGGTCAGTCTGGCGTGTCTGCTTCTTCTGGTGGTGCCCAGCAGGGCGGCCTGGCGCGTACTGGTTTTGGTGCGGCGTCTGTGGCCGTGGGCGGTGCGCTGGTGTTGGGCGCGGGCACTGTGATGGTGCTGCGTTCTCGCCGCCGCGCTTCTTAGCGCTCGCTGCGTGAGGATGCGCTGATACGGTGAAGCCCCCGCGGCTGAGAGGATGACTCTCGGCCGCGGGGGCTTTGTTTTTAATTTATGAGGTTGTTATTCTTTGATTTCTTCAAAGCGGGTCGTTACAAAATCCCGATCTTTTCTAGGCGATGAATTTGCAACATGGAATAGATATTTTTTGCCAGGTTGAGCAGTCTCAACGTACTCGGGAATCTTCCGACCTTCCGGTGCAGCAAACATCGTGAGAGTACCGCACTCCTTCGTCTCAAAAAGACCCTTTGGATTAATATCATTCGCGCCACTCACCGTTCCTCCACGTTCTGCAGTGTATGCCTTAGTTACGGTGCAGGTTGCAGTGAAACCATCACTGTCATCGCGTATATGTTTAGGGAAAATGAACAGCATATAGATGGTAATCAGTATTGAAATAAATATTCCTACTGTTTTGCGGAGTTTATGACTAGATTCCATCGGATTGCCTCATTTCTTGATAGATTTACATGTCGACGTCGGCAAGGCCAGTGACCTTCTCACGGCCCCTGAAATAAAGAATGGTCATATAGCCATTGTCCAGCTTATCTACCTGAGCTACATCAGTGGGATTATTCATGTCAGGCCAACGTTCTTGCTCAATCCTGAACCGCACAATCGCCAAAAGCCGGTAACTCTTGTGAGTCATGGGACCAAAAGCAGCAATTTGCTTGCCAGAGCGGGTATAGAAGCCCACCATATCCTGGTCTTCAACATTCAGCGTTTCGTAATACACGATGCTGTCTATCGCATTAATGGGGTAGCGGGTCGGATTGGCTGACCAGACGCGCTGCTCAATACCCTCGGGGGAGAGCTTCACGTAAGCGACAAAAACATAGCGGGCATAAAGATAGCAGAAAAATACAAAAATAATATTTGCTAAATTCAACCAGATATTCACATTTTCACTTTGAATATTTGCTAGATAAGCTATAAATGGCAGTATTGGAATAAATATACAGAGTAGTGTCTCGGCGCGCGTTACTCGCTTAAGATAAATTCCCTGTGCTTCTTTTTTCTTATCTTGGTGTCGATTAATCTCGTACCTAATAATGATATAGGGGATAGAGGCAACGGAGAGCACTAAAATAATTCCCCAGAAAATAATAAAAATGGTATCTAACATGTTTTACTCCGCCTCCTGAACGCTAGCATGAGAAGAGGAATCCTCGTCTTCCTTCTCAGGAATGGTGATACCCACAGTGACGTACTTTTTCACCGACCACCCATTCATCGCCACCGCCGCAGCAAAGAACAGCGCAGGCAGCAACTCCAGACGAACCAGCGAATAGCCTAAGTACCCGAGCGCGATACACCCCGCCAGGCCAGCCACGCCAATACACGCGGCACGCAAGGTACGGTACCCCTCAGACCCCTCCTCAAAGCGGGTGCTGTGCAGGTAGAAGAGGCCCTCACGCACAACACGCAGGAACCCAGGGGCCAAGAAAAGCGCAACCGCCAGAGCCGCCGGATCATAGCCTGCAGTCATGAAACTGGTCAAAGGAACCACGAGGCACAGAACCGTGAAAATAGCCGCTGATATAACGCCCACTCGGGTTGAGCGCCTATTCATCTGTTCCATGCGCAGCAGGTCAGGGATATCGTCATTAGGCTCTATGCGGTAGATAAGGAAGGCGACGATGATTAGCCCGCCAACCATGTACCAGGGGGCGAAGTTCGTCTCTGGGGTCCACGGAGCCGGGTCCCCCTGGAGTACACCGAAAGCCGTCAGAACCGTCAGAACAATCAAGCCCACCGCGTTGATGGAGTAAACGAAAATAAAGAAGCGGTGGAAGAGGCCTCCGGTCGCTTTATAGCCAATATTTTCAGCGTTAATCATATCTATGTAAGCAAGATTCAGAGGGCTTAAAACGAAGAACAGCGCACCCCAAGGCCATACCCCAATAACGGCCATCACTAGAGATGCAAGAGCTATGAAGCTAAAGCAGAACCACAGGAAGATTAGCCATAGGATTCTGAAGGTTTCAGAGATAGCGTTCATGCTATTTCCCTTTCAACTATTTGGACTCTGCCGCGGCGCGGTCGAGGATGCGCTGCAGGTGCTCCGGAATCTGTCGGTACTCCCCAGCCTCGGGGGAACCAATCTCATACTTGCGGGCGTAACAGATGACCTTGATCAGGGCGTCCATGTCCTCGTAATCACCGAACTCTACGAAGAGCTCAGGGATATACTTGGGCGGCCAAACGCCGTAGCGTTCACGGAAAAGAATCATGTGGTAGATATAGGTGGCATCAAAGAAGACCGGGCTAAACGCCAGACGACGCCTCCCCATCTGGCTACTGCTAATTACGAAGTAGCCGCCTTTTCCATTAGCTTGCATATGGATTTTCGTGATGCTGCTGTAGTCGAACTCGCGGGTTTTGAACCGCCAGTTTCGCCACTTCACGGAGGTCTCATTCTGCTGGATGTAGAAGGAATTGGTGTGAATAGCTAAGAACCAGAAGAACGAACCAATAATATTCATGAAAATAAATGCAGGAATATAATCAACGGGATTCTCGGCTGGAAAAGTTAGAGGAAGTAAAATGCACACCAGCAGCACGAAAGAATCTGCAGCTAGTACAGCCAGCAGTGGCTTTTTCTGCCGCTGTCCCAGAGGAATGTAGCCTTTGGGGCGGTTGAGTCCTATTGAGCCGTTGGTGACGGTTTCGGCAAGAAATTTTCTGAGCATGAAATGTCCTAGTGTGGTGGTTGGTTACATGCAAACGTCGGCAAGGTCGGTAACCTTCCCCAAATTCTCAAAGTAGCGCATCGTCTTCCCGGCACAATCTAAACGGTTCACCTGAGCCACATCATCCGGGTTGTCCATGTCAGGCCAACGCTCGTTCTCAATCCTGAACCGTACAATCGCCATGAGCCGGTAATTTTTATAAGGCAACGGGCTAAACAGGGCAATCTGGGTGCCTGATTTAGCGTAGAACCCCACCATATCGTCGTCTTCATAATTCGATGCTTTGTAGAACACGACGCGGTTGATCGCGTTGAAAGGGTAGCGGGTCGGGTTGGAGAACCAGATGCGCTGCTCGATACCCTCGGCGGAAGTCTTCACGTAGGCGACATGCACATACCGCAAGTATGCAGCAAATGGTACTGATACTAACAAGGCCGTTATGTCAATCGTTATCCTTGCTGACTCAGGGTCAAAAAATATATGACCTGCAAACATAAGGCACGGAAAAACGGGGGTAAATATCGTAATGAGAAGAGCTTCGATCCGAGTAACCCGTCGGATATAAATACCCTCACGTAGCCGTTGTTTATCTTTCCAGCGCTGCACCTCGTAATTGATGATGACGTAGAATGTCGCAACTGTTGTGAATGCGGCAAAGATACCCCAAAAGATAATCAGGAAAGTGCGCATGGTGGGATCTCGTTTCGTGTGGTTGGTGAATAGGAAGAGCACGCACCCCCACCCAAACTAGGCGGCGGTGCCTACGTGCTGAGGGTGCCGAGTTCTTAGGGCGCTGAGGGGCGTATGAGCCCCGAAAGCCCCGGGGGCAGCGCGGGGGTGAGCCGCGCATCCCCGGGAGCCTTCAGCCCACAAACCGGCAGGCTACATGTCGACGTCAGCAAGACCCGAAATCTCTCTTTGGCGCTTAAAGTACGAAATGACTTCATCGCGGTTATCCAGCTGGTTCACCTCATCCACATCAGCCGGATTATCCAGATCAGGCCAGCGGCCATACTCAATCCTGAACCGAGTAATGACCAAGAGATAGTACTCATCATAATTTTTGCTCAACGGATTAATACGCGCACGCGACTTAGTGAGGAACCACATCCTGCTAGCGGTATCTTCATCCTTGGACTCACTATAAACAACGCTATCAATCGAGCCGATGGGGCAGATCCTCGACCCGAGAACAGGGGTGTGCATATTAATACCCTCAGAAGAAATCTTCATGTACGTGGCATTGACATGCCACAGGTAGAACAAGAGGAAAGCAGTCATGAGTATGTATACAACCTCCATGAAAGTACTCGTCTCTGCCCTTTCTAATGACAGGGAATAGCATACAAGCGGGAAGCCCGGGATAAAGACAATAATGTACGCCAGTAGCGCATCGATACGACTAATGTAGATGCCTTCACGCTTCTTCTTCTCGTCACGGCGTCGATTGATGATGTAAGCGGCAAGGGTGAGAATCGTGAAAATAGTCGTGATGATGGAGCATACGCCCCAAAAGGTAATAGCAGATTCTTGAGACATCATTTAGCTATTCGCTCCTTCAATCGGGTTGGAGTCGGTGATGGTAGTGGAGTGCGCATCGAGGATGCGTTGCAGATGCTCCAGGGTGTACTCGCCGCCAGATGCTGAAGCACCCACGGAGGATACGGCCGAGGGGCGCTCGCAGGCGCGGCGACTGCCGCGTGTGTGCGAACGCCCCTCCGTCTCGAAATGAGGCTTTTATCGGACCATATAAATGGGTTTACTTGTCCATTTCGTAGACCCAGCCGCCAGCGTTGCAGTAACGCTTACCGTCCTTCTCAGTGATGTAGTAACCAGGCTCGTGGTTCTCGCACTTCTGGATAACCTCACGGGCCTCTCGGTTAGACTTCTCAAGGTTCGCCGCACGAATCTGGAAGAAAGCAAAGGTCGCAATATATGCCACCAGAACCAGCACGAGGGCGGTAATCGCCATGCCCTTACCCTTACCGGTGCCATTCTTGACCATGACCAGAGCGATTACAGCGAAAATGATGGTCGGGATGGTCAGGAACGAACCAATCACAAAAATACCGGTCAGGGCAGAGATAATGCCCAGGACTAGCGCGGTTACTGCCGCCCACTTCTTCTTCGGTGCCTCGACGGGTGCGCCGTATGCAGGCTGTACGGCGGGTGCCTGCTGGGTGAACTGCGGCTGCTGCGGTGCAGCCGGCTGCTGGGTGTTTTCAGACATGAAAGTCCTCTTTTCGTGTGTGGTTGCGAATCGCTTAAATGTGTATATCCTCTAGTGAGGTGGTGTATATCTCACAAGCATACCGTACTTGAAGAAGCTCTTTAGTGAGCTAGAAACGGGTTTGTCTACACGCTATGGCGCAGTGTCCACTGTTGGAAATTTTTCCCATAAGGGGATGTTTGGAGTGTTTTTTAGCATGAGATGGTGTAATGTTCAAAGTGGTGCGAAGCACTAAAGGTGCGTATTTGATATTCGCGTATCTAATGCACATCTTCCGGCAACTCAACGACGAAAGAGGATCACCGTGTCTGATCGCGTACTCTCATCGCAGGCAGCCAAGGATGCTATTACTGCCCTGCAGAACATCATCAACGGCGGCCTGCAGAACGAAATCAATAACCTCAACCAGCAGGGTAACCAGCTGAAGGATCCCAACAACTGGGACGGCCCCCTGGCTGAGCGTTTCCGCAATGACACCTGGCCCGGTGTAGAAAACACCCTGCGTAACTTGACTCAGGAACTGACCGACCTGCGTGAGCAGCTCAATCAGATTTCTACCGATATTTTCCAGGCAGGTGGCGGCTCCTAAGCCTCCCCTGGTAAACGCCGTTTACCGCCCCGATCCCCAGCTGTGGGGCGGTGTGCGGTAGGCGGCGTTTTCTGTTATCCGGCTTCAACACATGTTATTTCCAGGCATGGTGCGCGTGCCTGTCATAACGTGTTTAATCACCCCACTTCCGCACTTAAGATATTTTCAGAGGTCCTATCATGTCTTCCGGCCCGAATCCCCCCTACGCTAATAAAGAGGATGTTAAGTTCGACGATGCAACATCCGATGCCTTGGCGAATGCGTGCCGTAAAGTAGCACAAAACATCGATAATGCTATGCCTGGGCTCAAGTCCTCTTTGGCAACTGCTCTCGAGGATTTTGAAGGACACTATGCGGAGGTTACTGCTTCTAACATTGATACTGCTGTAAGCGATGGCTATGACATTGCCCGTATATTCAGCCAGTTAGCAAGTGTCGTTGATCAGTTGAAGGAAGCGGCTCACAAGGAGCAGGCGAACCGTCAGAAGGCACGCGACTATGAGAACGAGTGGTTTGGTCTCCACAAGGCGTGGGATGACTTCTGGGGAAACGCTCCTGCGAAGGTGGAGCCGTATGTGCCGAATACCGCGATTGATACTAAATCACTGGGTAATCGTGAGAATACTGAAACCCGTTCCTCGGGTATGGCTGTTTCTTCGGCGCGCCCTTCGACCGTGCGTGCTCTCTCTAATACCTTGGGAAACCTTGGCGCTAGCTTTGACGCTGAGCCCGGTCATATTCGTGGCCTTGCTTCTGACTTTGCGGCTAAGTGCCAGTGGGGAACTATTGATGCTGAAAGTCTTATTGCCACCTTTGAGGAATGGAATAAGTCGAACGCCAACGATAAGACCTGGTTGGGTATTGTAGCCGATACCTTCAAACAGGCTGGTGGTGAGGGCGAGATTAGCGCCGTCTCGAATGAGACATTGAGCAATGCAATTGCTGCAGCGGGTGTCAGCACCGAACGTCATGATTTGGAAGTTCCTGCACCTGCTGTTGTAGGTAAGCCCGCTACCAGTGGTTATGTGAATGACCCCGTGAACGTTGCGACCGGTAACTTCATTGAAGAAGAGACCGACATGGCGTTCTCCGGCGTGGTTTCTGCTTGCTCTGTAACTCGCATGTACAACAGTGTGGCTGTCTTCGGTCAGCACGCTGTATCCGGTGTGTTCGGCGCGGGCTGGTCCTCGAATATTGAGAGCCGCGTGCAGCTGAACGCTGAGAATGCTGTCTGGACGATGCCTGAAGGCCGTGAGGTTACCTTCGACCGAATTGTTCGTGAAGACGGCACCCACGGTTATGCTCGTGCTCCGCGTGAAGCGTGGTGGCTTGAAGAACTGCCCCTCACCCAGCTGATGGGTGAAGAGGGTTCTAGTGCTGACCCCTCCCTGCGTTATATTTTGCACGCTACGGGTTACGATGCCTCGTCCCTGTTGCGTATTTCCGACAACTCTGGCACTCAGCACATTTTTAGCCTCACCGGTGTTTACCTGGGCATGAGCGCTGGAGCAGGTACCGCTGTCGCGTACCTGCGCGATGAAGAGGATCGTGTTGGCGCTATCGTGCATCAGCGCGGTGCACGTATCAACGTGGAGTACACCGAAGGCGGCCTTGTTAGCGCTATTCACTCTTCTCGTGGTCAGTCGGTGCGTTACGAGTACGTCACCCTTGATGGTCGTACCCACCTGTGCGCTGTGCACGGCGATGCCGGTACCCGCCGTTATGAACATGACGCTGCTGGCCTGATTCACCGCGTGGTGGCTAGTACCGGTGCTGTTGAGGTGACGAACTACTACGACCCGACCGGTCGCATTACCGAGCAGGACACCGAATACGGTCGTCGTGTGCGCTACCGCTACCTGCCGAACGGCATTACCGATGTTTCGAACGAAGACGCCTCCTACACGAACCTTTGGGTCAATGACCAGTACGCACGCCTGACCGCTATTGTTGATGCGGAAGGTGGGCGTACTAGCTATGCTTACGATGACTTTGGCAACCGTGTGAGCGTGGTGGACCGCGATGGTTCCCGTACTACTCGCTACAGTGATGAGCGCGGCCGCATTATTCGTGAGGTCACCGATGAGGGCGCTGAAACCCTCTTCGCCTATGACGAGTATGACCGCGTAGTCTCCGTGGCAATGAGTGCTATTGAGACGGACCCGCGCGCTCGCCGTGCTGCCCGTCTGGCTCGTCGTGCCCGTATGGAGGCTAAGGCTCAGGGTAACGCCCTCGATAAGACTACTTCAGGGCAGGAGTCTGCCCAGAGCCCTGCCGTAAGCCCGATGACTACGGTGACTTACGAGTACGCGAATGATTTTGAGCGTAATCCCTCTTCCATGACCGACGGCAACGGTCATGTGACCCGTTTTGAGTGGGCTGATGGCCTGCTGCAGCGTGTAATGAGCCCTGAGGGCGTTACCGTCTCCTTTGAGTATGACGAGTGTGGTCTGCTGACCGGTATTCGTAACGCTGAGCAACAGCTGACCCGTTGCGAGTATTCTGCTGCAGGGCACCTGGTGAAGATTATTTCCGCTCTTGGCCATGAAACTAAGTTCACCTATGATTCTGCCGGTCACATGGTGTGCCGTCAGAACCCGGATGGTTCCCGCTGGCGTTTTGAGTATGCTGCTGGCGGTCGCTTGGTAGCATCGGTGGACCCTGCTGGTGCTCGCACTGAGTACGAGTATGGTCCGAGCGGTGACATTGTTGCCGTGGTTGACCCGCTGGGCCGCCGTATGGAGCGTTCCTTTGATACGAACGGCAATATTGACCGCATTACCTTGCCGGGGGGCGCGCAGTTCAACTACGCCTACGATGGTTTGATGCGTCTGGTCCGCACCATTGACCCCGCCGGTGGTGTGTGGACTCGCGAGTATGATGCCGCGAGCGCCCTGACCGCGTTGATTGACCCGACCGGCGTGAGCGTACGTAATTCCGTCGATTCCTCGCGCAAGACCTTCACCACTAATGATGGTGTTGACCGGGTGCGTATCTCGTGCGACCACCTGGGCCGCCCGGTGCGTAGCGAGGTTCTCTCCGATGATTCTGGTCCGCAGGTTAGTGCAGATGCGGACGACCCGACTGTCTCCACGATGGTTTACGACGGTGCGGGTAACCCCGTGGAGGTGCTGGACGCTGAGGGCGGTCTGAGCCGTTACGAGTACAACGGTTCGAACCAGATGGTGCGCATGATTTCCCCCGCGGGCCGTGTGACCGAGTACAGCTACGATGCGTGCGGTCGACTGGCTGCAACCTATGAGGCTGCCGGCACTGCGGAGCAGTCTGTGACTCGTTACGAGTACGACGCTGACTCCCGACTGATTCGCCAGGTGTACGGTGACGGTTCTGAGGCGCGCGTTCGCTATGACGCGTGCGGTCGTGTGCTGTCCATTACCGGTTCCGGCGTAGCTTCTCCGGTGTTCTACACCTGGGATTCCTGCGGCCGCGTGAAGAGCATCCGCGATAACAAGTGGGGTACTCGTTCGTTCACCTATGACGCCGCTTCTCAGGTGGTCGCGGTGACTAATGGCGCCGGTGGCGTGACCCATTACCGCTATGACGAGGCGGGTAACGTTACCTCCGTAATGGACCCTGCCGGTCGTATTACCCGCTACGAGTATGATCTGATGGGTAATGTCCTGGCGGTAACGGATCCGCTGGGTGTACGCACTACCTCTACCTATGATGCTGCCGGTCGTCTGCTGACCAGCACTGACGGTAATGGTGCTGTACATTCCTTTGGTTATGACCGTGACGGTGTTCCCTGTTCCCATTCGGTGAACGGCTCTCTGCTGTACCGTATGGAGCGTGGTTCTGCGCGCCGTACGATGACGACTTATGACCACGCGGGCGTTGATGCGTTTGGTGCTCCCGTGGTAACGGTCGAGTCCTACGACCGCTTGGGCCGTCTGGTCCGTCAGCGCCGTGAGTTTGGTGCCCAGATTCCGGAGTCTTTCCGTACCGCCTACATGGACGAGACCGGCGGCTACGAGCTGTCCTACGCTTACGATGCTGATGGTCTGCGCACTGAGTTTGTGCACCCTCTGGGTTCGAGCGCTTATGCGTATGATGCTGCAGGCCGCATGGTCAAGCAGACTGACATCACCGCGTATCGCCTGGATGGAACCACCGTTACCTCTGAGTCTCGTGTGGAGTCTTCCTTCGAGTACAACGCGGTAGACGCACTGGTGCGTGCACAGGTGTCTGACCTGGCGGGCACTTGGGTTCGCGAGTTCGGTTACCGTGGCGCACACATGACCTCTGTGACCGAGCAGCCCGCTGAGGCAGACTCGGCTGTGGCAGACTCTTCTGAGGCTCTGCACACTGAGATTATTCGTGATGATCTGGGCCGTATTAGCGGTGTGGATTCGCCCGCTGGCCTGGTCATGTACACCTACACTGACGCGCAGATGCTCTCGTCTGCCGTTCGCGGCACCGAGACCCTGCGTTGGACCTATGATGCCGCTGGCGCGCTGGTGCGCGTTGAGTACTTTGATAGCGCCCAGCCTCAGCACGCTTGGGTGAAGGTGCTGGTCACTGATGAGGGTGCCCGCGTTCGCGCAGTGTGCGTCTACGGCGTGCAGGATGAGGCAAAGACCGACTCCCAGTCGGCTGAATTTGCCTCTGCTGTTGAGGACGCTCAGGCGTGGCTGGGCCAGTGCCCGGAGTCCGTGGAACTTGAAGGCGTCACTTTGGTGCCGGTCTCGACGAGCGTGTTCTCTTATGACGGTAATGATTCGCGTCTTCTGCAGGTTTCTTCGGATGGTTCCGGCTCGTCCTTGACTTATGGTGCGGCTGGGTTTGTGAACTCGGTGGCATCGTGGGGCTCTGCTGACGATTCTGCCGTGTCCTTCTCGCTGCTGTGTGCTTCTACTGATGGTCGTGTGCTTGCTGCCGGTGGTGCGCCTACTGGTGCACCTGAGTTTGGTGTGCCCTCAACCGGTGCTGGTGTTGGTTCTGCGGCTGGTTTTGATGCTTCGATGATGCACCCGCTGGTGTGGGATGAGAATTCGTTTGTTCCGCGTGTGCTGGGTGTGGCTGGTTCGTCGATGCCTTCTGTGGGTTCGCTGGTGCCTGGTGCCGGTTCTGGCGCCGGTCTGTTGGATCCGTATGGTTGGGCTTCTTTGGGTGTTGCTGCCCCTGCTGTGCCGTCTGCCCAGGGCGCTTCTGCTACTGGTGGTGCGCCTGTGTTGCCGGATTCGCTGGTTGGTGTTTCTGCAGCTTCGGGCGTGGTGCTGGGTTCTACTGGTTTTGAGGTATTGGGTGCCCGCGTGGTGGATTCGCGTGTGGCTCGCTTTACGGCGCCTGATCCTTTGGCCGCGCCAGTGGGTGCTGGTTGGGGTGCTGACCCGTTCTCGCTGGTTGGTGGTAACCCGGTTTCTTTGGTGGACCCGTGGGGCCTGTCGCCGGTGTCGGTAGAGGACTTCGATAAGTTCCGTGAGGAGCGTATTCGAGATAAGTGGACGAACCGCATTAAAGGCATTCTTACTGTAGTCGGAGTGGTAGCTTCTATCGCTGCTATCTTTGTTACGGGTGGAACTGCTCTTGTCGTCTTAGGCGCTATCGCCGGTGGTACTATGGCGGCAGCTAACGCTATTGATGAAAATAAAGACCCTAATACTGGAAAAGTCGACTGGGGTAATGTTGCCAAATCAGGCGTAATTGGTGGTATTTTCGGCGCCATCAGCGGTGGTATGGGCAAGTGGGCGAACGGTGCTGCAACCAAGCTGTTCAAAGGCGCTGCGAATGGTACCGGTAGGCTACTAGCCTCTACCCCGACGCGTGTACTGAAGGCTACGGGGGTTCGTATGACGGTTGAAGGTATCAAGGGCGGTGTGACTAGCGCCGTTGATGGTACTAAGGACTTGGCATTGAATTTGGCTACGGGCGGTAAACATGAGTATTCGCTGAAGGAGCACGCTACCAAGGTTGCATCTAGCATGGCGTTTAGTGGCCTCAACAGCATGATTAGTCCGGTGTCTGGTTCCCTGTCTAAGGTTGCATCTAAACATATTCCTGGAGTGAATGAAAAAGCACTTCGCAAGGGAATTGATGTGACGGCTAATGCTGTATCATCGGCTGGTCAGAGCGCCTTTGATTCGTGGAGTACGGGTAAAGAAGTACGTGTTGAAGAGCTGGTATGGAATGGTATAACAAGCGCAAAGAATAGGTATGGGGATTATGAGGCCCCTGCCGGTAACGTGGGGGATCCGAGTACGTTGAAACAAATGGGCACTCGTCCGTACACGGTGGGAACGTATTTGAATAGTACGTCCCGGGCAGAAAGTACCAGGAAATATTTTGCGGATGAAGCACGTAATTCGGTGACAAGTTATGCGGATGAACGACTTCATATTAATGATAGCCTTGAGGATTTATATGACCGCTATAAGGAATCAAAGGGGGAACAAACGCCTGATACAAATGCCCCTAATGAGCCTAAGCAGGACAATACTAATGGTAAACAGACTCAATCGAAACAAGGTAGGAAGTAATGAGCGCTGTTGAAGACGGACTTCTCGGAGGACTTATCGTCGCCCTAATACCGGGCTACCGCATTAAGCTCGGCAAACCCACCCTAAACAAGAGGCAGAAGAGGCCCCTCGCGGCGTTTATCACCTTCTGGTTTTTCACCATCTTAGGGTTTATTGGCGTGCCGCTAATTTTCCTCTCTATAGGTGCATACGATGACCTTGCTGATGAGTCACAGGCAGGGCTGGTTATTGCCGCCCTTCTGATTGGTGTCTTAGGTATAGGCCTGCTGGGTGCTATCCCGTTGAATCACTGCTACGCCTTTTACCTCGAGCTGCGCGAGGACCACGTGCGGTGGCGTAATTGGCGATGGAAGGAACGCACTTTCACCTACCCCTCCATCACGTTCGCCCATGTGGAGAAGAACATGAAGAACGGGTTCTTGCGTATCGGCAGTACTGAGATGGGTAAGCGCACTTGTAGTTTTGACCCGTATCAGTTTGATGCCACGATCCTTATGGCGCAGGTGCTTTACCGTGATGATCACGGACGTTGGGCTGAGGAGGACGGCCTGGATGCGATGAGCGTGGTGGGGATGTATGGCTCTTCGCGCGATATTTATGCCCAGTTTTATGACTTGTGTGAGACGAAGTATGTGGTGGGCGTGACGAAGAGTGAGCGTCAGATGCGTCGAGGCAAAATAGAGTAAGTCTTCTGAGAATGGAGCTTAAAAATGAAAGCCCCTGGGTTGAGAGATTACCTCTTGAACTGCGCCCCGAAACTTGGACGCATTTAATAGTAGCCGCTATACGGCTTCCCTCAGGGCCTGAACCCGGTACTCTACCGGAGTCTGGCCCTTAAGCTTTACCTGGCGCCTTACCGTATTCCAGTGCGTAATATAGGCATCAAGGTCGGCCTTGAAACTCTCAAAGGTCTGCCAGTCCTGCCCACGAAAAAACTCGTCCTTAATGTGACCGAAGACTTGCTCAGTAGCGCCATTATCAATGCAGTTACCTTTGCGTGACATGCTCTGGATAAAACCATTCTCGGCAAGCGTGCTGACGTAGAACTCGTGCTGGTATTGCCATCCCATATCCGAGTGCAAAACCGGCGTGACCCCCTCAGGCTTGGCATCCACGAGTATCTGAAGCATCTCTTGCTGCTGGACAAGATTAGGGCACATCGAGATGGAATAGGCGACAATCTCCTTGCTAGCAAAGTCGTAAACCGGAGCAAGATATGCCTTACCGAAGGAAAGCTTAAACTCGGTAACATCGGTACCCAACTTCTGCCAAGGACCAGTCGCCGTAAAGTCACGACCAATGATGTTGGCGAAACTTTGCCCCGCCTCCCCCTTGTAGGAGTTGTACCTGTGGTAGGGCCTCTGGCGGCGTATACCGCAGCGCAGCCCCATCTGACGCATCATCTTCAAGACCGTCTTATCGGCGATGCGTTCCCCTTCCTCAGCGCGCAGGCACATAGCTACTTGTCTGTGACCGCACCCGTTGGGGGTTCGTGAAAAGATTTGGGCGACCTTGGGACGTAGCTGCACTCTGGTTGGCTGCTGGGGGTGAGCCAGCGCGTAGTAGTAGCTCGACCTGGCAAGGCCTGCCGCCTCAAGGAGGTCGTACAGCTTGTGACCGCGCCCTGAAAGCTCAGCGACCACTAGGGCTTTGTCCCGGTTTGGGAGCGCTTCTGCGCCTTCAGGGCAATCGATTTTTTTAGGTACGCCACCTGTGCCTCAAGCTTGCGCACGCGCTCTTCGAGTTCCTCCTCACGCGTTGGTGGCACCGCCCGTACCGACCCCTTCGGCCTGCCCTTAGGTTTAGGTTTAAGCGCCTGCGCGCCGCCTTCACGGTACAGCCTGCACCATTGCTTCAACGGTGTCGTGCTTGCAATACCGAAGCGCGCCATCGCTTCAGGCTTACTCATCCCACCGTCAACCACGGCCTTCGCTGCGGCGACTTTGGTCTCGTAGTCGTATTTGGTGTGTTTTACTCCCATGGTAAGAAGCCCGTCCTTCCCGATGACGTGGTACGTTTTCTGCCACTCTCTCACAGTCGCGGCGGACATACCAAGCCTGCTGGCGGTTAAACCATAGCCAAATCCTTTCTCAAACATTTGCGCTGCTTGTTTCCGAAGCAAACGGTCGTGTCTTATTCCCAGATGCACGGACATGAAAAGCCTCCTGTTTCTTGGACTTTATTTTCGTTGTCCAAGAAACGGGAGGCAGTTCAAGAGTTCACTCTCTCAGCCCAGGGGCTTTCTGCATACCAGCGACAGCTAGCCTAGAGTGCCACCGTTAGCGGGTGATGATTGCGAAGTCGTTGCTGGACAGGTTCGTGAAATTACCAATCTGCGCGTTCAGGCGGCACTTAGACGTCACCGACAGCGCCGTCACCACCCGCTGATCCTCAGACACCAACACATGCCCCGAACAACCATCCGAAAAACTAATCAACTGAGCATCCGGAGAAATCGCCTGAACCAGCGTCGAAAACTCACCCGTACGCGGCAAAACCATCAACGGGTTCAACTCATCCGCACCACTGGGCCACACCGGAACCACCGTTACCGGCAAAACACTCTGATTCACCACACGAGAAGGAACCCGCAACTCAATCGAACGCAAACGCTGAATCGGGTACGCCGTCGAACGAACCTCCCTGTCAGAAATAGCCTTCGACGTCTCAGAATCAATACGGTTCACCCACTCCTCAAAAGCACGCGAATCCTTAAACTCAGCAGACACATTCGCCCGAACCTGCACCACACCATTAGCCGGGATACTCACCCCAGACAGATTCCACGAACACGGAACATCCACCGCAGTCACACTCGACTGATTCTTCGACACACCAGAAGACGCCTGACCGGCATCCCACGTCACCGAAGCACACGAACCACCCTCAACACCAGGAAGCACCTGCAAAATATCGCCCCGAAGAGCCGACTTCTGCGAGGAAAACTCAAACGTCAGGCGGGCACTCTTATCCCGCGGGTTATACGTACCCTCAATACGGGTACCCAAACCACTCGGCAAAGACGCCGAACTACGGCTCGAAGCAGACCACGACTCAGCCGTCTTAGACGAACCCTTACCGCCGCCCAAACCCACAAAAGCGAGCACACCCACAAGAATCAAAGAACCCAGGATAGCGCCCCACACCAGCGGGCGGCGCAACAGCGAACGGGCAGGCTCCTCATCCTCAACAACCTCATCAGGCACATATACCGGCTGCTCCACCACAAAAGGAGCGCGGATAACCGTCTCATTCTGCGCCTGACCCAGTGACGGCATACCCGCACCATACAGCTCCGTAACATTCTGCCCAGGCGCCGCAGAAACCGCAGGCTCAGCACCATGAACCACCGTAGGCGTATACCCCACAGCACCAGAAGACACCTCAACCCACCGAGGAAGCACCGTATCAGCCGCGAAACCCTCAGCCAAAAGACGCAACTTAGCGGCAGCCTCAGCCGCCCCAGGACGCTGAACCGGGTTCTCCGCCAACATCCTGTGAAGAACCTCAGCAACCTCAGCCGGAATCTGCGGCGACACCTGCACCGCACCACCACGCGCCGGAAGAGGACGCGCCGCCACCAACAACTCATGAAGAGTCACCGCGCACGCATAAACATCAACCGCCGGAGTAGCCACACCATGCGCAGAACGCTCCGGAGCCATATACCCCGGAGTACCAGAAAACGAACGAGAAGCCCCCGAACCCGCAGAGCCAGTAAAAGAAGCAATACCGAAATCAGCCACACGAACCTGCTGATCCAGAGACTCCCCCAAAACACCGCTCAGCAGAACATTCTCCGGCTTAATATCCAGGTGCATCACGCCCTGACGGTGAGCAAACTCCACCGCATTCAGAACCTGCACCATCAGACTCAACGCCAAACGAACCGGCAGCGGACCCTCAGAATCCAGCTTCTGACGCAACGAACCGCCATGCTGAAACTCCATCACCAGAGCTAGCACGCCACCCTCAACAACCATGTCCGTCAACGGCACAATATGAGGATGCGACAGCGCCAACAACACCGAACGCTCACGCACAAAAGATTCAAGAACCACAGGGTTCTCCGCAAGCTCCGGACGCAAAACCTTCGCCGCATACAGAGCCCACGAGCCGCTCATCGTAGCAGCCCACACCTCACCGACCGCGCCAGAACCCACCCGGCGCACCAAACGATACGAAGAGCCAAGGGGAGCGCCCGCAACCAGACCCCCCGCAGGCTGACCAGCAACCTGCGGGACAGGATGAGCATCACGACGCTCCGAGCCGGAGTACTGCGGCGAACCAGCAGGTACAGTCACGGGCTAACTCCTTAACATCAACTTCACAACAAGCAGGAAGACTCCCCAGACGGGGCGACCCCTACAGCAAAATAGCCGGTAAAGTTACACCATACCTCACCACACGCCAGACAAGCCCTACAGCCCGCCACGGTGCTGAGAATCCTCAGGGCTCATCAGCTGCACCAGAACCGGCGACCCGGCAAGGAACGCGTAGCCACGACCAACGCTCAGCTGAACCGGGGCGCGCCTCGGAATAGAACCGAACATGTCCATATCCGTATCAACATTCGGCTGAACCACAGCACCAGTACGGAACTTGCGAATAGCCTTCGTCCAATGGCTATACAAAGGACGCAAATCAGTCGGCTTACCCGTAGCAATAATGTGAACGTCCGGGAAATCACCCTTCACAATCGCATCAAAAACGTTCATCGGGTCATCCACACGGTCACCATCATCAATCAGCAACAGCACCGGGCCCGCGGCATCCTGCAAAGCCGCCTGCACCTGAGCAGAAGCATTCTTGCTCTCAAACACCCGGTCAAAAACGCCCTCCGGCGCATTCACCAGACCGGAACGCTGATCGAAGACAGCCCAAACCTCCGGAACCTCCGCGGCATCCATGCGCGCGTTCTCCGCCGCGATAGCGTCACCAGATGCCAACGCGGCAGACACCGCCTGCTCCGCCGCTGCCCTCGCCCGAGAAACCAGACGAGCAAACGCAACCAGCAGAGAAGACTTACCCGAACGTGGATTACCCGCAACCATGGCGTGCTCACCCTCGTACAGCTCGAAAGCGCACGCCTCCAACGTAGCCTCCGCAATACCCACAGGGATACGCCACAGGCTCGGAGAAAACTCGGCAGCAGGCATGCTCTCCCACGAAACCCACGTCGGCAGCTGACCAATCACGTCGCGCTTAGCAGGAGCCTGCGGGAAACGCTCACGAATCATAGAGACAGCCTCCTCCACGCCAACAGCGGGAGTAGCCACCTGCATCTGACGCAGACGCTTCGGATCAACACAACGCCCAGGAACTGCAGCCGGAACATTCGTGCCGCGAATACCATGCGAGGAATAATCGTGAATATCGCTCAGCTGGAAGAACCACGTCTGCAACGAAGCATCAAGAATCTGCGAGGGAATATTCTTCGCGCGACTCGTTGACACCACGCAGTGAATACCAACAGCAGGACCATCCGCATACACTCGGTAGAAATTCGCCAACAAATCCATGCTCACAGCATCAGAGAACTCATCGCGCAGCGTCGCAAAACCATCCAAAACAATGAAAAGAGGCTTACGGCGTGACGCGTCAGCACGGCGAGCATCAAGCTCCGACTTCACAAAACGCAAGAAACGAGCTTGACGTTCCCTAGCGCCCTGACCGGTACCCACAGCAGAAACAACATGCGGCAAAGAACCCAACGGCAACAAGCCATCAGCGCCCATATCCACCAGAACAATATCGATGTCCTCCGGCGAATAATGCTGAGCCAAACCCAACACCACAGACTGAATCGTCGTGGTCGTACCACTACCGGCAACACCCACCAACAGCAGGTTGCTCATCTCAATATTCCAGCCCATAGGCACCTGACGCTGCAGCTCAGGCTCATCACCCAAAGTACACATCAGAACACCGTCCCGGACACCACCCACAGTGGGAAGATCCGGGTCGGGGAAGCCACGCACACCAAAATCAGCCAAATCAACATACGAACCCAACGGCTCAGGCCACACCTTACGAGGAGCAACCGCACCACGAGCCGCATGAGCCGCCACAACAGCGTCAATCAGCAAATCCAGGTCATTCGCATCACTAGACGACACCTTCGGGCGCGCACGCTCCGAACGAGGAATACCGATACTATCGGTCGCACGAACCTCCAGAGAAGTCACCACCTCAGTGCCACTCTGACCCGTCACCAGGGCAGTCTGCACCGGCGAAATATCATTCTGGCCCAGCTTCACATAGGCGCGACCCATCTGCGAACGCGAAATCTCCGAAGCATCCGGAACACCAATCACGTTCGAAGAATCCTCACGGCTCTGCACACGCAACGCCACACGCAAGTTCGTATTCGCCAGAATGTCATCATTCACCACGCCGGCAGGACGCTGAGTCGCCAAAATCATGTGCACACCCAGGGTACGACCCACCGCACCAATACTCACCAGCGACGACAGGACATCAGGGAAGTCCTTCGCCAGCATCGCAAACTCGTCAATCACCAGCAGCAAGCGAGGCATCGGCTCCGGCGGGTTCGTCGCCAAATAATCCTTAATGTTGTCCACACCCTCGCCAGCAGCCGCAAACAGGCGCTGACGACGATCCATCTCCGCCTCCAACGACTCAATAGCGCGGTGCGCCAACTGAGCATCCAAGTTGCTCAAAGTACCAATCGTATGCGGCAGACGCTCACACGTCTTAAACGCCGCACCACCCTTAAAGTCAACCAGAATAAAGTTCAAACGGCTCGGATCATGGTGAGCAGCCAAACCCGCCACCAACGAACGCAAAAACTCACTCTTACCCGAACCAGTGGTACCACCCACCAGGCCGTGAGGACCGTCCTTCACCAAATCCAGCGTGAACGCGCCAGAGTCGCCCACACCAATCTCAGTACTGAAACCATTAGCCTGCGACCAAAACGCCTCAATATCCTCAGCACCCGGAGGGGTCGGCAAACCAACCAGTTCAGGCAGCTTCACCAGCTGAGGCAAACCGCCGCCCAGAAGCAGACGCTCAGGGTCCTCATGATGCGCCAGAGTACGCGCCACATGAAGAGCATCCTCAGCGCTCACACCGGCGAGCACACCGTCAGTGACCGTGTAACGGCGGCGAGGCTCCGAATAGGTCATAGAAGCCTCCTCACCAATCTCCACGACCGAAGTACACGACGCAGGAAGACGGTCAACAGAAGAAGCCAACACAATACCGGCAACACGGCGAGCACCCGCAGCAGCAGTCTTATTCGCCATCAGACGCACTTCATCGCCATACGCCAAAAGGTCGCGTGCCGGCGACTCACGGCCCTCAGTGAGGGTATCCGAATCAACGACCACGCACAGGCCGCGGGTCGGAAGAGACTCAATGTCGTTGTATAGAGAGCGCAGCATCTGATCCGACTGCTCCTTACCAGAAGCAAACCAACGCATCTGCTGGTTCTGCGCCATATGCATGTGAGGAAGCCACGACGTCCACACCCAGTCCTGCGAGCGCGCCGAATCAGCACAGACCGCAATCGTCATATCAGCAGGACCCGTGTGGGTCGCCGCCTGCAGCACCAGGCTACGCGCCAAGGCAAGAGACTGCTCACGCGGACCCACAATACCGATAGCGCCGCCCTCACGCAGGTCAGCAACCAGCGGGGCATCCCACAGAGTATTGTGCTCAAGAATATGCTGAACCTCAGGCTCAGGATTGCTCGGCTTCGTCAGCTCAGGAGCCCAATGAATATGCCCAGTACCCACATGGAAAGTCAACAGGTCAGGGCTGGTGCTCCGGCGACGCCACAGCGTCATTGCAGGAAGAAGCGCCCGCAGCTGAACGGCATCCGGTGCCGGGGCAAGGTCGTGAAGACGTTCAATTTCCTCACGGTTACTCAGAGCGATACGTTCCTTGAACTTCTCCATTTCCTGCTCAAAACGCACACGCTCCTTCACCTTATCCTTAGCGTGACGACGTTTCTGCTCCACCCACATACCAATACTCAGAATGGGGCTGAGCATCGCGAAAAGGGCGTAACGAATCTCCTGCATAATGGCGACCATTGCCGCCGCCATAATAATCGGGCCCACCGCCATCGCAATATTGAACTTCGGCGGGTCAGAGACGTTCTTGCGGGTAGGTGCCTCCACCTTATCCGGGGCGCTCAACGCACCCTGACGCGGCGGACGGTTAAACGGTGCAGTACCCGACGCACTCACATTCGGGGCGCTACCGGGGCGAGGCGCAGCCTTCTCCTGAGGAGCAGGTTGCAGAGTCAGAACACAATCCCCAACATGGATAGTGGTGCTCTCAGAAACAGTCAGACCCTCCTCGGGGATTTTCTGACCGTCCACAAAACTACCGTTCGTAGAACCGGGGTCAGTGATGCGCACCTTCTGAGTGTTTGTCGACTCATCATGCACCACCTGCAGGTGCAGATGCTCCCACGACGCGCTCGCCGTGGGTAGCACAATGTCGGCGTACGGGGAACGACCCGCCACCAGAGGACGCGAAGAAGGGATAGGGTGCGGCAGGGTAACCGTCGAACCGCCGCTCAAGCAGACGCTCCAGCCCTGTACCAGGGAAGGGTAGGAGAGCGGTGCCCTAGAGATGCGCATACCCTCCATCGGTTTGACCTCCGCCAGGGTGGAGGATGCCGTCACCGGGCGGTTATCACAATACAGTGGCTCGTCGGCAGGCAGGGAGGGGCCACCGGTCGCCTGGATGAGATCAGCGATGGTCGTCTCAGGCTGCCAGGAGTCTAGTTCATAGCTCCCGTTATGCTCTTCAAGTTCAAGGAAAAAGCGCATAAGGTGTTCTCCAAAATAGATAAATCGTGAGCCCCGCTGGTGGACGGACTAGAAGTAATACCCGAAAGCCGGGGTGTGATGGGCTGGCTCTGTACAGTAGGCTCCGTGTGGAAAGGCTAGTCGCGAGATTCTGAGGTGAACGTGCGAAGCATCCACACCGGCGGATTCACCGCATCCGTCGAGGAAGACCCGCCCTGAATCATCGAAGCTTCCGCGGTCGGGTAAAGAAGACCCACCTGCCCTCCAGCGGCGTAAGAAGACGAAAAATCCAACGGATACGCGACCGTAGAATCTTTAGCGTCCAAACGAAGGGTTCCTAGAACCCGTCGAACCGCCTCAGGAGTGTATTCACGAACCTGGCTCGTGGCATACGCAAAAGCCAAAAGCGCGTTATGGGAGGGAGCATCCGCCCACACTGCCGATTTCGAGAACGACTGTTCGCCTGACAAATCCTTGAGCGAAGAATCATTCTTCATACGCTCAACCGTTGACACAAATGCCGAAGAAGCGCGACCGGCATCATCAGCACTCAACGCCGCAGCACGTGCCTGCACACGCCCCACAATGCGAATATTGTCAGTCAAGGAACCACCGTTCTCCAGAAGAAGACGTATAAAAGGCTCCGTCAAAGCTTCCTCACCCGCAATCACCGGAGAAGTAATACCCGCCCTCTGAAGAGAACGAAGAACCTTTGCCTGAGTCGACGCCGAACCCGTCAAAACCAGAACAGGAGAAGAGCCCGAAGACTTGTCCCCCAGAAGGCGCGTCAGCTCCTTGAGAATGTCTTTCATGCTGTCTTCATCAGCAGAAACCTGAACGCGATTCGTATAGGGAAGGTCCGGTGCAGAGCCCTCACCCGCATCCAGCAGGATGGTGCGCACACCATTAAGCTGTTGCGAAGAACCCGTGCTGGATGCACCGGCGAGCGAACGAATAGCAGTCGTATAGACCTGCTTCTCCTGCTCAGGGTCCAGAGCAAAACTCCATACCCCATCGCCAGCATCTACCCGGTCATACGCCTCAATCACCGCAACATTGCGTTCCTTAGCGGCAGCCGTAGCACCCCGAAGATGCTCACCCCGAGAAGCAAGCACAATACCCAGAGCACCCTCAGAAGAGAGCTTCTCTACCGCCTCACGGGCACCCTGCTCCGTTCCCTTATCGTTCGCATAAAGAACCTTCACAGAAGACTTACCCAAAGCCAGACGGTACTGCGCAACACGAGCACCCTGAGCATTCAGACGCCACGCAGACCCCTCAGCATCATCACCAAAAGTAGTAACAACACCAATAACAGGCTCACGACCAGACGCAGGAAGAGAAATAGCCTGCTGAACCGTCACCGCAGACGCAGGGTTCGTACCCGTGCCAAGCGGCAAAGGCTGAGGAGTCACAGCGCGCACGCCATACCAGATCCCCACCACCGCAAGGCTAAACAGCACACACAGACTGACACACCACACCACGGTGCGCTGAGTGAGCCGCCTGCCCTCGCGGCGGTGAGGACCTGAATCAGAGCCCAAATGAGGGGAAAACCCCACGGCTAATCACCAATCTGGAAGGTGTACACCGTCTTCACCTCTGCACTGCCAGCATTCGACAGATGGAAGGTCGGCAACGAACGCAGACGCTGCAACGACGCCTTGAACTGCGCCTGACGCTTCTGCAGAGCAGCAATATCCTCAGAACGGAGGTTCGTGTAACCCTGAGCATTCTGCATCGCCAAAGCAAGCTGGTAATCAGCCGCACCAGCCTTCGCGCTATTGCTCTTGAGCGCGCCCAAGAGGCCAGCACCCTCAGCGTTGCTATCACCCAAATCAAGCATGAGCTTCGACAGGTCGTTATTCAGCTGAACGGATGCACCAGCCAAATCTCGGGTAGCGTTCTCAGCGCGGGTGCTCAGAGCAACCAGAGAACGCTCAGTCACCGAATCCAGAGACTGACGCAGACCCTCAATACGATCATTCATATCCTTGTGCTGAACCTCGATGGACTCACCAGCCACCTGAACCACAGTATTCGCGGTATCAGTAATGCCAGCAATCGAAGCGGAGAACGCCTCCTTAGCAGCCGAAGCGCTAGAAGAACCATCATTCGAAACCTTACGAATCTCCTCGCTAATCATGCCCGTCAGGCTCTCGCGAGTCTCATCGGCAGACTCCTTGAACGCTTCCTTAATAGCGGTGGAGAGGTCAGCCTGCATGTTCGTCATATCCTCAAGGTTCTTACCCAAAGCATTGACGGCATCCGAAGCCGAATGGATACGATCACGCAGAGAGACCTTAGCCTCCTCGGTAGGCTCTGCCTTCTTCTCGGCATCCTGGTTCTGCGCGTTTACGGCATCGTTCAGGGTCTTCTCAACCTCACCCAGAGCGCCATCTACCGCGTTCACAGCGTCGTTAAGGTCCTTGGCGTCGCGAGCCAGACCCTCCTTGGGGTCATCCATCGAAGTGGCGGCAAGAACCTCATCCCACGCGGCTACCGCGGCAGCAATACGCTGCTCCATCGGAGTACGTGCGGCAGGGGTGTTCGACGTGTAGGTACGCTCGTTCGCGTTCTCCACCGTAATGACGCGAGTATTACCTTCCGTAGCAGTAGGCTCGGCGGAAGGCGCCTCAGAAGAAGGAGCGGCGGAAGGAGCCTCAACCTTCTTCGACGGCTCCTCAGAAGGAGCAACAGAAGCAGACTCAGACGGTGCAGGGCTAGGAGCCTCAGACGGCGCCTCAGAAGACGGGGAAGCAGACGGCGAAGCCGCGCCACCACAAGAAGAAGCCGTCAGGTATCCACGCAGATGCTCCACCTGCTCAGCAGACAGAGAACCGCCACGCTCAGTAGACAGAGCGCAAAGCTGCTCTGCCAGTTCCTTATTCTGAGCGCTCATAGAACCAGAACCGTCCACCAGCTCCGCGCGAGCAGACGCCGCACGAGAATGAACGTTCTTGATGCTCTCAATCAGACGACTCGACGTTTCCTTCATCTGATTCACGTTCTGACGAGCCGCACTAACCTTCTCCCTCAAAGAACGCACAGCATCAGCATCAAGAGAAGACGGGTCCTTCTCCACCTGCTCAACAAGCTCATCCATCTGACGCTTCAACGCCGAATAGTTGTTGTTCGCACCCTTCAAATACTCCGGCTGCAGGTGATCCACAATCTTCTCACCGGTAGCAACCAGCGCAATCAAAGAGCTCTGCACCGTCACCGACGCACCAAACAGGGCGCAGGTCACCGAACCGTTGGAAGAACAAGTCTCAGCGGTCGGGTGCTCCGGGCCAACAATCTCACGAATCGAAGCCGTAAGATCCTGCTGACAATCCGAACTTGCCTCCGCATACGCGTTCAGAACAGCAGACAGCTGAGCCAAATTACCGTACACGCTACGGCTATTCGCACCCTCCTCACGATGCACAACACAACGACCGCCGCTATGCGAAACAGACACATTGGGGCGCGCCGTCGTATCACCCAGCATTGAGTGAAGAGCAGCAACAGTACGCTCCAGCTGAGAAATCAGCTGAGAATTATTAGTCCGCGAAGCCTCAGAAAGGTCCTTCTGCAGGCTCTCAATATTCGCCTGCAGACCCTGCATAGTCTTCGTCAACGATTCATTCTGAGTCTTCAGATGCTCGGCAGTGTCTTTACCCAAAGTCGCAGACGTATCATCCAGGCTCTGACGCACCTGAGCAACCTGCGAACTAGCGCTAGTCAGCGTCGTATTAACCTCGTTGACGGTATCAATAGTGCGCTGCAGAAGCGCCACCTGAGACGCATCCTGAGAAGTGAAACCATTAGTAATGATTCCCGCACCAGACAAATCAGAAGCAAAGCCAGGCTGCACCGAAATATTGAAGGTAGGCGCACTAAAATCCTTTGCCTTAACCTTCAACACAAAAGAAGAAGAACTACCAGTCACCGGAGGTGCCGAAATGGCGCCCCACTGAACAACAGCCTTGCCCTCCTCGTTGGTGCTCACCACACCATTAGTCGACGAATCAGCAGCGTCAGGGGTCGTAATAACCTGAGTAGGAGAACCCGAAAGAACAGTAGAAGCAGCAATAGAGAACGGAGTGCCAACCGGTGCAGGGCTAGTGCGGCTAGTGCCGGACGCATCGTAGGTGACGTCCTCAGTCTTCACCGTCAGGTTCTCAACCGTAACCTTAATCGTGATTTCGCCGCTGTAACCATTCAAATCATTCAGGTTAGTGCCGCTACCGCGCTCAGTAGAATACTGCAGGCTCACACGCACAGGAAGGTCATTGACGACGTCCTTCGGCTTGAACTGAACATTGCTCGAGGAGCTCGTACGATCCTTGTCATTGACGTAAATGTTGGTCGACTCAATCGACGAGACCTCACCGTCACGGCCCATCTGAATATTCACGTTCTGCAGAACATTAGTAGCGTTCTCTACCTGACGGGGGCTCTGAGAAGTAACAGTACCCTTATCGGGGGACGGGTTGTTATTGTTGCTACCCGTGGAGCAGGAAGAGAAAATAAGCGCCGTCGTGACACCCAAAATCAAAGGGAAGCGGAGTAAGCGCTGACGTGTAGTGGTGTGGTCGGTCATGATGATCTTTTCGTTGAGTTATGTGTCATGCAAACAATGGATAGTGGCGTATCCGGAACGCGACCATGCGATGCCTGCAGGATATAAGTGAAGATTTGCGTCCAGTCAAAAAGATAGAACCCGGTACCACTTTATCAGCCTAATCTGAGAGGACTGATAATATTTCGTCCTAGTCGGTGCCTCATTAGGAGATTCGATTCAACCTTGAGGTGATAGTTAAATCAACTCCTCCTTTTCTTTCATTTCAACCCTGTGCACTTACTGAAGTCCATGTGACATGGGAAAACCCCCGCAGCTGAGTTACATCTCAACCCGCGGGGCTCCACGGTTTAGCTGGCTGCAGGTTCCGCCTCCGGGTCTTCCTCGTCTTCCTTCTCGGGGATAGCGACGCCCACGGTCAGGTACCTCTTCACCAGCAGGTACGAGGCGATCACCGGCACCACGTACACCAGCGATAAGCCGCTACCGTACTGCACAACATCCACGGCAAGACGGACCGCCGCCAAACATCCACCCAAACCCACCAGGGTGACGCAGAAGCCACGCAACACACCATACCCGGCAGTGCCCTCCTCAAAAGTCGCCGCCCACAGCTTGAACAGGGCGCGGCGCACAAAAATCAGGAAAACCGGCACCAGGCACAGCACCACTGAAACACCCACAGGCTCATAACCGGCAGCAGCGAACGAAACCACCGGAATAACCAGGCAGAAGAGCACCATCAGGGCGCTCACACCCAGCACCACGGTGCGCACATACCGGTTGATGCGCTCCATACGGTGCAGGTTAGGGATCTCCTCGCTCGGCTGCGCGGCATTGTAGAAGAACAGCAGCAGAACCAGCGCGGACACCACCACATACCAGGGCGCGAAATTGATACCGTCCACCTGCGGGGTGGAGGCAACCGGCGGGACACCCGCCAGGGAGAGAGCAGCGAGCAGAACAATCGCGGCAACGCAGAACGTGCCCACCGTCAGCAGAAAGTAATGGTACGCGCCGCCGTTCTTTGCATCCTGCACACCGTGCTCACGCGTGCCGTCAATCATCACGACGGAAAACAGCATCGTGGAGATGGATAGGATGCTCCACGCGTACTCGCCCGTCATGATGGGGACAAACAGGAGAAGCACGGATGCAGAGAACAGAATCCACAGAAATACTCGTTGCAGGGTTGTTGAGGATGCGAGGGCCACCTCAAAAAAGCCGATGATAAAGTCGCCGATATCGTCCATGGTGGAATCCTTTCTACGGGGGTTACTCTTTGATCTCTTCAAAGCGGAGGACGCTGAAGTCGAATTCGTCGTTGCGGGTATCGAAGGACTTGTACGCCCTATATTTCTTGCCCGTTTCAAAGTTCTGGAGGTATTTGCGGATGGGTATACCATCAGGGGATTTGCTTGATGTGATGATTCCGCACTCTTCCGTTTCGAATTCACCGGAGATTGAGTAGGGGTCCTCATGCTCAATGATTTCGACGGAGGTAACAGTGCAGATAGCGGATTCGTTGCCCGGGTTGTAGCTGGTCATAAAATGTAAGGACGCGAAGAACCCTAGAATGACTACTACGGTTATGATGGAGCCACGTGCATCCCACGCAGCTTTTGCCTTTTTGCGAAGATACTCTTTGAAGTCGATTTTATTCTTCTTTTTCTTGGTGTATCTCTTTTTGCGGGTCTTCTTTATGGCCCCAGTTTCGGTAATGTAATTCGCCTCTGGGTAATTCTTTTTCTTCGAGGTGTTCCTTTTCTTTGAAACATTCTTTTTCCTCGGGGAGTTCTTTTTCACTGCTTTTCACCTTCTTTCTGGGCTGCAGGCTGTTACTCTGTGATTTCTTCAAAGCGGGTCGTCTCAAAATCTCGTTCCTTTTCAGGAGATGAGTTTGCGACATGGAATAGGTATTTTTTGCCAGGCTTGACGGTCTCAACATACTCGGGAATCTTGCGACCTTCCGGAGGTACGTACATCGTGAGAGTACCGCATTCTTCTGTCTCAAAAATACCTTTGGGTCTAATATCGTTCATACCGCTTACTGTGCCGCCGCGCTCTTTCGTATATGCCTTAGTTACGGTGCAGGTAGCGGTGATACCGTCACTATCATCACGTAAGTCTTTAGGGACAACAAAGAACACGTACCAAAGAATGATGAATGAAATAATGAGTGCCACTCTTTGGCGGCGCTTGTAATTAATTTCCATCGGTTTGCCTCTTGTAGATAGTTAGCTTTCCTTGCTAGGTTTCTAGGCTTTCGTTGCCTTTTTACGCTTCGCTGCTTACTTCGGCTGTGCTCATAGTATGTACGTCCTTGTGCGGTAGTGGTTGGTGAATCACGCCCGCCCCGGTGAGGTGGCGGGCACATCCTTAGCCTATCGCACCCAATCTAGACGGGAGGTTAACTCGACGCAATGCTCCGGTGAAGACTCGGCAACCACTCCGCAGATAACGCGAATCTGGGCTTAACCACCCAATTTCCTCAGCTACCCTGAGAACAAACCCGCACCCTCCGCACCGTTGCCGGAAGGCTGCCGGTCACCGATAGATAGAAAGGCTGGTGAGCGACCATGGTCAACACCATCATGATTTTCATATGGGGCGCACTCGACTCCGTACTGATCTACAAGGTCCTCCGCACCGTCGTCACGTACGAACTCAACCGACGCCGCGACAAGAAACTACGCGCCGAAGCCGTATACGTCATCCGAACAAACCGCTTCGAAATTGCTACCTATGCCCTAGTAATTCTCTCGTTTGCGATAGGAGTCTACATCATTCACCTAGGGGAAGACGTAGGATTCCACTTCGCATTCGACTTTATTGGCCTCGGCATGACCGGCTTTTTTATGTTCTTCTTCTGGAACGGCGCCGGTACCTACACTAAAATCTCGCCCGAAGGAATCGAAAGGGGAGAGCCGTGCAACGATACGGTGTTCTTCCCGCTCAACGCGATTGACTCGGTCTCATACGACAACAACACCGACCGCGAATACGCAGACTCCCTCCACTTCTACACAAAATCCGGCAAACTGGTCGCAGAATTCTGTCCCGTCTTCGGCAGCTACCCCCTCCTCGCAATGACCCGATTCAGGATTGAAAACGACCGCTGGCCAGACATGAACAACCCCGAAGAAGCCACCCAGGTCAAGGCGTGGATGAACTGGAGCTCCACCATCCCGCACATCAAGGACAAGGAAATTTCGGGCCTCGCCGAAGTAGACATGTAGCCCGCGATTCAGCCCGTATTGAGTGCGTGCCCGGCGTGTTTCTCAACCAATATTTCCGCAATTTTTCTGCCGGAAAAACGTGGACTAGCCCGCATGGTTTAAGCCTCAACTAGAGGGTGTACTCTGCACGTAAAAACATTAACGTTGAGGCATACAATAAGAAATGGTTAATGCACAGCCGCACGCCGTGCACACACCACGTCACTTCACAGAAACACCGACCCCGAAAGGCATATCATGGCCACCAAGAAGCCCGCACGCCTTACCCGCCGAGCAGCACTCGCCGCCGCAGGCGCAGGCACAGCAACCGCCCTCGGCGCACTGCTCACCCCCGCACAGGCAACCACCTACCGCCCCACCGTGCGCCGCACCCCCTACAACGGCTACTACTCGCACCGTTACGGCCGCCGCGGCCGCATCGTCATCAGCGACTACTACGGCAGCTCCTACAGCCACTACTACTATTACGGCGGCTAAAAAATACCAAGCCCAATAAACATATACTGGAAGACGGCACTACATTCGTGTAGTGCCGTCTTCCCGTTAGATGCCCCAGGCATCACCCGCACCACGGTGCGGAAAACACACCACAGATAGAGAGAAAAATGAAGAACGTAACCCGCCGATCCGCACTCGGC
>FLSK01003068.1_pt1 | contig 39214 bp, 52 predicted proteins | sample 1550541 | NCBI WGS metagenome assembly FLSK01 (sample SAMEA4031773, study PRJEB14383) | metagenome | biome: human; feature: oral; material: saliva | place: Philippines | collected 2014
TGCCCTGGGTAGATAAGGTTAGGATTGGCAATCCCGTTATCAGAGGCAATCTTTTGATAAGTAGTGCCATATTTTGCAGCAATACCAGATAAAGTATCTCCACGAGCTACGGTATAGACAGTCTCACTATTCCCGCCAGAGTTACCACCATTTCCATTCCCAGAATAAATCTTCAAGACTTGCCCTGGGTAGATAAGGTTAGGATTGGCAATCCCGTTATCAGAGGCAATCTTTTGATAAGTAGTGCCATATTTTGCAGCAATACCAGATAAAGTATCTCCACGAGCTACGGTATAAGTTACATAGTCAGGTTTTGGAGCGGGAGCATAAGCTGGAGCTGGAGCTGGTTTTGGAGCTTCACCATTTTTAGCGGCATAAGCTCTCCAAACTTCCCTAGTCATATTTGCCACATTACGGTCAAGACTACCAGCAGAACTGGAGTATTGCCAGATAGCCCAGAAGCCCCAAGCTCCAGTCGCGAATGGCATCTCGCCCTCAGCAGGTTCAGGAGGGTTAGGTACATTATACTTAGCAGGATAGCCAGCAATCCAGAGGCCATAATCACCCTCTGCTACAGCTCTCCAGTCATAAGCGTTACATTGAGATGCACTCATGTAGATAAGTGGTTTCACGCCAGTCTTAGCATAAACCCTATCCAAGAATGCCTTAGCCCAATCAGTTCGCCACTGTTGGACTTCCCAGTCAAGAACTAGAATAGCTTCACCAATATATCCTTGAATTTGGTCTACAAACCAATCCGCCTCAGCTTCAGCAGAGTTACCCAAATCAGGGCGAGCAAAGTGGTAAACACCCAGAAGCTTCCCTTGAGACTTAGCTCTCTGATAATGCGCATCACAACTTGGGTCTGTGTATCCACAGCCTTCAGTAGCTTTGATAATCGCAAAGTCTGCAGCTTGGTCTCCAGCTCCAACAGCTTGCCATTTAGAAATATCTATACCTCTAAGCATTTTCACTTACTCCTTTAATAGGCTCTTCATCGCCATCTAGGGCAAAGCCTCGCATATCTTTAGGTTCAGGTTCTTTATAGTCCATCTAGAACTCCTTTCTTAATATTATTTTAATTATATCATATAGCAGATAGCATAACCTCGCAATTTAGCTATCCAATTCTCTTATACATATAGCAGGTGATATAAGGCTGAAGGTTATTGTGTGCCTTATCGCCACCAGTATTACCAGTACCAAGGTCGCCCCATTTCCAATCCAAGTCTCTACCACCCCACCGTTGGTATCGGTAAGCATCACGACCAGGGTTTACATCACTCCAGCCAGAGCTGATTGGATGGCTGTGGCTCGGCAACTCTTGCACTGTTAGCGCGTGGTACATTTCACCACCAATACGCTCTACCGTCTCGAATTCATATCGGTCTGAATTAACACCCACAGGGACTCTACCAGAACCCCAAGCCACCCAAGTTCCACCTAGCGCCTCTGTTACTTTATTAGCCGTATCTAGACTAACAGTTAGATAAATTGACCCGATAGGGTAGACTTTATCTAAAATATCATCCATGTATACGCCATTTGTAACAATAGCAGATTGCGAGAACGCCTTAGCGGTAGTACCTTTTTCCCCACGCTTTACGAATAGCAACACTTCCCTGCCATTCGGAGTTTTGCCTGTTACCTTCATAATCTCACTATCTAGCGAGTTAGACACACCAGCCACAGGTGCAGATGGCATCACAGTAATATAGAACGGCGGTTTCGGCCAGACACTAGATAATTCCGCCTCTGTACCCGACCCACAGGTTACAATTAGAATAGTATCAGTAGGGCTTATATTTGAAGCTAAAATACCTGAAGCAAGATTCTGGATAGATGCCATTTAATCTCCTTAGTTTTCGTTATACTGCACTACCAACGTAACCGTGCCAGAATCTCCAGCATTCGCAGCACCTGAAGCTTGCACCTGGGTAACGATGTACTGTGTAGAACAAGCCGTAGTTTGAGAGGCAGAGGTAACGGTACCATTTGGTCCAGTCGTACTGAGTAGCACACTTGCCCCAGAGCCTATCGTGGTAGGATTCGTTATATCAGTAGCCCCAGGCAAGCTAGCCGTGGAAGGAGTCTCATAGTTAGACGTGATTTTACTCTTGAGTGCAATGCCAGTCCCAAGACTACCAGAAGTATGTGCGAATTTAACGGCAGATATTTGGTTGAACGAGCCAGAGAATTTTAAGTAATTATACTTAGCATAGGAGTTCGTACCAGCTAATACTGGTGCTGAGGCCCTAGGGGTAGTGGCGTTATCGATATTTTTCCACTCAATAGTAGAGATTGGGGTTTCTACCCCAGCGGCTGGATTTCCTGTCGCTGTACCATTCTGTTCATACCAGTTAGCCGTTGCAGCCATATTTCCTCCTTATGTTATTTTCTAAATTATACCACAGTAACCATCTTTTGGCGACAGTTGCCATTCTCATCCAACCCCTGATAACCGATTACATAGCCCAACACCTTTGGTGGTTCAGCTATTTCGCCCACCACCACTGTCTCCATTTCTCTGTAATATACGATTCTGACATCCTTGAGAGGACGTTTCTCACGATGAATTAGTGTATGTTTGCTACTCCCCCATCGGCCTTCCTCGTCGGAATAAATCATTGGAGCCCAAGGCCTAGATAAATCAACAGTCCAAACCGACTTTTCTCCAACAAGCTCAAAGCTTAGAAGTTCATCTGGATGTTTCTCAAAATAATTCTGAAAATCTCGAAAAGAACTAGGGTTCCAGTCTGCGTCAGGATTATGTTTAGAGTACTTATCTTCTGGATGCTGAGTAATCGTCTTCTTCAGAAAATTAGCTCTCCATAAATACTTAAACTTGCTATTCTTTAGATTCACCTCTGTTCTCCTTTATAACTTTAAGATATTTTGCATATGTGTTTTCAGTGTATTTAAGCTTTCTCTTTATCTCTTCAAGTCTAGATTCTAGAGCTTCCACCTCTCTCAAAAGCCCCCGTTTCTTCTCTGCTAGCTCTTCAAATTCATCAGACAACGAGAGCAGGGCATCATTACCCTGCTCGACAGCGACATCTATCTGATTTCTTGTAGACTTCAAAAGCTTCTGGAGTTCTGCCAGCTCGTTCTTTTTAGGTTCAATTAAACTATTTAGCTTTTGGCTTTTCATCTACAAGCCCCAAATCCTTTTCTACTTCTTTCTTTACGTCTTTAACCTCTTCAGGTTCGTTAGGGTCGTAAACCCCACCAAACGCCTTATCAATAAATTCGCTCTGTTGTTGTGGTGAGTTCATCATCACGCCCATTTTGCCTGAAAACTCCTCGCCGACATATTGCTTATAGAAACGAACCAACGCCACGTAAGCTTCCCACCCAGGGACAATCACCGACTGACCAGGTTCAAGAACACGAACTTTTTGTGCACCCTGCCAGACACGGCGAGTGAACTCATTAGGCTGTTCAATCTTAAGTGTACGATGGTCTGAGTAAACCCATCCAGTTTTGAACGTGGTAAAGTTTACAATCTTAACTAAATCATCAGCTCCGAACTTATCATGTAATAAGTCCACCATTAGCTTTTTAGAGCCGTCAATTCCTGCACCTTGTGAGCTACTTGCAAGCAACTGTGCTTCAAAATCTTTATTATCCATTTCTTGTCTCCTTATTCCATGTCGTTAAGCACAGCGTCAAGCACGTCTTCAGTGCTCATTCCTGGCCTGTAATAATTAGGTTTATTATCGTCTCGGCCGTTCACGGCTGTACCGACAGCCTTGGAATTGCCAGCTACCTTTTTAGCGATATTCTTTCGTTCGATATCACCTTTGGCCTCTTTCTTAATAAACTCATTAGGATGTTCAGCCTTGTATAAGAGCAAGCTATCTCGCACAGACAACATCACGCCTTGGCTTGCACGCATTGCACGATAGTTTAATACTTTGTTGATAGTAAGCACTGCTGGGTCATTATCAAAGCCCTCTTTACCATAGGTAGTCTTAGGAGTTGGGAGTTCACCAGACTTCTGTAGTGAACTGATTTCGCTAATGACTTTTTGTGCTTCCGCTCTGTCAGATTCGACTCTACGCTCATTCTCCGCGCGTTCCTCTAGCGCTCTCATCATCTCTGTAGCACGGTCATCTTGCGCTTTCATATCGCTTTGGAACCTCATCATGGAACTATGGTCTTTGAACTCGAAGCCATCAGGTAATTGGTTTGGGGTCTTGACATAAAGAACTCCACGCTTACCTTCTGCAATTACGTATGGTAATGCATTATAGACAATTTTGTTCTCTTTTGGTAAATCGTCCCAAACGTCCTCATTGATTTCCCTCGGACGTTTTAATAGTTTGCTTATCTGTTCTTTCTGTTCAGAATCTTCTTCGGTCTTCTCTTCATCTTTAGCTTTTGAGTAGCCACGCTTTTTAGCTAGCTCTTCGAACTCTTCATCAGTTAGTTCTTTTTTCTGTTCTTCTTTATCTTCCTTCGAATCATCCTGACTATCTTTATTGTCAGTATCATCAGCATCAGAAGATTCCTGAGCGCCATCAGAGTTCTCATCGCCTTGGCCATCCTTGTCTTCTTCGCTAGTTCCGACATTATTGTCGGTAGCATCATTGTTCTTTTCTTCCTCTGTGTTATTTTCTGCAGAGTTCTCTTGCTCTTGTTGGTCTTGTGCTTCTAACGCCTCTAGTGCGTTCAAGCCAACGTCCCCTAAGTCATCATTCATTGGGCTGTAGCCTCCTATGTTATATTGTTAATACTTATATTCTACCATACATTTTGATTACAACTATCTAAACTTTAAGGCAGAGAATTTCACGAGTGCTGGTGGATTATCTCCCGTGCCTGTTGCTACGATATGAGTAACGCCTTCATATGAGCCACTTTCTTTTATGGCGTTGAGGCTGCTTAATATAGCTTGGTCTGTAATTTCTGCCTCGGTCGGGGTCTTCATCTCGCAATAAACAATTACAGGCGTACCTTTGTCTTTCTCAGCTTTGAGCCAGTTCTTGAACGAGGCGGCATCTGTAATCTTGAGATTAAGAGCGTCTGGGGCGGAGAACATTATTCTAATCAGGTCGCTATTGTTATCAGAGAACACGGACAGAATAGTCTTGTTAGTTTTTACACCTGCTAATATCGTATCTGGCACAATATCGAAGTGTGAACATATACAAGCTGTCGAGTTTTTTAGTAATCTATCAAAAATATTTGTATAAACATAAACTTGACCTGGGGTCTCAGCGCTAATAGTTCTGAAGTATTCATTGCCGCTCAACTCTAACTTGCAGACTCGCTTTATCGTCTTAGCAACACCGTTCTCTAGCCTAATTTCATCGTAAACAGCATCGGTTAGCTTATATATATTGAGATTATTTGGAATTGTGAGTTCGGAAGACTCATGCTTAACGTAAGTGGTAGCAGTATCGCCCTTTTCGAGCTGTACCTTGATATTGGTTTCTGGTATTGGGGTATTCTGGTTCCAGCCAGTTCCGTTTATAGATAAATATAAATGGCATCGTGTAATGTCTTCTGCTGGAGTGAAAGTAATTGAGGTTCTATTTTTACCAATCACTGGCTCTCCAACGCTAATACGCCCATTCCTGCCAAAGATTGCCAAACACATAGAATAAGGTAGGGGCTTGTCTATCGACAGTGTATAGGTGTTATTGGCAGGAATCAAAATATTATGAGAAGTCGTAATATTAGTACCCCACCATTGGCTAATTGCTCCGCCAAACGTAATTGACCCATCTTCTTCAGTAACAGACTTAAAATTAGGTATCGGGTTCGGCTGAACTGCCCTGAAGAAGTTCTTGTTAGTGATTTGTACGTTTATCTCACTTAACTCTCTGATAGTCTGTGGCAACTGTGGTCTAGGGCTAACTAGTGGTGTATTGTATGGGGAATATTCAGGGAGATTGTTCTCATTATAATTGCCGACAAATAGAGCATAATTGTTATAAAAAGTAATCGGCTCTGGATATGATGTCGTTTGGCCCATTTGGAGCTTCATGCTGTATGAGCTAAACGTATCGAAATCCACTGTAAAAGTGAATATTCTGCTATTTTGACCGTTCCAAGACATATATTTTCCACCGTCTTTTCTTTGGGCGATGACCTCAGGGTATAGTTTCACCCCATAAATATTGGACTGAAATACTGTATATGTCTGCTTATCTTGCAGAAAACTTGTGATATCACGAGAAGTTAGCGGTATCCAGTCTGCCGTCGGCTGACCAGTTAGCTTTAATACGCCGTTCTGGTTGGATAGTGTAACGCCGTTTCTACTGAGTGGAAGATTCGAGAATTCGTCAAATAAGTTCGAGAAGCCGTTAGGTAGTGTACTCCCGACGAAAGGTTCATAATCTGTCGCTTCCGTTCCAGCCTCAATCTGAACATCTTTAATCTCAAACCCACAGTTCGGGTCGGTCATGTCTAGGTTTGAAGCGTAGAAAATAAGCGCAGCGAAGTTTCTCGCATCGCTTTTCTGGACTTTATAGACTACTTTCTGCCAACTAGTGGTGAGCTGAATATTGTTGTATGGCAGAGGTTCAAGTCGATAGCTGAAGTTTAACTTTTGATTGGTCAAGCTACGAACTGAGAACGATAATACGACATCCGTTTGAGACATAATGAAGTTCCATATTCTTCTGTCTGCGCCTTGTCCAATACAATATACTCCAATACTTGATTTTTGGCTGTCGCCCCTCTTAACAATAGTGCCTGTGGCTGTATTGGTTCGGGTACCAAATAAGTTGCTAAAGTTTAAGTTGTTGATGATGTTTTTACCTGTGTATTTGTTCTGTTCTAGGTTGCCATAAATAGTTACCGAATCAAATGGAGCTTTAAGCGTGTCATTGAGAGCAAGGTCAGACCCAGGAGTATCATTACTAACCGTCGCCGTCTTCATCATAGACAAATAGAGCTCCTCATTGTTAAAGGTCTCTTCTGGCTGCTTGAAACGAGCTGATACTAAATACTTCAAGTAACCCACAATGCGTACATCATACGGGTCTTTAATCTCTTCTGGGTAAGTAGTAGTAACGCCAGCTAGGAATGCCACTAGAGCTTCCTCATCAAACAAGCATTCTGGTTCACCTTTCTCGTTCTTCGGGTAATCACTTACAAGACCAGTCCAATAGGCAAGCCACGCATCGAAATGGTTTGTAGGATGTTTAAGCTTTGGTTGCAGGTCTGATTCTTTAAGTACGCCAGCCTTGTATGCTAGATAAGCTTCAGTTGTAGTGTTGGCGATTGGGTCAGGTAATCTCATGTGTTTTCCTTTCTATCCTAAAGATTGCTTAGATTCATGTTTTCTGCTGGCATATTCGGAGCTGGCTCAGCCATTTGCTGGCCCATCAACATCTCTCCTGGCGAACCGCCACCCATCATACCACCCTGGGGTTGGCCTTGAGGCATCATCCCGCCCTGTGGTGGCATAGCGTTAGGGTCTCCTGGCATAGGGGCAAGTTGCTGTGGCTCTGGGACTTCTGGAGTTACTGGCATATTGGGGTCAAGCAGTAAACCTTGCATTGAGGCTTCTTGGAGCTTCACGCGTTGGCTCAAGAGGTAAACTTCCTCTTGGATGTGAGCCACCATAGCCTTTTGTCTCTCTGGGTTGGCATATAAGAACTTGTCGGTGGTGATTTGCGTACGGTGAGCTAGGATGTGTTCAGCATCGACATCATCGTGTCCTTTTACATCTTCGCCATTCATGATACAGGCGAAGTCAATGTAGGCCTGGCGGTTCTGCATCTCAGCTTGTAGTTCATTGGTCAAGGCATCTGGGCTCATCTTAAACTTGACCAAGGTATTGTAGCGTTGGTCTGCGTTCTTCATGCCAAGGTCCTTGAATAAGTTATAAGGGTCAATCAAGCCCATCTGAGCTAGATTCATAGCAATCTGTTCATCACGTGCCTTATCCTTCTTCTGGGTTGTACCATGCTCGACTTTCACCCATGCTACATCAGGGATTTTCTCGCGGCTAAGTTCGACAAATACGAATTTGCCGTCGTTATCTTTACAAGCGAACTTCTTGTTATCCTTATACCAGACTTTCATCATTTGAACCAATAATCTGTAGTAGTCGTCAACACCACGCTCCAAACATCGAACAATCTCATCTTGGCGGCCACTAGCTTGGTCTCGCATAATACGTGCTTCACCTAAGGTATTAGCTCCACCTCTATCTTGAGCTCCTCGGAATTGGCTAGGAGTCCCCATAATCTCGTGGATGGCGTTCTTGATTTCTTGCTTATCGTTCAAGACGTAATTTGGCAAAAGATGTGGCGTGATTTCACCGAACGCGCTACTCACAGGCTGGTCTCCATTAGTCTGTAGTAATAAAATCTGATTCGGGTCTCTTGTGATGTTTTCCGCCTCATCAGAAGGCATAGCACCAGACTTAAAGATTAGAATAGAGTTAGCGGTGTCAGCATTCTCCATAATCTGTCGGCCACGCTTATTAAGTGCATCTTGCAGTGGGATGGCTTGCTCAAATGGAGATGTCTCGTCAATAAGATGCGACCCCGAGTTCATATAATTAAAGAAGACATATGGCTTCATTGGGCGTGGTAAAAAGTTCGTGATTTGAACACCATCACCATCGTAGAGATAGTTAGGGTTCTTAGCTTTACCTAATAACAGGTTGCCGATATACCATGCAACACATTCTGTTTCACCCTCATCAGTAATTTCTGTAAACCAAACCTCTTTGTACGCATAGACAGAGTTCTCAAGCTTTGAACTCGAACGAACACGCCCAATCTCAAGCATGAACTCTTCTTTCTTCTCTGGGAAGAGATTAAAAATCTGCTGTACGGTAGCAGTGCAGGTCTCCGCAATAAATAATGGATTCTCACCAAGACGGCAAGATTTATCCACAACAACATTTTCAGGCTCAATTACTCTAGGCACGATATCCTGCAACACATCATCCCAATATAACTTGATGATACCCACATATTTTAAGTACATATTACGTTCAACTTTGTTTATCTTCTCACCCAGCTTGAACTTCTCGCTATGAACATTAAGCCCCCATTCCAGACTCTCGGCCATCACTTTAGATTGCGTGGTAGCGTCTTCTGGCAGAACCTCTGCAGATGGGTCGCTACTGGTAGTATAGGCAGTAATAGTTTCGGTAGCAATAAACAACTCATTCTGCACATATGGAATCTGATATGCATATAGTTTGTCGCTATCTATCTGTATACCTTTATAGTATCGGTTATTTTTCTTGCGCTTCTCTTCAAGATTAAAACCTTTTGGGTCGTCCCAATAAGTTTTAGATTCTTTCTCCCAGCGTTTGAAGTTTTCAATGAGCTCCTTGTCTGGGATATCGAGAGCTAATACAGGTAGCTCTTCTACCAAGCCAGTCTCTTGTGGATTATCAAAGTTATTATTCATGCGAGTATTCTCCTTGATTCCATTATAACATTTTAAGCGAATATGCCATAGCTTATTCTATCAGGGGTCAAAATGGCTTTAAGCGAACACTAGCCATAATAAACGAACTTGGAATATAATTTTTATATTCAACTTTAATGCCTATTTCTGGAATAAGAACTTGTAAACACAATCACAACCTCGGCATTTATGCTCCATGACTTTCATGCCAGAGACCAGTTCGGAGTGTTGGCTGGGGTCAAATCCGTCTTCGAATACCACAGATTTAACATCAGCGTTTATTTTACACAACATTCTCGAACAATAAACACATCTAATCTCCCTGAGTTCGGGCAAGTCGTCTTCATAGAGCATAATAGATATTGGTTTTGGAGTTTTCATATATCCATTATAACATACTGGCCATGACATTGATGTCCTAACCAAAAAACCACTATCTCTAGTGGTCTCTTGGTTCAGGTGCGCATATATATTATACTATAATATCCCACTCGGTAATAGTTTAGTTTTATATTCTCTTATTCTTAGCATTGAGCCTACAATCCCTTCTTTCCGATTAACTAAAATATCCAAAGACCCAAACGGAATTATCCAAGATACTACACCACTCTTTCCGTATTTATGTAGTATATCTATAATGCCAATGTCATGTAGATGGTACCATTCATCATAGCTAACTTCTCTCATAGTTGTCATCTCCCAACCCCCAGCAATTCAGGATTCTCGTGAATATTTCCGATGACTTCTACATCCGTACAGTGTCGCAACAATGAACATTCTTCATCATTTTTGTCCTCTCTGATTCTGGCACCTAAATCGCTAACAAACACTTCTGATTTTGACCTGTATGCTTTAATTCCCACATGATAGACGTCATGTTCGACAATATCCCTATCAAAAATCATCTTACCGTTCTTGTCTTTAACCCCAGTTGCTTGCTCGAGGATGATATCTATGGTAGTTAAGAAGATTTTACAACTTTCTATCCAGCCTATCCATCTCCCAATATCGTCAAGAGTAATAAAATCACAATACCTATGATGTTCATTACTCCACGCTCTATATTTGGCTTCACACATTCTTACTCTCCTTAATCTTCTCAGCAACCATCTTAAAATTGCTATTTCCCATAACCGTTCGATATACTTCTAACTCAGCTTCCAATTTGGCACACTCAATGAGCTCGTCATGAATTTTCTCATATAACTCATTTACTATTCTGTCATAATATTCCTCTTTTACCATGTTGCCGAATTTCATATCATTACCCCAAGAACGTGATACAAAATAATCAACACCTTCACTATATTTTTTTAATACATCTTTAATATCGTCTTTTGTTATCATTCTTTCCCCATTTCATACTTACGAACTGTCTCCCACTGCTCTTTGTGTTCTTTTAGGGATTTTTCTAATGCATCTTTAGTCTTGAAACAAATATCTCCTGGGAAGTAATTACACACAAAAGTGCTACTCCATGTGCCGAAAGAGTAGGAACCAACATAGTTGTTGCCACCTGGTGTGTATCTACCACCCTCTGCGTCGTCTAAAAGTGTTTGGCGAGCAATATTGTATTCAAGTTTATCCTCAAGCTCTTGTTTTGTGCGACCATAAATGCCAACATTGTAACGATAGTTATCCATGCCGTCATTGGTATCAATCTCATGGCATACAACACCTTCATCGTTAATAAAATAATAATCATCACCTCTTCCACCCCTCCATCTTTCATGTTTTTCAGGGATTTCCTCGAACCACTCATCAAAGTTAATGATGTCTCTAGCTACAACCCATGGACTAAACGTGCACTCATCTTTGGTAACTTGAACCAATCTTTTCTCATCGTGAAAGGTCCCATCCTCTTGGAAGATGGCTCCAGCCTTGACGGTTGGGGTGTCTTTCAATAATTTATATCTCTTCATTTTATTTTCTCCTCTTACTACATAAAAGCGTATTTATTACGCCCCTATAATTAATTTAATTGCTAATGCTAGAAGTACCCCCATTGCGATTTGGGGCCAGAAGTTTATTACTACCGCAATCGTAACAATAATAACTGTGATTATCGTCGCAATTAGAAACGCTACATAATCAAATAGTGTATTGATTTCAACGTTCTTCATATTTTTCCTCCAATTCTTTCACTTTTTCAAAAAGTTCATCTCTTTCTTGTGAGACTTCAATAAAGCTATCCCATAGGTCTTTATAGGCATCAAAAAGCTCATTAGCGCAATCATTTATCTTATCTACTTTATTCTGAAAAGAATCAAAAAGCATATATCTCCTTACTTCTTTGGGTTAGAAACCTTTTTTAATTTGTTAATAATCCTTTGGTAGTGGGCATTTGTCGGGTCGCTCATCGGATAGTCGCTATTCATTGCCCACTCACAGGCAGTTATAATTGAACCTATCTGGTCATTTGTTAAAATTACTCTCACATTTGTTCCTTTCTCGTTATTATTGATACTAGAAGTATATCATGCCATAAGCCATATTGTCAAGCATTCCCATAGAGAAACTTACATGGTTCTCCAATCGCCTCTATTCTTCTTCTGCTTGCGAATAATGTCTGCAATATCTAGGCCCATATCTTTGTAAGTCGTCTCACCTGCTACGACTCCCTTAGCCTTGGTGCCAACTAGTTCAGATTTATGTACAAGCTCACCAGCCTTACGTTCGTACAACCATCGCAGGCCGTAGCTCCAACCGTCATACGGGTTAGTTAGCTCATGGTCTGTATTAGTATCTATCTCTTCTTTACGCTTGTCATCATAGACTAGGTTTGGTAATACGCGAATCAGATTCGTACAGCGTTTGAATATCTTTGCACAGTCTGGCTTCATCATCAGATACTTGTGGGTAGTCATCTGACGAATCATACGGCTTCCGCCCTCTCTCGTCATCTTCTTCAGCATCGGTTGCTTATCTGGTGGTAATTTGTTCAACCACTCTTGAATATCATCAATAGGGCTACTCTTACCGTTCTTCTGGTCTTCCATATCGTCTGGGTAAACAAAATAATCAATCCTCTGCTCGCTCTCGTTCAGGTAGTTATAAAGCTCCTCGCCCCACTCTGATGCTAGCTTCTTGTTGCCGTGCATCTCATGATATGTTACTGGTCTGCCGTTTAGCAATGTAGTGAAGTAAATAGCAGTGTTATCTGTATAACCCCAGTCCATTGAGATAATCTTGACGGCGTTCCTGAACTCTTCGGTCGTCGTGCCAATATCAGCAAAGTTATTTATCACGTGCTTCTCACGGCTGAACTCCGTGAACACCTGGCCAGCGAACACGCTCCAGTCCCCGTGTCTCCATGCTTCATACAATGCCGTGTCTGTGGTTTTAAGACCTTCAAGCATATTCACATACGCTGGGTCGCTTTCAAGCAACACTGGGTTGTCGTCAATCGTTGCTGGTACAAAAATACGATATATCTCCTGGCCTGGCTTTGATACCTTGTTTTCCTCTTTATCAAAGATTTCATTCCAGATGGTTACCCGCTTTTCACCTTTGTCATTATCCCAATAGTATTTACGTTGCCACCACATGATTCGGCTATCCTCGTATAGCACATCGCCATTGTCTAGCTCTGTTCTTGTATAATCACCGTCCCTAAGGTCTATTGGCTCGACGAATCGCTTTTTTACCCAGCCCATTCCCACACCACCTGGGTTCGCGGTCAAAATCATCTGTGGAAATAGTTCTGGGTATTTACTACGACAGCTAGACATAACCTGCTTGTACAGCTTCTCGCTCGGTATCTGGGTCAACTCCTCAATAAAGATACGAGAGAACTCCTGCCCTTGGTACTTAATATAAGCATTGTCATCACCAAGGTTACCGCCTTTAATCACGGCACCTTGAGTGTTCTGCCTGTTATCACCAAACCTCAGCACCATTGGATTACGCCTAGCCTGTACGTTAAAGCATTGGTAGGCTTCCTCACACCTAGAGGCGTAATCATCAAGGTCTGTTGCATTCTTACGCAACACCAAGGCCCGATAGTGTTTATTCGGAATCCTATCGCCACCAATCGCCACACTAGCTTCAGTTTTACCTGGGCCACGAGCACCACCAAAAAGCCCCTCACGAAAACGAGGAGTAGAACACATGAGATGGATAAATAGAGCCTGTGGTCCAAGCAATGGTCTCCAATAACCTTTAGCTTCCAACTCTTCCTTTACTTTCTTGTTGTATGGCCAGATATTCATTTGATATTCCTAAAACCGAACAAAACCTTGATTTTCATTGCAAAATGCGGGTTTTTGCTTACATCTGTTCGGTTTTTTATGGCAAAGCAAAGCCTCGAATTATTTTGTTAGCCTCTTCTTGAGTATCTTTATCAGCCTCGACCGTAATCTGCATCTCTGGCATCTTACCATAGACTTCCTGAATCATCTCTTTTAGTTCTTTCCACTCGCCATTCATAATACAGTCAGCCATCTTCTTCTTAAACTTTGGGCTCTCTTCATCATCAATAACCATCTGAAGTTCAGCATCTCGCATCTTCATCATCTGTTCAAGCCAATATCTAGGCGTGTTCTCTTTATGCCAAGTCCCAGGGCCTCTCCTCTCTGGGTTAGTATGAAATCCAGTAGCAGGGTATGTCCCTTTAGCGTAAGTTCCATCTGGGTTCCTCTTTACCTCTTGCTTCGCAGAGGGACTCTTCTCTTTATTATTCACCACGGCTGAAGCCTCCTTGTGTTTAGTTATTAAGCTTATACTAATTATAGCATAAAAAAGAGCCCTCTATTAGGGCCTACCTTTTAAGTATTCAATCTCTTTAGCTATGACAGCTAGGTTCTTGCTGGTCTCCGCGAACTTCTCGGCGTAACCATTGTGAGTATCGACTTTCTTTTCTAATCGTTCAATCTTTTCGTTAATGCTCTGAAACAAATCAAGCTGGTGTTGTTCTCTAACAGCATCTCTAATCTCATTTTCTCTTGCATTCTTCCTAACTGCAAAGCTAGCTCCAAAAATACTACCAGCAGCAGATATGAGAGCTACAATGATTGATGATAAATTTGATGCATCCATGTCAATTATTTTAGCATAAGAAAAACCAAAAAACCACCCTCGTAGTTTGGTAAAGGTGGCTTTTTGAACATATAAGCTCTCAACTTATTATAAGATAAATACACATACACTTGTATTCAAAAGGTCATATTTTAGGTGTAGGTTTTTCTAGGTGTATCTAATTCCCTACATCATCATTGTACTATGCCATAAGCTAAAAGTCAATAGGTTTTTCTTTTAACTTTGTCTGGTTAATTGTCTCGTAAACTTCAGTAATCTTAGCTTCGGCTTCCTCAGCACCATAACAGATGAATTTCGTAATACCAGCTAGCTCGTAAGTCTTTCCCCAGTCTTTCTGGGCCTTAGAAACAGTAGATAAGCTCTTCTTTGCTCGCTTCATCTCTAGTTTAACAAGTTCATAACCACCAACTGATTCATCTAAATCCATTATAGGTACGTAAACCTCGTAATCCCAGCACCCTGGGCTTACACCCAATTTTTTAAGTTTCTTGCCCCTAATTATTGCCGCTTTTGTCTGACTCTTGCTTTCATTCGGGATATGAGTGTGAGGGAACTCATAACGGTCTAACCATTTGTGAAAATTCTCACACTCGACATCCTCTATGGGGCATTCTGCCTTACTACTCCTCATCCCATCGCCTAATTATGGTTATAGCAAATAGGATATATAGAGTGAGACCGCACCATCCAAAAACTGCATCTCCACTAATAATAAGCTTCACAAAAGCTATAATACTGCAGATTACTAACAATATAAGTACAACTACATCGTAAATATCTCTTCGGCTAATCATTTTTAACATTCTCCTTTCCCCATCTTTTCATAGCACCTTTTGTTGCGACAGCGATTCGCTTAGCTTCATCCATCTTGGCAAATCCTTTTGGGACTTTTGCAGAGCCACCCCTTTGTCCTGCTTCCTTAAAGCTTACCTTGACTTTAGTGGCAGGCTCTTCAACATATTTAACATCTATCTTCACCGTTCATCTCCTTTGCGACCTTATCAAGGCCTTTAATTCTGTTACCACAGTCTTTGTTCTTATTTTTAGTCTTCATAGGCTATCTCTCGATATTCATCATCACGTTCTCTTCAATCCATTTGTTAGCTTCTTCGAAACTGGATACCTCACATGATTTAGTAAAACCAGCTTCTTCAAAGGATTGATAAGCGTCCGCATCGTCTCCGTAGAACTGGTAGTTCACATCACTATCGCTACGTCGATATAATGCCCAGACAATAATATTCTTACCTTCCATCTTAATGCCCCAATCAGTTGGGATGTAATAGGCAGTAATTCTTAACACTTGTCTATTCTTTTGCATATATTGTTCCTTTCTCGTTATTGATTATGATTCTATTGTATCACTAGGCTTATGGCACGTCAAGCATCTTTTACTTCTTCAAGTGTAAGTCTAAGTATCCTTACTTTCATCTTAGGGTGCCGACAATGCAAAGCCTCTACGGCTAGTTTAGCTAACTTAAGACTATCATAGTGCTTTATGTCATTCATATAGCTACTCGTAAAATAACCTCCATCGTGCCCTCTAACCTCAATGTAATTATGGTCATAGCTTTCAGCCATTTGTAGTACATACTCTTCAGTTTTCATTTTTCCGCTCCATTTCTTTTATTCTTTCTAGTAGCCTATTTCTCTCATACGAAACATCAAGATATAACTTCCATAATCTTTCACACTCTTTATACAGCTTGTCAGTATACTCGTGAAGACCATACCTATAAGCATTAGCATCAAACATATCACTCCTTAAAACCCAGCTAACGCATCAAGCTTTTTTACATCTTCATCCGCCATAGCTAAAATGCAGAGTTCGAATGCTTTAATCTCACGGATTCGGTCATCAACATCTGCTCGCTTAACTGGGAATACTTGTAGCTCCAAGCCTGGGATAAGGTCGGTGCCGACTACCCAGTACAGCGTCTCTAAGTCCTCGTTAATCATGAAATACTTAACAATTTGTGGCATATATTCACTAGGAATCTCATTGGTCTTCCAAATCTCTAGAACGTTGGCAGAATCTAAAGCCTTGATTTCGATGGCCTCTCTAACTTTGCCGTCCTTATCTGTAATAGTGCGGTCTGGGCTAATATAAGAGTTCGGATTGTCGTCATCTACCCACACTACACTTTCAGCGTCTAGTTTTTTGTCGTATTTCTTAGCAAAAGCTTCCGCAATAACAGGTTCTAGGATATGGCCTCGTGCCATCATCGAGAATGGTTTACCGTTAAGTTGCTCCGCGTAATCATTTGGCGTTAGCGGTCTCGCAACTCTCTCGGCTAACATCTCATAGTAGCGTTTCTTTGGTCGACCCATCAGCTTGAGTTCAGCCAACTCCTCTGGCGTAAGTAGCGCAGCCAACTCTGGCACGGTCTGATGTTTGCTGTCAGGTATTGGCCTGCTAGTTTTGATTAGTTTGTCCAAAATAACACTCTTGAGTGGCATAGCCGCCACCCAGAGGTCTTTTAGTTCTGAACCGCCAGACTTACCTTTGCGGAACTCTAGCCACTCATCAGAGTTTTGTTCTATTTTAAGTACTTTCATATTTGCTCCTTTCTCGTTTTTTGTTCCTTATGTATCTATAATAGCATAGGCTTATGGCATAGCCAACCGTTATTTTAGATTTATTTTCATAGAATCTTTAGCTGCAATTATCTCTTCGTCGGCTTGAATCTCTTTTGGAATCTTATTCCAAATCTTACGGAGTTCATCAAGATTCTCCGCACTTTTTAATTCAGCCACCCAATCCTCATCAGACGCATTGCCATAAAGGCTTTTATAAGCTACCGTGTCTTTACGATTAAGGTCGCGACCAAATAGCTTTCCTAGATGCTCGGCGGCATCCTTAATAGCGAACGATTTAGCCGCAGGAGCTCCCGTAGCTACGGCATCACTTTTAATGTGTGATAAGTCAGCTGCACTGAATCCTTTATCAGTCTTGAGTGGCACAGCACCAACGCCGTCATGGTAACTCCATTCCTTAGTTATGGGGTTAAGATAGTGTAATCTCACAGTACAACAAATACTTTGTGCTAATTGATTGATACTTAAAATCTCAACTCTCCACTGCTGGAATATCATATCCAGCATAGTTTCCACCTTATCAATGGGGAGATATAATACTCCCGATGCAAATGGATGGTTCTTTACCCAAGCCTTATTAGGATTCTGGTTAAGAATTTCCTTGAGTTCTCCCATTTTTTCAAAGAGCAATGGTGAATTATCACCAGAGTCTACGATTTTGATTAAATCTTTACTCGTCGCCATTTCTTCTCTCCTCTTTCCATTCTTCCCAAGTAGGATTTATAAAGTTACCTAACTCTTCATTCATATCTACAAAATCATTATACTCAGTCCAGTCATCTTCAAGCCTTCCAGCTCTATCAAGTAAATCATAGAACTCGCCTTCTTGACTAAGCAGCCATCTAGCGTCTTCTACATTATTTTTAATATCATAACCAGCACTCTCTAATATTTCTAATAAACTAACACTCATTTTAATATTGCCCCCTCCTAGCTTCTTCTACTTCGTTTGCATATTGCCTTGCATCTTCGTCTAATCTACGAATCTCATCAGCCATCTTGTCTGCAAGTTTGTTCATAATCCTCCCTGCGATTTCATAGTAGCCGTTAAATTTTGATGATTGGCAGTAGTCGAATAGTAACTCTGCTAGATATTCAATAATCTCTTCTGAATAAATGTCATCGACATTTTGATATTCAGAGGTAAAGTCGTAATGGTAGTCTAGAATCACATCTTTAATATTCAATTTATTAATGATTTGCTCGTCTGTCATATCCCAGATTGGCTTTACAATCCAGACTGGGATTTTGACTACTCCTGTGGATTTATCCACTACATTGATTTTCATAAGGGCTCCTTTCTCGTTTTTTGTTCCTTATGTATCTATAATAGCATAGGCTTATGGCATAGTCAATATCTTTTTTAGATTTCATAAAAAAGTATCCCATCCTAGCGAGGTTGTGGGATACTGCTATTTTTTACTCTTTTTGTTTTATGCTTTCGAAAAAGCTACGAGTTAATTTTGGAGTTATGTTAGATAAGAATAATCTTAACTAACTACAAAAAATGAAAGTAGGTACTATAAGCTTATGCTTATATACTTTTATTATATCATTGAGTGTTCCAGGTGTAAACCGCATCTACGTAGTTTTTTTCATCCGCAAAATCAGACCGTTTCGGCCTTGGCCTTAAAAATGACTCTTGCGGTGGTTTGGGTCTCTCTTCCTCTACGACCTGTTGAGTTTGGGTAGGTGTCTCAGATTCTTCCGCTGGCTTGTCCGCAGGGGCTCTTAGTAGTCCTTTTTTCATTAAGTGTATTAGTTTCTTTGGGTTCTCAGAAATAATATAGATTCTTCTCGCGGCGGAATTGTTGTTAATAAACTCAATAAAAACGTATTGTAATTCTGACAACTTTTTTAACCCACGCTTAATTGTGCTCACATCTAGACCAGTAATCTCGGCTAATTTTTCGTTGCTTTGATAGCAAACGCCTTTTTTGAATAATGATAAATAGCAATACAATATCTTCTCAGATGCTGTAAGCTCCTTATTTTGGAGTATTTCAATAGGCATAACCACAAATGATATACCCATCTCGCCATTTTCATTCTTCATTTTCGCCTCCCGACCTATGGTTAATAATTTGATATTAGCATAAGCTATTTTTTTTGTACATATATTTTTTGGCAAACAAAAGCACATTTAGAGCTTTTGTGCCGCCAACTATATTCTTTTTATATTCTTATATTCTATGTAGCTCAAAATGACCTACCTCTCCCCTGTTGCGAGGTAGCTCAAAATGACCTACCCCCAGCTCATTTTGACCCACCCCTAGCTCAAAATGACCTACCCCCTCATTTTTCCACAGACTTTTCCACATTTTACAAACACTAATTTATTTTATATAATGAGTATGAGGCTAGAGCTCCTTTCTCGTTCTTGGACACTAGCCTCTTTTTTTATTGTTGCTCTTATGCTACAATTAACACAAATAAAATAAACGAGAAAGGAAATATATGCTTTTAGAAAATATTGAACTGAAATCAGGAAAAATGCTTATTCAGCCTACTCAAGAAGCATCCTCTTCATTTTCTACCGAGAGTAAGAAGTATGACCGTAAAGCTATCGGAGTAATTAAAGGTGTCTGCAAGGATGATGATTTTTCAGAATACGATTTTCATATCGGAGATAAAGTCATCTTTAATGACGAGGATAGTATAGACTTTACCATAGATGGAACTTCACTCTCCGTCATAGATGAATATGACATAGTAGCTATAATCAGAGGAGATAAATAATGGGCAAACCAACACTGAATCGCAGAATCGTTACTGGCAATGAGCTTGAGGATGGCATCGCAGAAGGCATTAAGAGCCTCTATAACGTGGCTCTAACAGCATATGGGTGTCGTGGTGGCAATGTAATGTTAGAACACCGTGCAACGGCTCCTACGATTAGCCACGATGGTGTTTCAAACCTTGATGAGCTTGAAGTGGTCGATGCTATTCAAGACATGGCAATTAAAGTCGTGAAGCAAGCCTCTAAGCGTACTAATGAGACGGCTGGCGATGGTACAACCTTGTCTGCTATTTTATCTAACCATCTATACTGGTGGGCTATGGACAAGATTAAAAAGGGTGAGAACCCAGTAGACGTTGCCAAAGAGATTGAAAACAACGTCCCAATAATCCTTGATAAGATTGCAGAGAGAACTCAAAAAGGCCTAACTCCTGAGCTTCTCAAAGGGGCTTGTATTATCTCAGCTGGTGATGATGGGCTTGGTGAACTAATCTATGATGTAGTCTCTGAGGTGGGCGAATATGGTGGCATTAACGTGTCTTACGTTGGCTCTCTTGGGGTTTCAACTAATATTGTAAAGGGTATGTACTTACCTACAGGCTATCTTGATGCTAATCTCATCAACGACCTGGACGGCAATAAGTCGGTGCTAAACGATGTGCCAGTAATTATCCTGTCTTCTACCGTTACAAGACAAGACGAGATTTTACCGCTTCTTGAAAATATTAGAACGCATAATTACAAGAAGGCTGTGTTCTTCGCAGATATAACTGGTGATGCTCTTAGGGTACTTGAGATGAACAGAGGATTCGATGCGTGTGTCATTAAGCCTCAGAGTAGCAACTATGAAGTACTTCTTAAGGATGTCGCATTATATACTGGCGGTGAAGTTTTCTCTGGGAATCCGTCCGACTATAAGCTCAAAGATTATGCTGGCATGGCCGATAGTGTGGTTGTAACTCAGAGAGAGACGACAATTCTTGGCGGTAAAGGCGAAGCTGAAAAAATCAATGAAGTCGTAACGGGACTTAAGGAAAAATTGGCTAAAGCTGAACCTCAAGACCGCGCTTTCTTAGAGGGGCGCATTGCTCGCTTGACCGCTAATGTAGCTACTATCTATGTCGGTGGTGCATCTGCTGTGGAACGTGGTGAAGTAAAGCTCCGTGTAGATGATGCCGTCTGTGCAGCTAAATCAGCTCTTGCTGGCGGTGTCGTTGCTGGTGGTGGTGTGTGTTTACGTGATATTGCAGAAGAGACTGGGCTAGAATATCTTGAATTACCTTACCTAGACTTGCTAGATAACGCTGGACTATCACTACAAAATTTTGCTAAAAATGTTGGCTATAACCTTAAGAATGGCTCAGCAGCAAATATGTTCACAATGTCAATTATCGACCCTGCTATTGTCATACGTGAAGCAGTCATCAATAGCCACTCTGTAATATCTAAGCTAATCACTACTAAGATGGCGCTAGTGTATGAGGACAGAGAATGGGACTTTTAGTTATTATCATTCTACTCGTCTTAGTGTTGCTGTCTAATCTATTCTTAGTCTTAATCCTAATGAATATTAAAAAATGGTTATCGCTACTATCTGAGCCACCAATGAAGCCAACAGAACCTATGGTTACAGACCCATTTAGCAAGCCTAAGCCAGTCCATTCCAGTACTGCACACATCATAGTCCCGAAAACGCCAGTAGAAATTCGAAATGAAAACTTTAAGAAAATAAAGGATGGGATAGAATATGGCGATATTAGTAGGGGGTAAATATTATAAAAATGCCAATGACGCTCCAACTGAGCATCAGGCGGTAGTCGGTAGCCAGCTACAGTCATATAGCCTCGAAAGCCAAGCTAAGCGACATGATATGGATTTAATACAGCCATACTTAAGCGACGGCAGTGTTAATCCAGACTTCGTAAGATATTACCCTAAAGAAGCAAAAGAATACGGGATGCAATTATGAATTGGGTAGCGGCTTTAATAATAATGATGATAGTGCTCATTGCATTTGATGTTATCAATAATAATGGCAAAGGAGAGATTTAATGTCAAAGAAATATCATTTAGACCCTAATAACGCGGCTTTTATCCACCTGGTTAATGGTGCGTTCGCTGGCGTTCACGCCCTATGTGATATGCTTAAAGAAAAATCAAACGATTTAAGCAAAGAAGAAATCCTCGAACTAATAAAAGGCGTGTTAGGCAAGACCAATAATGCTGTAGTCTCAGAATACATACGCGGTGAACTTATTAAAAAAAATGTGCTTGAGAACGGAGACGACACTGGGTTGTGCGTATTTGACCCATCAGACGATAATAAGGATTCTGAAGCAGAAGTATTTACTAATGAAGAACTCAAAAATATCCGCCTAGAAAATAAATAAAATGAGCCACTAAAAAAGACCTATGTCAATTACATAAGTCTTTTTTGTTATATCTTGCTATAAATATTGGCGATATTTACCAGAGGTAACCACAGACCAGGCGTTATATCCTTGTCTCTGCCAAATTATATGTGCACATCTATAATAGTCTCCAGTCTCACACCATTCACGTTCTGGCAGAATGCGGACTTGCAGTGCGCCTATGGAGTATCCATAGGTACGGCCATTCTTCTGGAATGTTAAGGTCGTATCACCTAAGGCATCAGGCCTACAATTACTTTCTGCTTTTGCGATGGCTACCATAGTATTGATGTCCCAGTCATTCCACCTAGACACAGATTGTCTTACCACCTCACAAGGCTCTACTGGGTGTGGCTGTGCTGTGGCAGTAGAGCCTGTTATTTTCCCGCAGGAGTTTGTACTTCAGAGGCAGTTTTAGCGGCATCGCCACTTACTTGCACGGTAACGACATTATTAGGAATTGATGTCTTAGCAATGTTCATACCAGTGATTAAGCCAGCCACAAAAGCTACGATTGTGAAGATTAAGATAAAGATAAATGCGGTCTTCTTTGTTTCTTTTACCTTAGTATGTACCACATAATCAGCTAAACCAGTAGGGTCGGACTGAATAATCTTCATATCCTGTTCGGTTAATACTTTTTGCTTGAATTGATTATTGTTCTTTGTCATAATGCTCCTTTCTCGTTTGTTATGTTATGACATTATCATTGTATCATGCCATAAGCCTTTTGTCAATACAAAATAAGAAAAACCCCTCATTTAGAGGGGTTTAACTTTGCCACTAGGTTAGGCTACTAAGACAAAACCGTAAGAGCCTTGGTTAATATCGACAAGTGGGGTAACGGCAGTTCCAGTACCACCTGCTAGACCATGTGCGTAAGGCACAAGTGCGAGCGTATCGCCGACTTTGACTTCTGGGATGGTAAGATTTTTGCCATCACCATCGGTAACTGGGAATACACCGAGAACAGTGCCTTTACGAGTAACCTTGACCATTTGCCCGATTAAGTCTGCACCTCTACCAGTTCCAGGGGTAGCTCCAGTAAACTTGGCACCGCCAGCGACAGCAGTAAGACCATCAACGGCAGTGAATCCAGCTTCTGCAGCACTAGTGCCAGCAGTAAGCTGAGCAGTAGCCTTAATGTAACGGTAGGTTTTACCCATACTGTCAACGAAGGTTTTACCGAGTGCGAAACGTGGAGTGGTGTCAGTAGTGGTTACATCACCATCGACTAAATTGATTTTCTCTAATTTAACAGCCATGTTGTTCCTTTCTTATTGTTAAAATTAGTAACTTGCGGTTGTAATGCCAGTAATCTTACCTTGGCGGCGTGGGGCGCGGCAGATGTAGTTACCCATCACAATCAGAGCACCGATTTCACCGAATTGGTTAATTGGAGCCATGAAGTCCTTAAGCTGCAAGAATGAAGGTTGTTTAATCTCTGCATCCACACCCTCAGTTTTCTCTGGATTAGAAGAAACTTGTTTAAGGTCAGAAGAGATGAGGCGACGGAACTCCAAGTAGCGTTCGTTTAACCAGAAGAACGTACCAGAAGTGCACTTATCATCAGCTACGACTGGGCGGCCACGGAATGAGATGGCGTTAAAGCCAGCAGCACCCTTGAGTTCGGCAGCAGGGATGGAAGTACCCATAGGGGTCTTACCAGAGACCTTGTTATAACCAGAGATAGCAGTAGCTTCATAGTTGGCATGGACTTTGTTTCCAAGGATTTTTTCGAACAAGTCCCAGACTGCTTGAGTAGTTAAACCAATGGTTGGGGCTTCGTTTGCGGCACCTGCAGCAGACACAGCACTAAATTCAGCGCCCACGAGGTCGAGAGTTAATGCACCACCAGAAGCAGCAGTTACATCTGCAGAGTTACCAGCAACAGTACGGGCAAGTCCACCGTAGCTTGAGGTTGCGGTACCATCGTCGACGATAAGGCCAAGACCTTCAATATCTTTACCGTTACCCATACCGTAAAGCAAATCGCCAATAGCTTGAGTAAGGGAGATTTTAGCTTCATCGAGACGGTCGGTCAAGAGGGAAATAACTTGTTTATCAGAAGTGCCGTTCACGGCTTTTTCAATACCAGGAATAACAACGCTTTGCTCGTAGGCTTTGACGTACCAAGTGAGTGAGCGGGTGTTATTAGTGGTAGAGGTGTCGAATTGGTCGAGACCGTCAAAAGAACCACCAGTGTTAGAGTTGGCGATGCGGATTGGTTGCTTCATTGTCGCACCTTTCCAGTTTTTGACATTGCTCATAACGCGAGCAGTGAGGATGTTTGAGTTGTTCACTGCATCAACAATGGTAGGCATAATATCATTGTAGGTGATAGCGGTAACTCGTTCGCTAAATACTGCCATAGTATTTTTCCTTTCTTATTTAATACATAAAAAGGCATACCCCTCGGCTAGGGTACGCCTGTTACTTTAAGCATATATTAGACACTATATGTTGTCAAGATTCTTTTTTCTTCTATCCCCACCGTTGGCGCTTAGGCCGAATAGCAGTGCAATAGCTGGCAAAGCCACACCAGCCTTAGATAGTGCACGGAATTTCTTGTAGAACTTGTCAAACGCTGGCTTAATTTCATCGCCCCACTCAGTTCCTCGGGAAGTCTTTCTATAAGAGTTCGTGAATCCCTCATTGTCTAGATAGCTCTGGAGCATTCTAGCTTCTTGCTCTATGTCTTTCATATAGTAATCTGTACTACTATTGCCCCAGTATTTTCTAATCTGAGACTCATCGTGGTAGAACTTTTTAAGTTCGTTCCTCAGCTCATCTATAGCATTTTCTACTCCCTCATCATATTGGAATTTGTCTATATCTTGCCAAGCGTGCATCCTCTCGTGAGCAGATGTACTAACGCCATCCTCCCCAGCGGCCCAAGTTGGGTCAGTCCCAAAAGCACCATAAGAATAATCCCCATTTGCCCCACTGCGAGGGTCTACGAGCCTGTCAGACATAGGGGTGTTGCTTCTTCCAATACCAAGCCTATCAGAATATTCAGCATCTAACCTGCCAGTCCTACCCTTAGCACCTATATAATAATTAGTGGCATCAGTAAGACCTGGGTTCCCCCTAAATGGGAGCCGAGTTTCTAAGAATGAGGCTGCCCTGCCGCCACCAGCCTCATATATTTCATCTATAGCTTGGTCATCTATCATCTGCAGAGCCTGTCTCCATAGCTGGTCTTTAGTCTTTAGGCTCTCATCATAATATCCTTCTTTATCTAAGAATGATATAAGGTCTCCCTTAGTTATTTTAGAGCGAGGCTTACCTAGAGCTATAGACAGCCTGTCATTAGAGTTGTCTAGATATTTTTCAAGTTGCTTCCACCCATCAGGTAAGGTTTCCTCTCGCACAGGAGCTACTTCAGAGCTACCTATTCTTTTAATTCCATTGGTATCTAGTCGTCTAGAACCATTATAGCTTTCCATGAAACCGTCTTCATTATTCAATATATTCGGCTTTCCTAAGTATTTATCGGCACCAGACTGTTTTATAGCTTTAGTAATATGCTGGTTAAAAGCACTCTGAACGGCATCATTATTCACAGCTACTAGTTCATCTTCTCCAACGCCAGACTTACCCTTTAGCCAATCTATATTTTCGTTCTTCAGTATCTTATTAAGAACACCAAAGTTGTCGCTCAGGCCTTCTGTTATGCCATTACGAATATCATTAGCGTGGGTTATTCCCATATCTCTCACACCATCAGGGGTATAATCGGTAGTAGCATTATTAAATTTTGATACATCTAGATTTTTATACCCATCCTCCACCATATCAGCTAGAGAGTTTGCAGCGTCTCTATTCCCTAAGTCAAGGACGTTAGAGTTGCTAGTAGAGCCATTAAATAGCCTCGTATATTCAGAGCTACCATTGCCAAGAATAGGTACTTCAGACCCAGCTGGAGAGGCATACAAAAGACCTTGATGAATTCCACTCGGAGCTACAGAAAGAGCCTGATTAGTCAAGTCAGGTATTCTAGTAGCGTGTTGTATTGCGATAGGAGTTCTAAAAGCAAGCTTAGAAAGCAAGCCTGTCCCAGCCTCTACCCCAGCCTTGGTAGCGGCGCCAGTTAATATAGTATTTAGGGTAGACGAAGCAGTATCCTGGACGGCTTTGCTAGCCCCCTTAGCCAACTCACCACCTATGTATTTTATCAGTCCGTTTTCCATCTCGGTCTCCTATTGTGCGCCTGCACCTTTTAGAATTTGTACTAATTGCTGATACTTCATTTTAGCGGCAGCTTCGCTATCAGTAGTTCTAGGTAGAAGTTCTAGCGCCCTCTTCTGGTCGCCTTCAGACAATGCACCAGAATCACCTAAAGCCTTAATCACCGTACCGAGAGCACCTCTGGAGCCACTATCGTAAGCAGCAGTGGTTGGCGAGTATGCGCCACCCGTTAAAGTATTAAGTGCACTGGTAATATTACCACCAATCGGGCCTTGTGCCTTATAATTCTTCATTAAGCTACTCAATACATTCAGAGCTGCCTTCTGCTTGGAGGCTGTGCCAGATGAGTTAGCCTTGTTGCTCTTCTCGACCCTCTTAATTTTGTCTGTGAGTAAATTAAGCATACTACCTATCATTTGTGCTGCCTTAGTATCGCCAGCCTGCATGGCCATTGCGTATCCGTCTTCGAGTTGTTGGTAATTATACCCACCAATCGTGAGTGTTGAATATGGGTCTTGCTCTGCTTCAGGCTTAGCGGACGGGTCAAGCGCGGAATAGTCGTTTGGTCCAGCTGAATCGCTACCGCCACCTAATGCCATACCGCCCAATAAACCAGCTCCAACTAAACCGATGTCTTTAGCATTGCCGAATAACTTGCCTAGAGCACTAGGTTTATTTTCTGCTGAGGTGAAATTGATATGATTTTCTGCACCAGCTTCATCTATTGGTGGAGTAGTGCCACCGCCAGAGCCACCATTGCCAGCTCCGCCACCGTAGGCTTGTCGTTCATAGATTTTTTCTTTGATTTTTTCAGCACCTGCAGTGAATGGATTAGGCGCACCAGTGTCCATACCGAAAACATTAAGTGTTGGCTCATCTTTGATTTTATTGCCAGCTAAATCGCTCATGGCAATCCAATCGGACTGGTCTTTGCGAAGGTCTGAGAACTTAAAATCAGTTTTTCCAGCCAACTTGCGCAAGTATGTTGGGTCTTCACCGTTGTTGGCCGCACCTTCAATGAGCGCCGTTTTGTAATCCACATTGATACTGTCCATAGTGTTATCAATAATTTTACGGACCGCTTCAGCCTCTTTTTCGCAAGCGTTACCAGCCATCTTAGTGATAGCGTCTTTGCTGTCGCTCCAGTTATAAGCATAATCACGAAGAGTTTTATAAATCTCTTCTGCCTGTGTAGGCGTAACCGCCCCACTACCACCTAGCATATCATCTAAGCCTAAACCAAGTTCAGCCAGCTTTCTCCTCTGGGCGGCACTTAATCCAATAGTATTATCAATATTAGACAAGTCCATAGTAACGCCGCTTTTCTCGGCGTATTTTAGACCTTCTTGCTTAATATCTTCACGTAATGATAAAGCGGCTTGAGCTTTATCGGCTACGTTTGCTTGGTCAATCTTTTCGGCCCTAATTCTCTCTGCCACAGTTTTATAGTGCCCGTCGATAGAGCCTGATTTTCCTACTAACCCACGGTATTGTTTCGCACTTGCATTCATGCTTTTTGCGGTCATGTCGTCTAGCTTACGTGCGGCTCTCTGTTGTTTAGTCGAGCCTGTAGCACTGTTTTCTAATCTGATGTTGGTGGTCGCTCCATTCTTCAATTTAACATTAAAGCCACTATTGCCAAGACCGCCATAATCAGGAGCGGCAGTAGCGGTAGGAGTTCCGCCTCCTCGCATACCACCACCAGCAGAGCTCACCCGTGCTTTAAGCTCGGCAATCTCATCAGCTAGAGCAGGATTAGAAGTTTTAGGTGGCTCAGCCACAACATCTTCTACGCCTGGAGTAGATGCTGGAGCCTCAATCTTAGCTTCTTTGTTTCCAAGAACCACATCTATATTCTTCTTACGAGCCCTAGGCTGAGTAACCTCAATCTTGGTCTCTTTAGGAGCAGATACTTGGTCAATCATCCTCATCTGGTTAGGGTCAATATCGGTCTCACTCTCAAGTTGTGGAGCCTCGTCATCTAAGAGTAACATATTACTCTCATTAAAGTTTTTAGCAATATCTGCTCTCTCCTGTGGAGTGAGTATATTATAGTTAATCCCTTTATCGGTGAGATTACCGTCCTTGTCATAGACATCTGGTTTAATATCCTGCTTGGTAGCAATTTCATGTAGCTGCTCATAGAGAGGGTCCCCCTCAAGGTAACCTTTTTTTGCCCCTCGTTCAATATCTTCTGCAATATCCGAGGACAAGTCATTATGCTCGTCCATATTAAAGAGGAGTTTTGAATTTCTTTCTGCTCTCTCTGCGAGCTCTTGTTCGGCAGTTTTTGCTAACACGGACTTCTCAAATTCTTTTGCGAGGTCAGCGGCAACGGGCTTTTCGGCATTAGGAAGAATAATCCCAGAGGAGCGGCCAAGCAAACCATCGAGAGTAGAACCAGCCCCTTTGGCTAGCGTAGAGATGCCAGCACCAGTAAGGCCTTGAGCTACAGAGTTCGCCACAGCTTTAGAGGCTACATCTCCAACCAAATTATTGAGAGCTGATGTCCCAACTTGTGGCAAAGCACTAGCCCCAGTCTTGGCTACAGCGTTGGCACCTAATTTAATTAAGGCGTAAGGGTTCATGATTATTTTTCTCCTTTATATGTATTATAAAGCTCTTGTATATCTTCGTCAGACAAGGTATTAGTGTTCTTACCTTTTAGAAGTTGTGCGAGAAGTAGACCACCGCCAGCACCAGCGAGAACTTTACCTTTCTTGGTTTTAAGTAGACCAGTAATGTTTGCGCCAGCCTTAGTTTTAGCAAAATCATCACGAATATTCTGGAAGTTAGCGCCTAAATTGTTCAGCGCTTCACTGAGATTGCCAGCCTTCTTTCGTGGTACGCCATTTTCTAGATAATCGCGCAAAAGATTGGTAGCTTCTCTACTTCGGTTCAGATTATACCCATTAAGCAACGTCCCCGTCTTAGTATTAGGGTCATAATTGGCCATATTATGCTTAAATCCATCTTTGACAAGGTTTTCTAGAGTTTCTGCATCCAGATTATCTAAGTCTATATTAGCCCACTTGCCAGTTGCTTTTCTTGGAGCGCTTTTAACGGCATCCATCGTTTTGCCACCACCGAGCCTCATGCTAGGTGAAATTGTCGCGGTTTGGGTATCATTCTTGAGGTGGTTAAGAGCATCCTGATAGATAGTAGTATCACCAGGGGTCGACGTATATTTGTCCCATGCCTTGCCAAGACCATGGCCTACACCAGCTAGGCCTCCACTGACTCCTGCCCCTAATGCTACGCTAGTAGCCAGTTTGGACGGGTCAAAGTTCTCAAACCCCATATCTCTCATACTGCCAGTAGCCCCATAACCAGCGCCGAATAAGGCACCTTGTGCTATTTTCTGGCCTAAGCTTTTAGGGGCTTGGCTTGCCGCTATCTTAGCGGCTTGTTTCGCGGTTGCATTGCCAGCGGCGACCGCCTTACCAGCCTTCGCTAGAGACATAGATTTAGCCATAGGCACTAATGTAAGTGCAGACTCGCCTAAAGCACCTAAATCAGAACCAATGTCTCTCGAAACGCCGAGAGCGTTTTTACTACTATCCCAAGCGTTATATTTGCCGCCAGATAATGCCATACCAGCTAAATCGCCAGCAGCTGAAGCCGTCTGGGCGATAGGATTAAGCAAACTACCAACAATGCCATTGCCGAATGTATTATATCGACTTGCCTTGTAATTATTTGTACTCTCATTCTGTGCGAGTTGGTTTTGCTGCATGATGTCAGATTTATATTTTCTTGCACCGCCAGTATAAGTCTTGTCTAAATAATCATTAAGACCGCCATAGATTCGGTCGTAGTTATTAGTGATACCTTCGTTGTAATATTTATCTTTAAGGGCATCTTCATAGCTGGCTTTCTTCTGATTGTTGCCGAAGAGCAAATTAGATACTATTCCCATAATCTCTCCTACTGAAGTCCATACGCTGATAGCATATCACCGTAATCTTCCCTTAATAGTTTTTGCAAGTATCTACCATTTAGACCATCAGAATTGTAGTTATATAAGAAATCCTCAAAGCCTTTATTTCGTAAGTTGTTGGCTTGGTTCCTTGTTGAATTAAACCCGAGGCCAGACCCAATCATACCGTTTGCCCCGAATGGGTTTAAGTAAGTACCGAAATCACCTGTCTTCTGGTCTAAATCACCGAGCTTAGCTTGGTACGCGGCATAAACCTTCTGGATGTTATTGAGGTCATTAGCTCTAGCAATATCCTTGTTATTATTGCCTCTGACCCATGCGTTACCGTCCCACTTGTACCCACTACCTAGGTATTTAGAAATATCAGCTTTTGCCTTGTCAGCAGCAAGTCGTGCATTGTTACGAGCAGTCTCTTGAGCCTGAGCATAACGAGCCGTTTCAGCATCAAGATTCTTAGCCCAAGCCTGAATTTCGTTCTGCATATGGTGGTATTCGTCATCAAACATCTGGCCATAGATAGAATGTTGGAGATTCTTCTCATTTGCAACCTGGCTATATAACTTGTTGGCCATATCCATTTGAGTTTGCAAGTTAGCCATGGACTGAGCGACCTTAGCTTGTTCTTGGCCCATATTAGTTTTGGCAAGGTTTTGGGCAGCGCCAAGTGCATTTTGGTATCTGCTTAAATCACCAGCGTTTTGCCTTGTTTGGTAATCAAGAGTATTTTGGTATCTTGCCATCTGGTTTCCGAGAGCTGCATTCCTCTGATTAGAATTAAGAACCACATTGGAATTAGCATTCACAGAGCTTGGCAAAGTGTTCATAGTCGAAATAGTGGCGTTCACACTATTCAAGCTCTTTTCGTATTGAGATTTGGCGTTATCAACACCCTCTTCGCCTTTGGCTTGGCGGTATAAGTCCCCATAAGATTGCTGACCACCATAAGCTTGGTCATAAGCACTTTGTGCTTGGCCAACTTTGTTATATTGGGCGTTATATTTGTTCTGTTGGTTCCCTATGGCCGTTTTTTGTTCGTTAATACGGTCAATAAAATTGTGGCCACTTTCGGCTGGACCGTTCGCTACCCAGTCGCTCACAGGTTTAGACCCAAAGTATGTGTTGTAAGCCATGTTATTCCTTTCTTGTCCACGACTGGAAGTCTTTGTGGTTATTTAATTTATTATATCGTAAAAAAACTGAAATATCAAAAGCTACCTAGAGCTTAAATACGCCAAACGGCCAAAAAATCCGCCAGCATTTGCCACAGAAGCGGAGTTTCTAGCCTGCTGTCTGTTTTGGTAATTATTCACTAATGATTCTGCTAGGTTGCTCTTGTATTCCTGATTGCGCTGAGCGATTTGAGCGTTGCTGTAAGCTATAGATTTATCAGCCTCGGTTTCTTTTAAGGTCATCTCTGTATTTAATGCTTGCATATATCTATCAAGAGCAGTGGTCATCTTGCCAAGCCATACAGATTGAGCGTTACCATATTGACGGTACTGCCAGCTTCTATACTCACTTTGCCAAGTGCTTTTTTCCAGCTTACTATCCATCAATCTTTTTTCAGCGTCCATATATTTGTCTGTTGCGATTTTGAAGGCATTATTATAGTCGCCTAGTTTACTCCATTGGCTGGACATCTCTGCCTGAGCGTATGCAGATTGATTCTGCCTTGCGTTTTTCCATACGTCTTCATAAACAGAACTTCTGTTTTGCATGGCATCACGCTGACGTACGGCTCTATCTGCGAGCGTGTTGTATGCACTCTCACGTTGGCTCTGGGTTAAGACTCTGTTGGATGATGCGTTGATTGTACTCGGGAGAGCGTTCAGCGTACTCTCCGCTAGTGCTAAGGCCTTTTTACTCTTTTCGTAGTTATCTTGGGCATTCTTCACTCCAAATTCGTTTTCGGATTCCTTATATACATCACCGTATTTTTTCATGCCACCATAAAAAGAATCGTAGTCATCTTGTCTTTGATTGACAGAGGACCAGCTCTTATCTTTTTCTCTAACTAAATTGTCGATATTTTTCTGAGCATCATTTATTTTGTCCACAAAGCTTTGGTTATAATAACTGCTAGCCTTTTGTGGTTGATTGTTCATTAAGTTTCGGTATTGGTTGTCCCAATATGTGCTATTGTTCATAATAATTCCTCCATTGAATACGGACATAGATAAATTGTTAAATCAAAGCTGGAACCTGCAAAGTCGATAATCCCATACGTTCTTGCGGTAACATCCCAGGCAACGACCCCTTCATCAAAGAAGTAATCTCGTTTATAAACATCACTCCAGTAATAATGTCTATATAAGTAGACATTTTTATCATCAATTTCCACACTATACGGCGGTCTACTGGTCCCAAATACATCTTCTTCTGTGCTATTGTTGCCAGGGATGCCATATCTATTATCCATAAAGAACCAGTATGTTTTATCTGGGTAGGTGATATTACAGGCATCGAATGTGTTGGTCTCAAAGGTATTAAAGCTACCATTTTCGGCGGTCGGTCTGATACCACCACCTACGGCAGATTGCATATTACCAGTTACGGTACCGACCCCGTACAGAGTCGCAGCTGGTGGGAATAAACTATAAGTATCAACGTTCTTAGTATGCACCCACTTACCCCTAGTGTTTTTTACAAAACTACCAGAGATGGTTGCATACCCCATAGGCCTCTTCTTATAACCATGTGGGATAGTCGCAACTAAAACTTTCCCGTATCCGTGATATTGCGAGATGGTATTTCTTCCGGCGGGCGGTAACTTCACTGTCGAAGCGGACTTAAAATCATACTGTTTAGTGTCCGTAATGTGTATTGTTCTAAAGGCCCTTTTGATGTCTGGATAGAGGGGGCCAAAAATCGGCCACTTAGAGTTGACCACGCCATTTATTTTTTTGCCAGTCTTGTCATCATAGGTGCAGAATCCATAATCACTCATGATATCACCATCTCCTCATATTCTGGACTCACCATGGGACTCCTTAATACCACTAAACTATTCTTAGTCGTTACTTCGGCCTGAAAAGAGGTAGACGATACCGCCCATGCGTCCTTTAATGCAGAGCCATTATTACCACTCATATAAAACGGATAATCACGAGAATAGTAGGTTCCGCCATCTATCTCGGAGTTTGTGCTGCTATTGCCAATAAAGGAATAAAATTCAAAAGGCAGTAAAGCTCCATTTTTCGCTTCATTTGGACTCTTCACTGGCGACCAGATTACCCTCTTGTCTCCATTGCCGACCAAAGATGTTTTCTCGGTTTTTACGGCTTGAACTAGCTTAGAAAACATATTGGTGCTAAGTCCTGGAACGTTCCTGCCGAATTTAGATGAGGACTTGATACCATAATCTCTGTTCATTTTTAACATCCCCAGTGGCTTTTCTGTGTACGGATAATCTACATCCTTAGTGATGTCTATTGAAAAAAGGATTATATAACCTGGCACGCTAGATATATCATCGCTCATCATAAAGAACGGTGTGAACCCCATGCGGTGTTGCTTCTTAGCGTATGTAGACAGAATGCAGGTTCTAGAGACCGTAGTTATGAGATTGCCGTTGGTTTGGCTCTCGTGTGGATAGATATAAGAGGTTCTCTTGCCTGCAAGAGGCTTCCTGACATATTTTTTATTAACGCTAATGAGCCGATAGCCAGTGTTGTTTTCGTAGGGGTCAAAATCATATGTGTTGGTATCCTTATACCCAGCTGGTGGCTCTGTCGGGTAACTAATAACCTCGGAGCTACTAACTTGTTTCCAGGTAGTTTTATCCATCACTGTGGTGATGATTTTGTATTCATAAACACTCTCGGTGATGAAGTTATCCATCTTTAAGACATTGGCTATTTGCAGTATCGGCCAGTTAGAATTAAAAAGCAACTGATTCTGTGCACAAGTGTTAGCATCATACCCTGGTCTAGCTACACGCACTCCATAATCAGCACGTTTTTTTAAGTTTTTCTTATTCGGCCGATATTCCATAATGGCTCCTAAAACTTACCTTTGCCGTACCCCATTACCATGACCTTTCGGCCGTTGGCGTTTACAACTTGGATTTGACCCCTGATTCTCTGAGTCCCACGTAGCTGACCAGTGCCTAAATCACCAGCTCCAACCCTCTTTTGATGTGCATTATCGCTGATTTCTACGTTATCGACTGTCCTGAATCCGTACTCTGTTTTAGAAACTTTACCCTGACCCAGTGGTCTTACAACATCAGCTATTTTATCATTATAACCATATTCAATCATTATAGTTTTAGCTCCTCATTATTAACTCGGATTTCGGCACTCACTTGCTTAATTACTGGTGTGAGCATGTCGTTGTCCGTGGTTCCAATAAACCCATATTGTAATTCATGGAAACGCGTATTGATTTCACAAGTTATGTATCTATCTCCAGTGGTAGCTGTGGCTGGGCCTAATACCCATTCTCCGTCATCAATTCGGTACATTGGCGTGATAGTTGTGTTGGCTGGTAATGGGTCAAAGTAAATGCCGACTCGCAAGGCGGTCTTCTGGAATGCTGGGCTGCCAGCATCGTATTGAAGACTCTTCCACATATAACTAGTTGATGTACCGCTATCATTATCTACGACCGCTAAACCATACGTTGGTTGTGGTTTATTTTTCTCCTTAACCTTATACGAATAAAACAATGTATCACTGAAATTATAGACGGCACCAATCTCTAACTGTTGGTCGTCTGAATTGTACTGCTTTAACGTTTTATCTGGTGTTTCTCCTGGGATTCGGTAATTATATGTAAAACAATTCGGGTAGTTTTTATCCACGCTACCAAAAGCGTAAACACCATGTCTCACCTTATAGGCGGTGGCTTTGCTTGGGAATCCAATCATCAGGATGCCTCTTCGCACAGCCATCATGTTTGGGTTAATCTCGGTTACTGAGTTTCTACCAGTATATTCTGTGTCTGTGCCACTAAGCGTACGTACTTTTATTAGCTCTTTGCCACCTGTGTAAGCATACAAAGCCCCGTCTACTACGACATAGACGATATTTCCAAAGTTATAAATACACTTTGGTGCACCCATTGTACAGTCAATATAGAAATTAGGGCCTTCTGTTCGGCGGTCCCAGAAATAGATTCTTCCTGCCTGGAAGCCTCTCTTGGAGCCCACTGAATATTTTTCTGCACCAACCATCAAGTACTCATCAGAAGAGCCAAAACAACACACCTCAAAACCGTCATCTAACCTCAACGCATCCTGGATAAACAACGTGTCATTTATGTAATTTAGTGGTGAACTTTCTTTTGTCGAGACATATCTGCCATTACCAATATACAACTTATCATAGATACAGATTGGATGTTTCTTGTTAAACGTTTCATGCAGCACCATGGCTGTAGATGCAATATCGGCCGTGAGCCATAAGCTATCGGCCACAGAGGACTTAATCGCGTAACCAGCACTAGAAGCTATCACGTGGATATGCATGACAGCACCAGCCTCGATTGTATCACCAGCCCAAGGAGTGAAAGTAAATTGGTTAGACGCATCCAAGTCTTTAGTCGGATTTGGTCTAACGTCGAAATATGTATAGCCAGACGTTGATACGTCAGCAGAGTTTTTAGCTACACTAGACGCTATGACTACGTTGTTTTCATCATGAACTTCTAACCGAACCGTGCCTGACCCCTTTGCTGTAAATCGTACACCAATCTTAGCCACTGGAATAGCGGCTGGCAAAAATAATATCTTATTAGCTTCAGTCTCGCTTATAGATGTTTGCACGGGGACGCTTTGGGTTCCTGCACTTCTTCTAATATCCTCATCGGATTGATAGATGATTCTGTCATGGTCTCTCTGGAGTTCAATGGCGTAATTGATATATTCGGAATTATCCTCAATAAACTCATGTTCATTAGTGGCTCTTGCCGTCCCCACTGGGTTCATAATATGGCCATAGGAATAAAGCTTATGGCCGCCATCTGCCCACCACAGACCATCATCAATATCTGATGTCTCTAGACTAAAGCCAGATGAGTTAGCCTTTGTAGAAACAACGCTGATAGCGTTGTTTTCGTCTATTTTATACAACTTACCCTTATCGTCTATCGCCCAGATGTTGCCGTCCTTAGATTGCGTCATAGCGGTAATTAAGCCAGTTACCACGCCACTATCGGGGAGTTTTCTAGACATTGGTAAAACTGTCATCTGAGACGGGCTTTTACGTACATCTAAACACTCGCCATCATAATACGAGTTCTCGATTCCAATCTTTCTGTCTGTCGATAAGCCACCATAAAATTCTGTGTTACCGACCATACGACTTCCGCTATCGCCTAACGCCATGCTACAATCCCTCCGTTAATCTTCCCATTGTAAGTACATCGGATAATCCTGCCGCCCTACGCCTATTCGGGTTAATCACCCCACTAGTTGTCTTTGAGCCGTATGTTTCGCGATATTGTTTAAGAGCATCCTCAAAAAGGCTCCTATACATCGCAGAGCTGTCTGTGTCTTTTCGCATCGCGAAAAATTTGAAACAAGCGTAGTTTACAGCGGCCTCATGGTATTCTTCTGGGTATGGTGGGACTTGTCCCATGGTGAAACTAATGCCAACACCTGAAGGCCCTAAGTAGTTATTATCAATTTGCATCGTATTGCTATTGATAACTTTTTGCACCTTATACCAGTTGCCGTCTTCAGCATTATTAGACTTAATCCAAAAGTTCTCGGTCATATACGGCTTAAAACCACCAGGCAAACCAGTGGGGTCAGGATTGGTGATATTAACACTATTTTGGGTTACATTAGCATTAAATGTGAAGTCGTCGATTCCCATATCCCTAACACGAGGTTCATAGCTCACAATAAGCCCACCAGATACATTAGTGTCTGGGCATGGGAATAATCCAATCTCATCATTACCTCGGATAAAGTAGTAGCTTGGAGTCCCCTTAGCAGGATAGATGTTGAGTTTGTCCCATTCGTGTTCACTGTGGATTTCTGTTAATGGGATTATGATTTCGCTACCAGTTTGGGTTTTACATCTCACGGAACTAACTCGATGCATATCTGAAGCGATTTGGTAATACTGTTTACCTGCGGTAAGGTTAGCGATTTTTTCTTTTCTTGTCCATCCACGGCGTGCCGCGTTCTCAAAAAGCTTATCAGCCATATTTAGGTTACTTATAATAATATCCATCTCTGGTTCTAAGTAATTGATTCCGCAAAGTTTGGCGGTCTGCTTTTTTCTTTGGGTGAAGGTTAGCATAATATTATTCTCCTTGTTTTTATTATAGCATTTTAATTACTGTCGACCAAAGGATACTGCCATTCCTCAGGCATAGGGTCATCTTCTTTCCAATCACTACTAGCTCTATCAGAGGATTCCCAACTAGTAGGTGTGTGAGATTCATTTTTTGACCATTCCGATGCAGTGGATGTGGTCTCTTCTCAGCTTTCAGGCGATGTTTTTACCTCATCAGACCATTCCACCTCTGTTTTATGTTCATCCTTCCATTCTTCTGGGGTTTTACTAGTCGCATCATTCCATGATTCAGGGGCTTTGCTATCTTCATCCCACTTTTCTGCATCTTTTTCTGTGCCGCTCCAAGCTTCAGGCTCTTTATCTCGTTTACCCCAATCTTCTGGTAGCGGGAAATCAGTGTCTCCCCATCTTGTCGGTAGTTTTTCTGGAGTAGTAGCCCTGATTCTAACCGCACCTTCTATACTAGCTACTCCTAGTTTCGTTATCGTAACGGCTCCTGTAATTTCCGATTCATTTGTCCTATAAATGTTTACATTGCCAGTAATAATACCAACATTTTGCCTATAGATGTTTACATTACCAGTGATTGCCTTGAGATTATCCTTCTTTATATCGACCATCCCGAATATTTGAGCTGAAGATATCTTTTGGTTAGGATTATTTATCATCACCGAACCAGTGATGCTTTTAGATGATTCACCAGATATTCTTACAATACCATTGATGCTTTTTGTCGTGCTCTTCTCGATACTAATTACGCCAAGGATGCTTCTTTGACTGTCTCTTGCGATTCGTAGGCTACCATTGATACTCTTGCCTTCAACCCTCTCAATGCGGACGCGGCCACTAATATTTCTCTCAATCTTTTTTCCGACATTAAAATACAGCCCACCCCAGGCTGCCATGCCCCACGTAGAACCCTTTCGCTCTATTTTTATGGGTATATTATATATCACTAGGTCATTATCAAGAAAAGCATCATTGCCACTATCACTCGGGTCAAGCCAAAACGCAGAGGTGATTGTAATGGTATCTCCAGGGTCAGCCTTCAGGCTAAAGCTTTTGGTTACAGGTTCGCTATAATAACCGTTCCACCTGATACTAGTGCTTAAATCAGAAGGAGAGGCAACAGTTACCTCTGGGTTCTTCGCTCCAGTAAATGCTTCACACTTGAAAGCAAAACTAGCATTGAAGTCGTATTTGTCGCCGTTCTTAACACATGAATGTACAGTAACGGTAACAGCCCCAGCGTAATGTTCCTCTCCTCCAGCCATTGTATTGACCTTCTAGATTATTTATCGTTGACGATTTTAGCGCCTAAGAATAAAGCACCCAAGAAGGTTGTAACGCCACTAAATGTAGCTAAGATAGCCTCAATAGGCCATCCCCAGTGCCAAGCAGAATTAAGCCCTGCAAGGAGCGTAGCTGTAGCAGGTAGCACAATAGATACTACCCACCTTAAACCTTCGTATAACCACTGTGGTAAGATTTTTTTGTCTTCAAACATATTAGACCTTTCTTATTTTTTAATTACAAGCCTCTGCCCTGGGTAGATAAGGTTAGGATTGGCAATCCCGTTATCAGAGGCAATCTTTTGATAAGTAGTGCCATATTTTGCAGCAATACCAGATAAAGTATCTCCACGAGCTACGGTATA
>FLSK01003078.1_pt1 | contig 38391 bp, 29 predicted proteins | sample 1550541 | NCBI WGS metagenome assembly FLSK01 (sample SAMEA4031773, study PRJEB14383) | metagenome | biome: human; feature: oral; material: saliva | place: Philippines | collected 2014
CCTTTTTCGCCTTTTTCGCCAGCAGCGCCGGTATCACCTTTTTCGCCTTTTTCGCCAGCAGCGCCGGTATCACCTTTTTCGCCTTTTTCGCCAGCAGCGCCGGTATCACCTTTTTCGCCTTTCGCGCCAGCTACACCTTGGTCACCTTTGTCGCCTTTTTCGCCTTTTTCGCCTTTAGCGCCGGCTTCGCCAGTGTCACCTTTAGCACCAGTTGCACCGTCTTTACCGTCTTTACCGTTTTTACCGTCTTTTACGACAGTCGTAGTCACTGAGCCATCACTTTGATTAGTAATAGTGATGGTATGAGTACCGTTCTCGTTATCATCTTCAACGTCAATAACGTAGTTGGTACCGTCTTCACCCTTATCACCTTTTTCACCAGTGTCACCTTTAGCACCAGCTGCACCAGGGGCGCCTTTCGCACCATCTTGAATAAGTGTAGTGGTTGATGAACCGTCTGGATTCACGATTGTAAGCGTATGGGTACCATTATTATTATTGGTTACCGTTACTTTAGGGCTCTGACCGTCCTTACCATTTTTAACGTTAGGCACATCAATTTGAACTGTACCATTCTCATTATATTTAACTACAGTATTGGTACCATTCACAATATTTGCGTGGTACTGAACAACCGTTTTAGAGATAGTACCAGAACTCTTCTCTCCAGGGGTGTTAACTACTGTCGCAATTGTGCCGTTACCATTTTGGAATTCAACAATTTCTTTGTTATAAACAGGTGTAGATGCGTAGGAGTCTCGACCAGCCCTAGTTTGGTTACCACTCACAACCCAGTGATGTTTCGATACAGCATCAGCCACTGCATATAATTGTGAACCATTGATCGCATCTGTTGAAGATTTAGAAATACGACCTGCCGCAACGTTAGTAATTTGACGCTCTTTGCCTGGCGCACCAACACTTACTACGCCTACTACTTCCCCTCGTTTAGCGCCTGCAAAATCATAAGTATTTCCAGCAATAGTATGACTTGGATATAGATTTACTACGTCAGTAACAGAATCAGAACCTAAAGCAACAGAATCTGCATGTTTTGCGTTTGCATTTTTACCAATTGCAGTTGCATTTAATGCTGTAGCATTTGCTTCTGTACCTACTGCAACAGCATCTTTTGCCGTAGCTTTCGCAGCACTACCTTGTGCTAAAGATTGTTCAGCCGAAGCTTCTGCATTACGGCCAATTGCAATAGCTTGAACGCCTGAAGCGTTTGCTTTTACAGAAGCTGCGAAGCTATAGTTAGCTGACGCTTTTGCACCAGAACCTAAAGCAGTTGAAGATTCACCGCTTGCGTTTGAATCACGACCAAATGCAGCTGCTGCTTTATTGGTTGCATTTGCTAGGCTACCAATAGCTACTGCGCCATTTTGTGTTGCTTTCGCTGCTTGACCTAATGCGGTAGTTGCAATACCGGTTGCCACTGAGTTTGCACCAATTGAGATCGCAGTACCTGCATTTTCACCAGTAGATGAACCTGCTGGGGTATCTGTACCATTTGCAGCAGCATTCGTACCGATTGCAATATCAGATTGTTTTTGTGATGTTGCATTATAACCTTGAGCGATAGAGTAATTACCAATAGCTTGTGCAGCTTTAGCAGCTTCCATTGCCCCGCCAATAGCAATAGCGTTAGCACCAGAGGCATTAGCTGATGTACCACCAGCAAATGAAGCAGTACCTGATGCTTTTGATGCCGCACCGACTGCTGTCGCACGTTCAGCAGAAGCTTCAGCATAACCACCTAATGCTGAAGCTGCACGAGCGCTAGCATTAGATTTAACACCCACAGCAACCGCATTATCAACACTTGCTTTAGAACTCATACCTGTAGCAACTGTGTTAGCTGCTGATGCTTCTGCTTTATAACCAAGAGCAACAGCTGCGGTAGAACCCTCACCTTTAACTTTCGCTTCTTGACCTAGAGAAATAGATGAGTTTGCATCAGCATTGGCATATGAACCAAGGGTAACAGCCTGAATACCAGTAGCAGTCGCATTTGACCCAATTGCAACGGCGTGATCTTTGTTTGCTACAGTATCTTTACCGATAGAAATAGTATTGGTCCAGTTTGCTGTTGAGTTTGATCCGATTGCAATTGAATCTTGATGTGAAGCTTGTGCCTTTGCACCTACTGCAACCGCGTGGAGACCAGCAGTTGGATTAGGCACACCGTTTGGGGCAATATTCACTGCATCATTAGTTGTAAGATCTGCAGCAGCCATTGCATCTTGCGTTAATGACACAGTACCGATTACTGCCCCCGCAACTGCCGATAGCGTCATTACCGCTACTTTTTTCGATTTAGTCTTGCCTTTTGCATGACCTAATTCAGAAACCGCCGTCCACGTTTGGGTTGCGTGGTTCCAAATAACTTTAAAGACTTTATTCATTGAGTTTGTGTTCCTTTAAAAATTTTATACACACAATAACTATTTCTTCTTGAAACAGTTTTCAAGCACAAATTACTGTCCTAGTAATTTAGCCCTATAATGATATCGCTAACCCCTATATTGTCAAATGGGATTTACATAATCTTACTGCTTGACATTGATTGAAAAAAGCAAGCAAGCGGTCAAATTTTGCAACGGTTTTGCAAAATTTGCTCCAATTGTGTTTTGAGCATTTATAGGCAGCCGTTTTCTATGCTAAAATCGCCCTAAAATCATCAAACTAAAGAGGACTTTTATGATTACCCTACACACCAATTATGGCGACATTAAAATTGCGTTAAATTTTGAAAAAGCCCCAATTACAGCAAAAAACTTTGAAGACTACTGTAAAGAAGGTTTTTATAACGGCACGATTTTCCACCGTGTGATTGATGGCTTTATGATTCAAGGCGGTGGCATGACTGCTGGCTTAATTGAAAAAAACACCAAAGCGCCCATTCAAAATGAAGCGAGCAATGGTTTAAGCAACAAGCGTGGCACCATCGCAATGGCACGTACTTCAGACCCACACTCTGCAAGCTCACAATTTTTTATTAACGTGGCGGACAATAGCTTTTTAGATTACCGCTCAAAAGAGATGTTTGGCAAAACTGTTGTGCAGGAATGGGGCTATGCGGTGTTTGGCGAAGTGGTTGAAGGCATGGATGTTGTTGATAAAATCAAAGGCATTGCCACTGGGAACAAAGGTTTCCACCAAGATGTTCCAAAAGAAGATGTGGTGATTGAATCCGTCAGCGTGGAATAAGATGATTGGGGCGCATTAAATGCGCCCTTTTTATATCAATCAATAAAAGAGAATAATATATGAAAACCTATCTTGTTGGTGGTGCGGTGCGCGACCAATTATTAAATCTGCCCGTTAAAGATCGGGATTTTTTGGTGGTAGGCGCAGCACCTGAAATGTTACTGGCAGAAGGCTTTCAACAAGTAGGCGCAGCATTTCCTGTTTTTCTGCATCCTAAAACACAAGAAGAATATGCCCTTGCCCGCCAAGAGCGCAAAAATGGTGCGGGTTATCATGGCTTTATTTGCGATTTTTCGCCGACAGTCACGATTGAGCAAGATTTAATTCGCCGCGATTTAACCATCAATGCAATGGCGCAAGATTTAACCAGTGGAGAAATTATCGACCCCTTTAATGGACAAGCCGATTTAGCCAATAAAGTGTTGCGCCATGTTTCCCCTGCATTTACCGAAGACCCATTGCGAGTGTTGCGTGTTGCCCGCTTTGCTGCACGTTTTCATACAATGGGATTTAGCGTGGCAGAAGAAACGGTAAAACTGATGCAAAATATGACCGCTTGCGGAGAGCTTGCTCACCTGACTGCAGAACGGGTTTGGCTAGAAACACAAAAAGCTTTTGAAACCGATTCGCCTGCGGTCTATTTTTCACTGCTGCGCGAAATTGGCGCGCTAGCCGTATTATTCCCTGAATTGGATGCGCTGTTTGGTAAACCGCAGCCAGAAAAACATCATCCAGAAATTGATAGTGGTGTGCATACTTTGATGGTGCTAACCCAAGCAAAACAATTTGCAAAACAGGCAGAAAATCCGACCGCTTTACTTTTTGCAGCCCTCTGCCACGATTTAGGCAAAGGCTTAACGCCAGCGGAAATATTGCCTCATCACTACGGGCATGAACAAAAAGGCATTGCACCTACTCAGACATTAGCGAATCGGTTAAAAGTCTCTGATGATGAGAAAAGTTTAGCACTGTTAGTGACTGAATATCACACGCACTGCCATAAAATCGCAGAACTTCGCCCTGAAACGGTGTTAAAACTATTTAATGCGTTAGACGTTTGGCGTCGCCCTGCTCGCTTTCAAGATTTCTTATTCGCTTGCGAGGCAGATGCCCGTGGGCGATTAGGCTTTGAGCAACGGGAATATCCACAATCAGCATTGGCTAAACGCTACTGGCAAGCGGCATTACAAGTTGATGTGCAAGCGGTGATTGCCGATGGCTTTGAAAAACAGGCGATTCGTGAAGAATTAAATAAACGGCGTATTAAAGCGATTCGGTTAGAAAAAGAGAAAGGGATTCACGCATAAAAAAGGGCGTGTAGTCAAAACACGCCCTTTCAATTGAGGTTAGGCTTTACGCCAAGTGGTTCCGTTTGGCGTATCTTCTAACACAATATTCATCGCTTTAAGTTTATCGCGCACTTCATCTGCCACTGCCCAGTTTTTAGCGGCTTTGGCTTCGTTACGTTTTGCAATTAGTGCTTCAATTTCCGCCGCTTCATCTGCATTGGCTTCGCCTTTTAAGAAAATCTCTGGGTCTTGCTCTAACAAGCCTAATACACCCGCTAACGTTTTTAAGCGAACCGCCAAGCCATTAGCTTGTGCTGGGTCTTCTGTTTTTAATTTATTCACTTCGCGTGCAATTTCAAATAGCACGGCTAATGCGCCCGGGGTATTAAAATCATCATTCATTGCAGTTTCAAATGTGCTGATATACTGCTCGCCGCCTGCTGGCGCAACGGTTAAATCACAACCACGCAATGCGGTATATAAACGCTCTAGCGCTGAACGGGCTAAGTCTAAATTATCCACACTATAATCTAACAAACTACGATAATGCGCGGTGAGGAAGAAATAACGCAGACTTTCTGCATCATATAACCCAAGCATATGGCGAATACTGAAGAAATTGCCTAGCGATTTAGACATTTTTTCTTTATCAATCGTCAACATGCCTGTATGAAGCCAATAATTGACATATTCGCCACCATGTGCACAGCAAGATTGTGCAATCTCGTTTTCATGATGCGGGAACATTAAATCTGAACCACCACCGTGAATATCAAAATGTTCGCCCAATTCTTGACTATTCATCGCTGAACATTCGATATGCCAACCCGGACGACCATTGCCCCACGGGCTTGCCCAACTTGGCTCATTCTCTTTAGACATCTTCCATAATACGAAATCCATCGGATTTTTCTTCACCGATTTAATTTCAACACGCGCGCCTGCCTGTAACTGCGCTAGGTTTTGGCGAGAAAGCGCGCCATATTGCGAGAACGATTCCACATCAAACATAACATCGCCATCGGCTGCCACATAAGCATGCCCTTTAGCAATCAGCTTTTCAACCATTGCAATGATTTCTGGGATATGTTGGGTTGCACGCGGTTCAACATCTGGGCGCAGAATGTTGAGATCATCAAAATCTTTATGCATTTCAGCAATCATTCTCTCAACGAGCGCATCGCAAGTTTCGTTGTTTTCAAGCGCACGTTTAATGATTTTATCATCCACATCCGTAATGTTGCGCACATAACGAAGGTTATAACCTAAATAACGTAAATAACGCACAATCACATCAAAAGAAACAAAAGTTCGCCCATGCCCAAAATGACAAAGATCGTAAACCGTTACCCCACAGACATACATACCAACTTGATTCGGGTTAATCGGCTTAAATTCTTCTTTCTCACGTTTTAACGTATTATAAATTTTGAGCATAGTGTCCTCTTTTGTTTATGCTGAAGCTATTGAATTGGTTCAAGTATAGCGAATAAGCGGTCGTTTTTTTAGAGAATTTTGCAAATTTTTTACAATCGTTTTCACATCCATCATAGCATTTTTTCTATAATAGTACATATGATGAAAATAACATGATGCTTTCTACCTTAAGGATATCTAAGTTATGGCTAAAAAAGCTAATAAAAAGACGAATAAAAAAACTATCTGTTTGAATATGATTGTCAAAAATGAATCCGCAATCATTAGAGACACGCTAGAAAATATTACTTCACATATTCCACTGGATTATTATGTGATCAGTGACACTGGTTCAGATGATAACACTGCTGAAATTATCGAAAACTTTTTCAATGAAAAAGGCATTAAAGGTGAAATTCACCACGATGAATGGGTAAATTTTGCGCATAATCGTAACTGCGCCCTAAAACACGCTGAAGGTAAAACAGATTACGTTTTAATTTTTGATGCCGATGATCGCTTCACAGGCAACTTTGTTCTGCCAGAAGAACTCACCTCAGATTGCTACTATTTGCGTATGGCAAATGGCATTTCTGGTGCTAATGTCTATTACCGCTCACTGCTATTTACTAACGATGGTGGCTTTTACTGGCGAGGTGTATTACATGAATTTATTGAACAACGTAAAAAAACCTGTGTAAAACAAAATCTATCTGGTGACTATTATGTGATTAGTGGTCGTTTTGGTGCGCGTAGCCAAAATGCACAAAAATACTTGCAAGATGCACAAATTTTAGAAAAAGCGTTTTATGCCCCTGAAGATGAAGATCTTAAAAGTCGCTACGCATTTTATACTGCACAATCTTATCGTGATGCAGATATGCCTCAAAAAGCAATTGAATGGTATGCAAAGCGCGCTAATTTAGGAGAGTGGTATGAAGAAGTTTACTATTCACTTCTTCAAATCGCCTTACTAAAAATTGAATTAAATGCCTCACTCGATGAAGTGCAAAGTTTATTATTAGCCGCTTATGAATATCGCCCGCAGCGTGCAGAAAGCCTTTATCATTTAGCAAGACAACTCCGTTTTCACGACAAAATTAAACTCGCTTATATTTATGCTAACGCAGCGGTAAGCATTCCATTAAATAATGATATTCTTTTTGTAGATCGCTCAGTTTATGAATGGAAAGCAAAAGATGAGTTAGCGGTTAGTGCATATTGGGTGGGAAATTACCAATTATGTCATGACCTTTGTGTAGAATTACTCAAAAATCCATCTATTCCAGAGCGAGATAGACAACGTTTCCAAGAAAATTTAAAATTTGCCAAAGAGCATCTTTAAAAGGTTGTCTCTTTCCATATAGGATAAAATAAAAAATGAATCAAACGCTGGTTGGATTAAGTATGGTTCGTAATGAAAGTGATGTTATTGAAACTTTTGTTCGCCATAATTTAACATTATTAGATGAACTTCATATTGTCGATCACAACAGTAATGATAACACAAGGGAGATTCTGGCTTTTTTAAAAGAAGAAGGATTACCAATTCATATTTACCATTACAATGAATTAGAATTTGCTCCTGAGCGAATTTTAAATCAGATAATGAAATATATTATAAATAGTGATAAAAAGGTTGATTATATCTTTCCACTAGATGCCGATGAGTTCATTTATTGCCATTCTCGTGAAACATTAGATGTTTTTCTAAAACTAATCCCTCAAGATCGTGTTGGAATGTATACTTGGCGAGGTTATCTCCCAAATACTACAGAACACGATCCTGATTTTCTTTATCATTTTACAGATCAACGTAAAGAAGAAATTCTCACGCCTAAAGTAATTATTCCTAGAGCAATTGCAGAAATCTGTACATTAACTATTGGGAACCATTACGTAAGAGATAGCAGTGGTAAAGAAATAAAGAGCCTTGTATTTATTGCACCAAATAGCTACCAATTCTACCATTGGTTTATCAATAGATTCAGTGCTGAATTTATTGAAACAGATAAGCTATGGCTAGGGCATTATCCTATTCGTTCAACCGCACAGCAAATAAAAAAAGTCTTAGAAAAATCTATTACGATGGTCATGGAAAAAAAAGGATATCGTGACTTGGCTTGGGAAAATCAATTACGTGATTTACTTTCTCAACGTATGCAAATATCCATTGAACAACTGCGTTTAATTGCCTATAAGTATCGTGCATCTGATGCCACACAAACACAAGTTGCTCATCAACAACCATTACGCTCAACAAAATTACCATTAAAATACCAACATTTAATAGATAATGAGCCACTCCCAGTATTAGCAAAACTTATTCTTGATCTGGCTGATAAATTACGCTAGTTTTCTAGCGTAATTGTTACATTTATAACTCTTGATTTGGGCGTATAATTAAATATGCCCAATCTAAATGACGGAAAAACCAATATTTCTCTCGTTCAAATAATTCTGGATTTTGATTATCCCAAGGTTTACATTCGGAAGTATAATGAATAATTATTGGTTGTTTATCTATATTAACTGATTTAACACCACATTGCTGCTTAATATTTTCTAAATACTTCACTTGAGCATTTTCAGAAAAACTATAATATTTTGCTTTCTCTCGTAAAACCATATTCAAAATACATTGATCGCCATATAATACTTGATCAGCATATTCTTTAGCCGTTTCTAATAAAATCTCAACTATTCTTTCATTTCGCCATTGCACGCAATCAATAAGCAATACACCACTATTAAAATAGTTCTTAGAAATAGATTGATCTAAATAAGAGAATGGAAAAGTTTGCATAGTGCAATAATCTCTTACAACACCAACAGGTGCATTTTCAAGATTGCTATAATAAAACTCAGATAATGAACCATTTACAATAATATCCGCATCTAAATATAACACGCGATCTTGCTGAATTAAATTAGGAATCATTAAACGGTAATAACTACTTGAAGAAGAAATATGTTCTAATGTTTTATAATTTTTAAAAATATCATCTGAAATATGAATAGAAAATAAATGATGCCCTATTTTTTCAAGCTTAGTTTGAATACCTTCAAACCATTCTTGTGGGATATCATTATGTAAAACATAAAAATTAACTTTCTGATTATAATAGCAAATAGATTTAATTAACGCCTCTAAATGAAGGGTATATTTTGCATCAATTGTAAAAGCGATATTCATATAGTCGTTATTTGAATGAATCATTATCCTTCCCTAGCTTTTCTCTTTTAAATTCTTATTTTTGCATTATATCAGCAAATACTATATCAACATCAATACATTCCATTCTTATGATTTAGGAATTCTGACTTGAGTACTAAATTAAGAACCGCGCAACTTCCAAAAAAATAGCCCCGAAAACGGGGCTAAATCATAACTTTTAAGGCTTATAAACTTAAGGTTTTGGGCCTGCTGCAACTAACGCTTTACCTTCATCATTAGTGGTATATTTCACAAAGTTTTTCACAAAACGGTCAGCTAAATCTACCGCTTTAGTTTGCCATTGTGCTTTGTCAGCATAAGTGTCACGCGGGTCTAAAATAGCTGGATCTACATTTGGTAAAGCTTTTGGAATTGCCAAGTTAAAGATTGGTAATTTACCCATTTCTGCTTTTTCAATTGAGCCATCTAAAATAGCATCAATAATACCGCGGGTATCTTTAATAGAAATACGTTTACCTGTGCCGTTCCAACCCGTATTTACTAAGTAAGCTTCTGCGCCTGCTGCTTCCATACGTTTAACTAACACTTCTGCATATTTTGTTGGATGTAGTGATAAGAACGCTGCACCAAAGCATGCTGAGAAGGTTGGGGTTGGTTCAGTAATACCACGCTCTGTACCCGCTAATTTTGCGGTAAAACCAGATAAGAAGTAGTATTTGGTTTGTTCAGGGGTTAATTTAGACACTGGTGGTAATACGCCGAATGCATCTGCGGTTAAGAAGATCACTTTTTTCGCATGACCTGCTTTTGACACAGGTTCCACAATGTTATCAATGTGATAAATTGGGTAAGAAACGCGGGTGTTTTCCGTTTTTGAACCGTCTGCAAAGTCAATTGAACCATCTGCACGTACAACCACGTTTTCTAATAATGCATCACGGCGAATTGCGCGGTAAATATCTGGTTCATTTTCAGCACTTAAGTTGATTGTTTTCGCATAGCAACCACCTTCGTAGTTGAATACGCCACTTTCATCCCAACCGTGCTCATCATCACCAATCAATTTACGTTTTGGATCAGTTGAAAGTGTTGTTTTACCTGTACCAGATAAACCAAAGAATACAGCTACATCGCCATCTTCGCCAACGTTTGCTGAACAGTGCATTGAAGCAACGCCTTTTAACGGTAATAAGTAGTTCATCATTGAGAACATACCTTTTTTCATCTCACCGCCGTACCAAGTACCGCCAATTAACTGTATATGTTCTGTTAAGTTAAACGCGACAAAGTTTTCAGAATTTAAGCCTTGTTCTTTCCAGTTCGGGTTAGTTACTTTAGAACCATTTAACACCACGAAATCAGGCTTGAATGTTTTTAATTCTTCTTCTGTTGGGCGAATAAACATATTTTTCACAAAGTGCGCTTGCCATGCGACTTCGGTAATAATACGCACGGCTAAACGGTGATGTTCGCTTGCCCCACAGAAAGCGTCAATCACAAAAAGACGTTTGCCAGAAAGCTCACCAGTCACTAATTCTTTCAAGCTTTTCCAAGTTTCTGGTGTCATTGGTTTGTTATCATTTTTTGCTGCATCACTTGTCCACCAAACATGCTCTTTTGAAGAATCATCATAAACGATATATTTATCTTTTGGAGAGCGGCCGGTAAAGATCCCTGTATCCACAGCAACTGCACCAGTATTCGTTAATACGCCTTTTTCATAACCTTCAAGGTTAGGTGCCATTTCCTCTTCAAAAAGTTGCTCATAGCTCGGATTACGAACAATTTCTTTTACTTGAGTAATACCAAGTTGCGCTAGTTCTTGTTCAATAGGATTAAACATAAAATCACCTCACTCTTAATTGTTTTAAAATTTTGATAAAAGTTTATCAATTATCGAAAAATAAAAATGCCAACTGCATCACATTTTGAGAAATTATACGCCAAAAAGTTTCTTAAAAAACAACAAGCGGTCGATTTCTCCTCCATTTTTGCAAAAAATGAAGTGAAATAGACCGCTTTTCTTTCCGTTTTCTTATTTTAATAAAATACCGCTAAATTTATTGTGCTATCTTAACGAGCAACATGTAATTCAAGTTGTTTGAAGTATTTAATTGTTTTCACTTTAAGCTCTTGTGTGGCTGGCTCATCACAAACAACTAATGCGTGCTTATGCATTTGTAGCGCAGAAATTGTCCACATATGGTTAATAGCACCTTCCACACAAGCTTGAAGGGCTAAAGCCTTGTTGTATCCTGTGACCAAAATCAATACTTCTTCAGCATCAAGCAAAGTCCCAACACCAACAGTTAGCGCAAATTGCGGCACTTGATTAACATCGTTATTAAAGAAACGCGAGTTTGCAATGATCGTATCTTCCGTCAATGTTTTTATACGGGTGCGAGAACTTAATGAAGAACCCGGCTCATTAAATGCCACATGACCATCTACGCCAACACCGCCCATAAACAGATGAATTTTGCCATAAGACTGAATTTTCTCTTCATAACGGGCACATTCTGCGGTTAAGTCTTCTGCCATACCATCAAGCAAATTGATGTTTTCTGATGGAATATCAATATGGCTAAAGAAGTTTTTGTGCATAAAGGTGTGATAACTTTCAGGATGCTCTGCTGGAAGCCCTACATACTCATCCATGTTAAAAGTCACTACATGCTTAAAACTCACCACACCTTGTTGATAGAGTTTGATCAATTCTTGATAAGTTTTAAGCGGAGTACCGCCTGTTGGTAATCCTAAAACGAAAGGCTTATCCGCTGTCGGCTGGAAAGCATTGATTTTATTGGCAATATAGCGTGCTGACCACACTGCAACATCATTTGCCGTATCTAGGGGAACAAGACGCATAAAAATTCCTTTTGTTAAGATAGCTTGTCATTGTCCCCTCTTTCATAAGAGGGGACAATTCAAACTGAAGTGAAATTTAAGTTTTATCACCGCAAGCGGTCTTATTTTTCTGTTACTTTGCAATTAAGCAATAAATTTATCATATAAGCCTTTAGCAACTTCTAATTGTTTCGCCGTTGCTTTCGCGGTCATTGGCTCACGGCAGTAGCCTGCATCAACGCCTTGGCATTTTAAGATTTCTTTAATGGTGAGGTATAAGCCATTTGCTAAAATACCTTCAATTAAATCGTTGGTCACATGTTGTACTGCAAGCGCTTCGGCTAATTTACCTTGTTGGGTTAATTCAAAAATTTGACGTGCGCGAATACCGTTAACGTTAAAGGTTGAACCAATAGCACCATCTACTCCTAAAGCTGCCGCTGGTAACATCATTTCATCGAAACCAGCCCAAATTAAATGGTTCGGGTATGCTTTTTTCAAACGTTCTAATAAGTAGAAATCACCTGCAGTGAATTTTACCCCTAAGATTTTCGGGTTTTGGTAAAGCTCACCAAATTGCTCAACCCCAATATTAACGCCTGTTAAGAATGGAATTGAATACACAATCATATTGTTGCCAGTTTCTGCAATAATGGTGTCGTAGTAGTGTTTGATTTCAGCAAAGCTAAATTTGTAGTAGAACGGTGTAACCGCAGATAAACTGTCATAACCTAATTCTGTTGCATATTTACCAAGCTCTACTGCTTCTTGTAAGTTAACGCTACCAACTTGAGCAATTAATGCAATGTCATCTTTTGCTTCATCTTTTGCGATGCGGAAAATTTCTTTTTTCTCAGCAGTTGAAAGCATAAAGTTTTCACCTGTTGAACCACCTACATATAAGCCATCTACTTTCATTTTATCAATATTATGGCGAATAATTTGGCGTAAGCCTTTTTCGTTGATAGAGCCATCTTCATTAAATGAAACTAATAATGCACTGAAGATACCTTTTAAATTTTTCATTTTGTATTCCTTATTTGAAACGAATTAAATTTGTTGTTCTGCCCATGCAGCAGCGCCGATTAAACCAGCATCACCACCATATTGAGCAGATTGTAAATCACATTGATAAAAATGCGGCATGGTATTTAAATGCCGCGTCACACAAGCTAAATAGCCTTTAGCTAAACCTACACTGCCACCTAACACCACTTTTTGTGTATCTAAACCAATTACTAAATCTGCAATTAAATTGGCAATCGCTTTTGCAGATCTTTCAACTAATTCGACCGCTTGTGGATCGTTTTCACGGTAGCGCTCAAACACCTCTTTCGGGCTACATGGTTTCTCCCATTGGCTAGAAACCGCTTCAATCGCACGCCCTGAAGCGATGGCTTCTACACACCCACGTCTACCACAACCACATACTGGGCCGTTAGGGTCTGCCAAGGTATGCCCGATATGCCCCGCAATTCCACGAGGTTCACACAACAATTTTCCTTGTTGAATAATGCCACCACCTACGCCAGTGGAGACGGTAATAAAGACAAAATTTTGAACTAATGCTTTGTCTTCATGTTGATACTCTGCACAAGCTGCTGCCTGTACATCATTGAGTAAGAAAATCGGTTTATCGGTATGGCGTGCAAAACTCTCTTTTAATGGAAATTCTGCCAACCCACCTAAATTTTTAGGATTGAGCGCTGTTAAAACGCCTTGGTTAATAATCCCTGTAGAAGCGACACTAATCGCATCAAACTGACCTTGATAATGCGCCACTAATTCAGCTAAAGCTTGATGCATCGCTTGTGCGCCTTCAGCTTGTGGCGTACGAATTTGTAATCTGTCGCTTAATTGATTATTTTCTACCAAAGCGCTGGCGATTTTCGTGCCTCCAATATCAATGGCTAGACAACGCATAAGCTCTCCTTAAGCTTTCGCCGAGTGAATGGCTTTCACAAACCAAGAAACAATATGTTCTAAACGGGTTAAGGCTGAGCCGACAGTCACTGCATCAGCACCAATTTCAATCGCAGTTTTGGCAAGTTCTGGCGTATTGTATCGACCTTCTGCCATAACAAAACAGCCTGCTGCTTTCAGATCTTTCACCAGTTGATAATCTGGTTCAGCAGGAATTTCTCCGCCAGTATAACCCGACATTGTGCTACCAATAATATCAAAGCCAAGTTGTTGGCAATAAAGCCCTTCACTTAAATTTGAGCAATCCGCCATGGCTAAACAACCGTTGTCATGGATACGTTTAACCGCCGTTGGTAAATCAACAGGGCGGATTCGATCCGTGCCATCAACTGCAATAATATCTGCGCCCGCTTGCGCTAACGCATCAATATCTTCTAAGAATGGCGTAATGCGAATAGGGGTATCAGGTAAATCTCGCTTAACAATACCGATAATGGGCACCTTAACGGCTTCTCTAGCAGCCTTTAAGTTCTCAACACCTTCAATTCGAATACCGGCAGCACCACCAGCCACTGAAGCTGCAGCCATTGCTGCAACAATGGATGGATCGTCCATCGGACCATTATCTACTGGTTGGCAGGATGCTATCAATCCATGCTCAATCTGTTTAAGCGCACTGCGATTTAACTCAGACATATCGCCTCCTATAAATAATTTTCAAGAATTTTTGTTAGTCGAGCATACCCTGCTGCATTAAAATGCAAGCCATCTATGCTAAGTGTGGCATCCAAATTGCCGTTTTCATCCAAGAATGCCTGATAGGTTGGCACAAAGGTCATCAGCTCTGGACAATGCTCACGTAAATAAGTATTTAAGTGAATGATTTGCGCATTTGTTACCGTTGAGATTTGATTCACTGGTGTGGCTTCAAGCAAAAAATAGTGCGTTTGAGGGGCTGCAAGCGGTCGAATTTCTGCCAAAATTTGCAAAATCCAATCCAACACTTTAGCCGGAGAATAATCAGGCTCTTTGACAATATCGTTTACACCTAAAAAGATAAATACCGTTTTACCCAGATGCGTAATCCGTTTTTCTTTGGCAATCACATCCAAATACTGCCGAGTACTTACCCCACTAATGCCTAAGTTTGCAACCGCTTTACCTTTTAAATCGCATTCCGGTTCGATATTTTGCCACATATCAAACAACGAATGCCCGATTAAGGTAATCGGGGCTGTTTTTTCAAACTCTGCTTTTTTCTCAACATAGCGTGCATAAATGTCTTGATCTGTCAGCATGATAGCCTCCATTCAAATTTGTGGGCTGATTATAGCCTCTTTGAAGTATTACTTCATCTTTTTTTTATAAATTTGTGATATTGATCTCATTTTTGAAATAAAACTCCAAAATAGATTGCTAAATTTAAAAGAAGCAGAGTATGATACGCACAACAGAGCATTGCTCTTATTACTCTCTTATCTTTCATATTCTCTTATTTAAGGAGCATATTATGGGTACTCAATTTGAACTCAACCCATCTCGCCGCCACTTTATGAAATTATTAGCAGGTGTGGGCGCAGGTTTTGCCTTTAGTAGCACTTTAGGCACATTTACGAATAAAGCCTTTGCTGCACCAGCTGCGGGTTCCGCTATTGAAGCGGGGATCGCTTATCCAATTTCAACTGGTTTTGACCCGCTTACCTCAAGTGGCGCTTCTTCTATGGCTGCAAACTTGCATATTTTTGAAGGTTTGGTTGATTTACACCCAGCGACTCGCCAACCTTATTTAGCGTTAGCAGCAAAAGAGCCTGAACAAAAAGATGAAACGACTTATCACATTACCTTAAGAGAAGGGGCTAAATTCCACGATGGTACACCGGTAACCACAGAGGATGTAGTCTATTCCTTCGAACGTGTATTAGATCCAGCGAAAGCCTCATTATTCGCTCAATTTATTCCGTTTATTGAATCAGTAAAAGCGTTAGACGATAAAGTCGTAGAGTTCAAATTAAAATATCCATTTGCTCTGTTTAAAGAACGTTTAACTATTGTAAAAATTGTACCAAAACATGCTGTAGAAGCAGGCCAAGCGGCATTCGATGCTAAACCTATCGGTTCAGGCCCTTATAAATTTGTTTCTGCAACCAAAGATGACCGTATCGTATTTGAAGGTTTCGATGGTTACAATGGTGCATACCCTGCATTAGTTTCTAAAATGACTTGGTTCTTACTTTCAGATGATGCAGCTCGTGTTACTGCGCAAGAATCTGGACGTGTACAAGCAATTGAATCTGTTCCTTATTTAGATTCAGAACGCTTAAAACGCAAAGGCAAAGTAGAATCAGTACAATCTTTCGGTTTACTCTTCTTAATGTTTAACTGTGAAAAAGCACCGTTTAACAATCCGAAAGTACGCCAAGCATTACACTATGCGATTGATACACAAAAACTCATTGATGTTGTATTCCTTGGCAACGCACAAGCAGCAAGTTCTTATGTGCAAACCACACACCCAGACTATGTAAAAGCCACAACAAATTACACCTTTGATAAAGCAAAAGCAGAAGCGTTATTAGCTGAAGCAGGTTTAACTGAGCTGAAATTTGAATTGCTTACCACAGACCACAGCTGGGTGAAAGAATGTGCGCCATTGATTTTAGAATCTTGGAATAGCCTTAAAGGTGTGAAAGTCAGCTTACAACACTTACAATCTGGTGCGCTTTACGGTTCACATGTTGATACCGGTAACTTTGATGTTGTTATCGCCCCAGGTGACCCTTCTGTGTTCGGTAACGACCTAGACTTATTATTAAGCTGGTGGTACCGTGGTGATGTATGGCCAAAACGCCGTTTCCGTTGGGCAAATACCCCAGAATATGCAGAAGTGCAAAAACTCTTAGACGAAGCAGTGAAAAATCCAGCTGGTGCGAAAGAGGCTTGGACAAAAGCAATCAATATCATTGCTGAACAAGCTCCACTTTACCCGATTGTGCATCGTAAATTGCCAACCGCGTGGAGTGATAAAGCCCTAACTGATTTCCAACCGCTTCCAACCACAGGGCTTTCGTTCCTTGGCGTAGGGCGTAAATAACGCCAAACAAGCGGTCATTTTTGCAAAATGATTTACAAATTAGACCGCTTGTCTAAATTGCAGTGTGTGTGGAAAACCGATTTCACACACACTTTCAAATAATCCATACACCCTACAGCTCCAACCCATAATAATTCAACAGGATTTCAATTCCTTTTTTAAGGAGAATCTCATGGAAATCATTCTTAAACTACTCTGGCGCCGGCTTATGGCTCTGCCAATCATGATTTTAGGCGTGAGTGCACTTGTATTTATCGTCTTACAATTTACCCCTGGCGATCCTGCAACTATTGCCTTGGGCGAAAGTGCGTCTGAAGCAGCGAAAGAAATTTACCGCGAACAACACGGATTAAACGATCCAGTTATCGTGCAATATTTCCGCTTCTTAGCCAATTTATTCGTGCTTGATTTTGGTATGACAACGCCACCAGAACAGCCGATTGTGGATATGATTGCCAAAGCATTCCCGCTCACTTTACAACTCACCTTTATCGGGGTTTTCTTAGCCGCTATCGTTTCATTTAGCTTAGGCGTAACCGCAGCACTTTACCGCGATCGTTGGGTTGACCAAGTTATTCGCTTTATCTCTGTTGCAGCTGTTGCGACACCCTCTTTCTGGCTCGGTATTTTATTAATTCAATACTTTTCATTGAAATTAGACTGGTTACCTTCTGGTGGTTTTGTAGCATTTAGCGAAGATCCACATGAATATGTGCGTTCTATGATTCTTCCATCACTTGCTCTTGCTGTGCCAGTCTGTGCGTCATTGATTCGTGTGGTGCGCACAACCATGGTAGAAGAAATGGATAAAGACTATGTCCGTACTGCCATTGGTAATGGTGTTCCTTATGCAACTGTTATTCGTCATAACGTGTTACGTAATGCCTTAATTACGCCAGTTACCGTATTGGGGTTACGCGTGGGTTATTTACTCGGTGGTGCGGTAGTTATCGAACAAATTTTCGACCTACCTGGCATGGGAAAATTAATTTTCAACGGTATCGTCAATCACGACTTAAATTTAGTGCAAGGTGTGGTACTCACTATTGCCTTTACCTTTGTGTTAGTCAACATTGTGGTTGATATTCTTTACTTGCTCATCAATCCAAAAATTCGGAGTCTATAATGTTTCGCCAAGGATTAGCTCAACGCCTTGCCTCCGGCGGTGCAAGATTTAAAGCGTTATCGACGAGCTCAAAAATCGCCTTAATTTTTATTCTCTTAGTGGCATTAGTTGCAATTTTTGCACCATTAGTTGCCCCTTATGATCCATTACAAACAATTAGACCGGTACAATCCCCAAGTGGTGAATTTCTCTTTGGTACAGACCGTTTAGGACGTGATATTTTCTCGCGTATGGTGTGGGGTGCAAGAACCTCCCTCTTTATCGGTTTAGGTGCGGTTGGTTTTGCCATTCTCTTTGGTGGAATTTTAGGTGCAACAGCTGCAACGGCTGATAAATGGGGCAATGAGATCATCATGCGTTTGATGGATATTCTCATGGCATTCCCTGGTATTGCATTAGCTGCAGTGTTACTTGCAACATTCGGCAATTCTGTACCGGTTATCATCATTACCATTGCGATTGTTTATACCCCGCAATTAGCGCGTGTTGTACGTGCAAACGTGGTTTCACAATGGGAAGAAGACTATGTGCGCGCTGAACGTGTCTTAGGTGGTAGCCGTAGCTATATTTTACTCAAACACGTTGTTCGCAATACGGCTGCGCCAGTATTAGTATTCGCAACGGTAATGGTTGCAGATGCGATTGTGTTTGAAGCGTCACTTTCTTTCTTAGGTGCAGGGGTACAACCTCCATTCCCATCTTGGGGTAACATCTTATCTGAAGGACGTAACTTAGTATTAAGCGGTTTCTGGTGGGCAACCACTTTTGCTGGAATCATGATCTTACTTACCGTATTAGCACTTAATATTTTGGCTGAAGGTTTAACGGATGCGTTAGTGAATCCAAAACTCAAACGTTCAACCCAAAGCAAAGAAGATGTAGCAAAACCATTAGCGACCGATGTACAAGAAGCCATGGCAGAAACCTTAGCGCTCAAACGCTATTTAGCAAAATTGCATGAAAAAGAGACCGCTCGTACAGACCGTATGCCACTTAATCCAAATGCAAAAGTGATTCTTGAAGTGAAAAATCTTTCTATTCGCTTTCCAAACCGTTATGGCGAAATTCCACTCGTGGATAACATTAGCTTTAAGGTGCATGAAGGTGAAACAATGGGCTTGGTGGGTGAATCTGGCTGTGGTAAATCTATCACCGCATTCTCTATCATGGGCTTATTACCAAAAACAGCGAAAATCACAGGGGAAATCTTATTTACCGACCGCTCTGGTAAACAACATGATTTATTGAAATCACCTGATCTCAATGCTTTACGTGGTCATGAAATTTCAATGATTTATCAAGATGCGTTAAGTGCGTTAAACCCATCTATGCGTATCAAAGATCAGATGGCGCAACTCATTAGCCGTGGCGGTAAACAAAGTGCTGAAACCTTGTTGCAATGGGTAAAACTTGACCCAGAAAAAACACTAAATCGTTACCCTCACGAACTTTCAGGTGGTCAACGTCAACGTGTTCTGATCGCAATGGCACTCGCACGTGAACCGAAATTACTCATTGCTGATGAACCAACCACTGCATTAGATGTGACCGTACAAGCTGAAGTGATTAAATTACTGAATGAATTACGTGAAAAACTTGGCTTTGCTATGGTATTCGTTAGCCATGATTTAGCATTAGTTGCACAAATTGCACACCACATTACTGTAATGTATGCAGGGCAAGTTGTGGAAGCAGCACCGACTACGCCATTACTTGCTAACCCAACGCATGAATATACTCGTGGTTTACTAGGTTCTGTGCTTTCAACTGAATTACGCGCTAAACGCTTATATCAAATTCCAGGCAGTGTGCCTTCACCATTTGATTTTGCAAGCGGTGACCGATTCGCAAGTCGTTCGCTCCGCCCTGATGCTAACCCAGCACAGCGCTTACCGCTAGTAGAAGTAGGCGATCATCCGCAACATCGTTGGGCATCTCACTTAGATTCATCACAATAGGAGGAAAACATGAGCATGAAACCTTTAAAAGAGCAGCCAATTATTGAGCTCTCAAATATTGTGGTGCAATTTGCTTCTCGTGATGGCACGCTATTTAATCCGAAAAAATTTACGGCTGTGAATAATGTTAGCCTAGCTATTCATGCAGGTGAAACGGTTGGGTTAGTAGGACAATCTGGTTGCGGGAAATCTACTCTTGCTAACGTGATGATTGGCTTACAAAAACCGACCTCTGGGGAAGTTAAATTTAATGGCTTGCAGATGAAATATGGTAGCGCTGAAGCACGCAAGCAATTCGGCCGCCAAGTATCTGTTATTTTCCAAGACCCAGCTACCGCATTAAATCCAAGAATGCGTGTGTTAGATATCTTAAAAGATCCAATGGATATCCATAACATCCTAACACCAGGTGAGCGAGAAAAACGGGTATATGAATTGCTTTCTCGCGTAGGGCTTCCACGCTCTGCAGCACTTGTTGAGCCAACCCGTCTTTCAGGCGGACAAAAACAACGTGTGGCGATTGCCCGTGCACTAGCGCTTAACCCAAAACTTATTGTCGCTGATGAACCTACTTCTGCACTGGATGTATCCGTTCGCGCACAAGTTCTTAACTTGTTAGCTGACTTGAAAAAAGAGCTAAATTTAGCCATGGTCTTTATCTCTCACGATTTACAAACCGTGCATCAAGTTTCTGATCGCATTGTCGTCATGAATGGTGGACAGATTGTTGAAAGTGGCAGTGCTGATGAAGTATTTGATACGCCAACACAAGAATATACCCGTGTGTTAATTAACGCGGCACCATCTTTGTTATAAAAAATATAAAAGATAAAACGTAAAAAGGGCGTGCAATGCACGCCCTTTTAATTTACAAATTAAAACTACCAACAATAAAAACATGGATACCATGGCGAACCGTAAAAATCACGATCCCGCCAATAGCGATCTTGCATTTCTTCTAAAGCTTGTTGCGATTGATAGTTCTGCAATGCCATTTTGTAACATGCTTGGAATAGAGGGCGGTTAACCTTTTCAACATAACGCTTTTCAAAGTTCGCTTTTTCTTTTTCAGTTTGCCCAATCGGCGGGTTGAATTGCTGTTGCATTAACTCTGCCGTTTCTGCATCACACTGTTTTGCCAAGTCAACTTGCAATGCTTGTTGTGCCTTGATTCGGCGCGCTTCTTGTGCCGCTTTTTGTGCAGGTGTCAGCGCACAAGCGGTCAAAAATAAGGGAAGAATTGCAAAAGTCAGTTTTTGAGAAAGCGTCATGATTGCCTCCTAAATTGTGGGTAAATTTGCCTATCTTTGCTCTCCCTTTCAGGAGAGCGTTTTATTGCAAGGCATTATTTTACTTGCATACCTGCACGAATACCTTCATCAGCAGAAAGTAAGAATAAATCTGCTCCCCCTGTACCCGCAGATAAAATCATGCCTTCAGACATACCAAATTTCATTTTGCGAGGTGCTAGATTTGCCACCATAATCACAAAACGACCATTTAATTCTTCTGGATGATTATAAGCCGCTTTAATCCCAGAGAAGACTTGGCGTTTGTGATCACCTAAATCTAATTGGAATTTCAGTAATTTATTTGATTCTGGTACCGCCTCACAGCTAATCACTTTAGCCACGCGTAAGTCTAATTTTGCAAAATCATCAATGGTGATTTCTGGGGCAATTGGCTCAATTGCAAGATTTTCTTGATTTTCCACCGCTTGTTTTCCTTTTTTCGGTTCATTTTTGGTTTGTTCGGCAAAAAGCTGTTTCGTTTCTTCAATCACTGCATCAATCTGTTTTTTCTCAAGACGAGAAAATAATGATTTAAATGGTGCAACTGTTTTACCTAATAATGGTTGGGCAATGGTTTGCCAACTTAATTCTGTTTGTAAGAACGCTTCAGCACGTTCTGCAAGCTGTGGTAAAACAGGTTTTAAATAACTCATTAACACACGGAATAATTCAATACCCATTGAACAAACCGCTTGTAATTCCGCTTCTCGACCTTCTTCTTTAGCAATAACCCAAGGCGCTTTGTCATCAACATATTTGTTTGCGCGGTCAGCTAAATCCATAATTAAACGGATTGCTTTATTATATTCACGCGCTTCAAAATGCGCTGCAACTTGCTCTGATTGTGCAACAAATTCAGCAAAAAGCGCTTCATCTTCAAGTTTATCCGCTAATTTTCCTTCAAAACGTTTTGCAATAAAACTTGCATTGCGAGAAGCTAAGTTTACTAATTTGTTTACGATATCGCTGTTTACACGTTGAACGAAATCATCCAAGCTTAAGTCTAAATCTTCAATGCGCTCGTTTAATTTTGCCGCATAATAGTAACGTAAACATTCAGGATCGATATGTTTTAAATAGGTGCTAGCTTGAATAAAGGTTCCGCGAGATTTTGACATTTTCACGCCATCCACCGTCACATAACCATGCGCAAACACATTGGTTGGTTTACGTTGTTCGCAGCCATCTAACATCGCCGGCCAAAATAGGCTATGGAAATAAACGATGTCTTTACCGATAAAATGATAAAGCTCTGTTGTTGAATCTTTTTTCCAGAATTCGTTGTAATCAATGCCTGTGCGGTCGCAAAGATTTTTGAATGATGCCATGTAGCCAATAGGCGCATCTAACCACACATAGAAGAATTTGTTCTCTGCATCCGGAATTGGGAAACCAAAGTAAGGCGCATCACGGCTGATGTCCCATTGTTGTAACCCACTTTCAAACCACTCTTGCATTTTGTTGGCAATTTCAGGTTGAAGTGAACCAGAGCGTGTCCACTCTTTTAACATTCCTTCAAAACTTGGTAAGTCAAAGAAGAAGTGTTCCGATTCTTTCACAATAGGGGTTGCGCCTGAAACGGCTGAACGTGGATTGATAAGATCCATCGGGCTATAAGTAGAGGCACAAACTTCACAGTTATCGCCATATTGATCTTCTGCTTTACATTTCGGGCAAGTCCCTTTTACAAAGCGATCTGGCAAGAACATCTCTTTTTCTGGGTCGAAAAGCTGTGAAATTACACGACTTTTAATAAAACCATTTTCTTTCAGCTTTAAATACATTGCTGTCGTAATTTCACGGTTTTCTTCGCTGTGAGTGGAATGGTAGTTATCAAAGCTGATATTAAAGCCTTTAAAATCGGCAACGTGATCGGTTTTCGCTTTTTCGATAAGTTGTTCTGGCGTAATCCCCTGTTTTGCTGCATTAAGCATAATCGGTGTGCCGTGTGCATCATCTGCACAAACAAAATGCACTTCGTTGCCACGCATACGTTGAAAGCGTACCCAAATATCCGCTTGGATATGCTCAAGCATATGTCCTAAATGGATTGCGCCATTTGCATAAGGTAGCGCACAGGTAACAAGCATTTTTCTATTTTGGTTTGACATCTTATTCTCTTTAATCAAGTAAAAATCTTTAGGATTTTAGCTCAAAAGGGGGCTTTTTTCTAGTTTGAATTCTTGCCGACAAGCGGTAGAATTTTGCTAATTTTTTGCAAATGGAAAATTATGAAAATTACGCTTTATCACTACGCTTTGCCATGCCAAACAGGCGTAGTTCTCCGCAAACAACCACTAACCATACGCGAAGGGCTGATTATTCAACTCAAACAACAAGGTAAAATCGGTTTGGGTGAAATTGCCCCACTACCAGGTTTTAGCCAAGAATCTTTGAAAGAGGCTCAATCTGCTGCTATCCAATGGGCGTTAAAGCCTCATTCATTATGGGATCAGCTGCCGCCATCTGTGGCTTTTGGAATTAGCTGTGCATTTGCTGAATTACATGGCGAATTAGGTTCAGAAAGCAATTTTCAATCCGCGATTTTATGTGATGGTAATTTTGCGACATTTAGTGAGAAAATTGCCCAACAAAGCCAACCGCTTGGAAAAATTAAAGTCGGGTTTAATCATAAGCAAGAAGGCAATCTAGCAAACCAACTCTTTGAACAATTCCCCCATTTAACACTACGCTTAGATGCCAACCGTGCTTGGACTCTTTCACAAGCGGTCGAATTTGCTGAACAAATTGCAAAACCGCACCGCTCACGGATTCAATTCATTGAAGAACCTTGCCAATTACTGGCACAATCACTGCAATTTGCAGCACAAACAGGGATTGCGATTGCCTGGGATGAAACCGTTCGAGAGCCCAAATTCTGCGTGCAAAAAGCTGAAAATCTAAATGCTATCGTCCTCAAGCCAACATTGATTGGGTCTTTAAATAAATGTATCAATTTAATTAAACAAACCCATCAACTGGGTTTGAATGCGGTAATTAGTTCTAGTATTGAATCCACTTTAGGCTTAAGCCAACTAGCACGCATCGCGCAACAATATACCCCTAATATGGCGCCAGGGCTTGATACCGCAAACCTTATGCAGCATCAACTTCTTCGCCCATTTGCGCATACAAACTTGCCATTAGTGAGTTTTGATAGTACCTATCTACAAGAAATCCCACTTTGTGCATCAGGTAAATAGTGCTATTATTTGGCTGAAAATTTAAGGCAAATAGACGGCGTAATTGCCCGATAGAATCAATCAAAGGAATGACCGTTTGTGCTTGCTGTACAAGCGGTCATTTTCTTTCCCTCGATTGCAAATCAACTAAAAAGAGATAATGATGCGTTTAGATAAATTTATTGCAGAACAAACAGGACTCACTCGCTCACAAGCTGTGAAAGCGCTGAAAAGTGGTGTCGTGAGCGTTAATGAAGAAATAGAAAAAAGTGGTGCAAGAAAAGTTTCTGCGGAAGATGCCATTCGTTATGAAGGCGAATTACTGGCATGGCTAGAAGGCGGGCAATATTTTATGCTTTATAAACCACAAGGCTATGTTTGCTCACATGATGACGGCGAATATCCAACGGTTTTCCAATTTTTCGACTACCCGTTAATGAACAAATTACATACGGCCGGCCGATTAGATGTCTATACAACTGGACTCGTCTTACTCACTGATGACGGGCAGTGGTCGCACCGTATTACTTCCCCAAAACATCACTGTGAAAAAACTTATTTAGTCACATTAGCCGATCCAGTAGAAGCATTTTATGCCCAACAACTTGCTGAAGGCATTTTATTACGGGGCGAAAAAGAGCCTTGCTTACCCGCCAAAATGGAAATTTTAGATGATTACAATGTGAATCTCACTATTTCTGAGGGGCGTTATCATCAAGTCAAACGCATGTTTGCTGCACTCGGCAACAAAGTAGAGGCACTACATCGTTGGCGCATTGGTGATATTGTATTAGATGAATCTTTGGAAGAGGGCGAATATCGCGCACTTTCTGATAAAGAAATCGGGAGTTTTTAATGAAACAATCAAGCAATAAACCGCATCCGTGCTTTTTTATTATTCTTGGCATGATGGCAATGCTGCCACCACTTGCCATTGATATGTATCTGCCCTCTTTTTTGGATATCGCAAAAGATCTTGCAGTCTCTCAAGAAAAAGTCCAAACCACATTAGCTATTTTTACGATTGGCTTTGCGATCGGGCAATTATTTTGGGGACCAATTGCCGATAGCTTCGGGCGTAAACCCATTATTTTATTAGGATTATGTGGTGCTTCTATCGCAGCATTCTTCTTGACTCAAGTTGCGAGTATTGAAAGCTTTTATCTACTTCGCCTCATTCAAGGCTTATGTGGCGCAGCACCTGCTGTAGTGCTTGGGGCTTTAGTTCGAGATCTATTCGAGCGTAATCGCTTTGCGCAAATGATGTCTGTGATTATGATTATTTCAATGCTTGCTCCATTGATCGCCCCTATTTTAGGTGGCTACACGGCGCGCTATTTTCACTGGCATGCTATTTTCTATCTACTCATGGCAATGGGGCTTATCTCTATGTTATTAGTTAGCTGGAAAATCCCTGAAACCTTACCGAAAGAAAAACGCCAACCGCTGAAACTTAAACAAGTGCTGAAAAATTTTGTTGCGCTGATCTCGCATAAAGCCACGCTTGGCTATGTTTTAGTGGGTGGCTTGAGCTTTGCGGGAATGTTCTGCTTTTTAACCTCAGGCTCGATTGTTTATATCGGTGTTTACAACATTGCGCAAGAAAACTTCGGTTACTTTTTTGGCTTAAACATCTGTGTGATGTTGCTACTCACTACGATAAATGGTCGATTCGTAACAAAAATTGGTTCAGAAAATATGCTAAGAATTGGCTTAGGCATTCAGCTTATTAGCGGCATCTTTTTAGCTTGTGTTGCCACCTTTAACCTTGGCTTCTGGGCAATGGCACTCAGCATTCCATTTTTTGTCGGCACAATTTCCACCATTGGCAGCAATGCCACCGCCGCTATTTTAGAACGCTATCCAGAAATGGCTGGTACGGCTAATGCTATTGCAGGCACAGCTCGATTTGGTATTGGCTCACTCGCAGGCTTCTTGCTTTCTGGCTTTGAAATCCAAAGCGAACGCCCAATGCTCTATGCTATGGCACTTTGTACGACTCTCAGTTTTGCTGCTTACTATTTCCTTTCTTGTAAAGCAAGCAAACAATGAAAAACAAGCGGGCAAATTTTTACAATGGAAATATGACAAAACTAGATTTAAGGAAGGGCACTATGAAAAAACTTACCACATTAGCTATTCTCTGGCTTTGCTCGCCTTTACTTGCCAATGAAGGGAATATATCTGTCGATCTCAATAGTGGAAAAGATATCTATTCACAATGTATTGATGAAACTATTAAAGAAGATCCTGAAGCTAACATCAATAATGCTATTGTAGCTAATTGTATGGAATACACCTCATATATATACAAACAAAAAATTAACAAGTTATATAAAGAAATTACCGAAAAAATTAAAAAAGCAACAAATTCAAATGATGCCACTGATGAATTGAGTCAATTAGAAACTGCTCAAAAAACTTGGATTCAGTATCGAAATAATAAATGTGCGCTTTTTAATTCAGGATTACAAAATCTTTCTTGCTTCATGAATGAGAATGAACAACGTATAGAGAAACTAAAAAAGATAAAGGCAGGAGAAGAACTTTTTTATTCAACGGAAAAGAATCCTAATCTTAGTAAAGATGCTTATTCACAATGTCTTGATGAATCTATTAAAGAATTAAAAAAAGAAGATCCAGAAGCTAGCATCAATAATGCTGTTGTAAGTTATTGCATAGACTCCACTTCAGAACAATACAAGAAACAAATCAATCAGCTATATCAAGAAATCACCAAACAGATAAAACAAAGCTCAGATTTAAATGAAGTTAACTATGATTTAAAAGGACTAGAAACCTTTCAAAAAACTTGGATTCGTTATCGAAATAGTAAATGTGCCCTTGTTGATCCTGGATTAGGAGAGCATTATTGTTTAATGAGCGAAAATAGAATGCGTGTAGAAAAACTAAAAAAGATAAAAGCTGGAAAAGAACAGTTTTATTCTGATGAAGATTTTGAATAAATTATTAAAAAAGGGAGCTAAGCTCCCTTTTATTATGCAGTTATTTATTTAATTTTGCTTTGTAAGTTGGATTCATTAAGTTCTCTACAGAGAGAATATCATCTAATTCAGCTTCTGTGAGTAAACCTTTTTCTAGCACAACTTCACGCACGCCTTTACCTGTTTGAGCACAAATCTTACCAACAATATCCCCGTTATGGTGACCAATAAATGGATTAAGATAAGTGACAATACCGATAGAATTAAAGACATAATTCTGACAAATTTCACGGTTAACCGTAATACCATCAATACATTTATCGCGTAAGTTTACACATGCATTGGTCAATAGAGAAATAGATTCAAACATTGATTGACCAATTACGGGCTCCATTACGTTTAATTGTAATTGCCCTGCTTCTGCCGCAAAGGTAACAGTGGTGTCATTACCGATAACTTTAAAGCAAACTTGGTTTACGACTTCTGGCACAACCGGATTCACTTTTGCCGGCATAATAGAAGAGCCAGCTTGTAGCTCAGGTAAGTTGATTTCATTTAAGCCTGCACGAGGGCCAGATGAAAGCAAGCGTAAGTCATTACAAACTTTAGAAAGTTTCACCGCGGTACGTTTTAATGCACCATGAACCATCACATAAGCACCGCAGTCTGAAGTGGCTTCAATCAAGTTTTCTGAAAGTGTGCAAGGTAACTCGGTTACTTCTGATAAATATTTAACGGCTAACTCCGGATAGCCTTTCGGGGTATTTAAGCCCGTACCAATTGCAGTAGCCCCTAAATTCACTTCTAGCAATAATTTCGCTGTGCGTTTAAGGTTTCTAACCTCTTCTTCTAATAAAACGGCAAAGGCTTTGAATTCTTGGCCTACAGTCATTGGCACCGCATCTTGTAATTGGGTGCGTCCCATTTTCAATACATCCGCAAATTCAGTCGCTTTGGCTTCAAATCCTTTTTGTAAATAGCGAACTTTTTGAATCAAACCTAAAATACTGTTATATACGGCAATTCGGAAACCTGTTGGATAAGCATCATTGGTAGATTGGCTCGCATTAACATGATCCATTGGGTTGATGATGTCATAGCTGCCTTTCGGATAACCTAAAAGCTCTAATGCTAAGTTTGCTACAACTTCATTGGTATTCATATTTACTGAAGTACCGGCACCACCCTGATATACATCTGATGGGAACTGATCTAAACAACAACCATTTTTTAAGATTTCATCACAAGCTTTTACAATCGCATCTGCAATCTTAGCTGGAATTGCGCCTAATTCGCCATTAGCTAATGCAGTAGCTTTTTTAACCATAACCATACCACGCACAAATTCAGGTACATCTGAAATTGTATTGCGGGAAATGTTAAAGTTCTCAATAGCTCTTAAGGTATGAATCCCCCAATAGGCATCATTCGGAACTTCTCTTTCGCCTAATAAATCCACTTCAACACGAACATCTTTCATATAAACTCCTGATTTACAGTTTTATTTAGTTTGAAAAGATCATAGCAACTTCTTTACTAAAACAATGTGATCTACATCATATTTTGGGTTGCTTGGTAGTGGATATAATTTAGGGTTAATCATTAGAATTTCTAATCAAAAGCCTTCTCAATGAGAAGGCTTAAAATTAGGACTATGCAGAATGGGATTTATTGATAAGATATTGAGTAAGCAATGGTACAGGTCTGCCAGTAGCACCTTTTTCCGCACCAGATTTCCATGCTGTTCCCGCAATATCTAAATGCGCCCAATGGTATTTTTGAGTAAAATTAGACAAAAATTGCCCTGCCGTAATCGCTCCACCTAATCGACCGCCAATATTCGCTAAATCTGCAAAGTTTGATTTTAATTGCGCCTGATACTCTTCGCCTAACGGTAATTGCCATGCCTTATCATCAGATTCTGAAGCAGCATTTAACAATTCATGCGCAAGCGGATGATGTGTTGACATCAAACCACTGTTATGTGTACCTAATGCAATCATACAAGCGCCGGTTAAAGTCGCAATATCAATCACCGCTTCAGGTTCAAAACGCTCCACATAAGTTAAGGTATCACACAACACAAGACGACCTTCTGCATCTGTATTTAATACTTCTACGGTCAAACCGTTCATGGTTTTAAGAATATCGCCTGGGCGATAAGCATTGCCATCTGGCATATTTTCACAACCAGCAAGCACGCCAATTACATTTAACGGTAAATTCATTTCCGCTAATGCTTTCATTGTGCCATAAACAGATGCTGCACCACCCATATCATATTTCATTTCATCCATAGATTCAGATGGCTTAATTGAAATACCGCCAGAGTCAAATGTTAACCCCTTACCCACTAACACAATCGGTTTTGCATTTGGATTAGGGTGATTTTGATATTTAATTACCGATAAATAAGCAGGGTTTGCCGAACCGCGAGAAACCGCTAAATAGCTTTCCATTCCAAGCAATGCCATTTCCGATTCATCAATAATTTGTGTTTCAATCGTCTCATAATCTGCAGCTAAATTTTTGGCAAGGGTTGCTAAATAAGCTGGGTTACACACATTTGGCGGGCAATTTGCGACATTTTTCGCAAAAGTTACCCCTGTTGCGATCGCTTTACCATGTAACAATGCTTTTTCAGCTTCCGCCAATGCTTTACGGCTTTCTACATTAAAAACAATTTTGCGTAATTGGCGGCGCTGTTCTGGTTGGGCGCTTTTAAACTCCACAAAACGGTAAAGACTGTCTTGAATCGCTTCAATCGCAAAACGAACATTCCAATAAACTGAGCGACCTTTTACGTGCAATTCACTTAAAAAAGAAACCGCTTCCGTTGCACCAGTTTCATTTAACACCGAAATGGCTTTTTGGTTGATTTGTTTATATTGGCGCTCTGTAAGCTCTCGCTCTTTACCACAACCTACAAGCAATACGCGATCAGCAGAAACATTTGGCACATAGTGTAGCAATAATGTTTGCCCTACTTTGCCATCTAAATCACCTTTACGTAATAATTGACTCAGATAACCTTCGCTCTGTTTATCTAATTGTTCTGCCGCAGCAGATAAACGACGGGATTCATACACCCCAACAATTAAACATGCTGTTCGTTGTTTCTCAACACTGCCATTTTTTACTAAAAATTCCATAAATACTCCCGTGATTTTTTCCGCTTAAAGCGGTAAAATATGCCGTTTAAAAACGTTATTTTCCACTTTGCAAATAATTGGCAAAATCCGACCGCTTGTCGCTTTCTGCCAATGGCATAGAAAGCGAACCTAACAGATTTTATTCGGTCATAAAGCTACCGACTTGCCAAAAAATTGCAAGCACTATTTAAGAAAATATAGCAAAGAGATTATTACTGTGATTTTAAGCCGTTACCTTACTAAAGAGATTTTCAAAAGCCAGCTGGCTATTTTGTTTATTCTCTTACTCATGTTTTTTAGCCAACAGCTGATTAGCGTGTTGAATTCCGCTGTAAGCGGCAAAATCCCAACGGATTTGGTATTAAGCCTATTAGGTTTAGGTATGCCGGCATTATCACAATTTATGCTTCCACTTTCCTTGTTTGTGGCATTATTACTAACCTTAGGCAGACTCTATGCTGAAAGTGAAATTACTGTCATGCGTGCTTGCGGTGTAGGGCAAAGTTTGCTGACTAAAGTCGCACTCTTCCTATCTATTTTTACGACAGCATTAGCAGCTTATAACGTCTTTACGCTGACGCCATGGGCAATTGATACCCAAAGTAAAATGTTAGCAGAGGCAAAATCTAATCCCCGTTTTTCTGCCTTATCCGCAGGCCAATTTATGAGTGCAGGCGGTTATGTGCTATTTATTGAAAGCATCAATAATGAGGCAAATACCCTTAACGACATTTATGTTTTCCAGCCGGATCAACAAAAGAAAAATCGTCCATCAGTCGTGGTCGCAAGCACAGGCGAGCTACAAGGCTTATCTAACGGTGATCAACTTTTAACGCTAAAAAACAGTACTCGTTACGAAGGGACAGCCACAACAGCAGATTTCCGCATTGCGCATTTTGAAAAATACACTGCCTATTTAGGTTATCAAGGTGTCAATTCTAGTGAGAAGTTGATGCAACGAGCAACCTTTAGCAGCCTGATTAACGATAAGTCTCCAGAAGCACAAGCTGAATTACAATGGCGTTTTGCTTTAGTACTAGCCGTACCGTTAATGGCAATGTTAGCTGTACCAATGAGTAGTGTGAATCCACGCCAAGGCCGCTTTGCTAAAGTTATTCCAGCCGTGTTGCTCTATCTTATTTATTTCTTGCTACAAAGCTCGCTCAAATCAGCAGGCTCATCAGGAAAATTAGATACCACAATTTGGATACCTTTGGTTTCAACATTCTTTTTAGTATTAGGCATCATTATGAATGCGTGGGACAGCAAATTCATTTCAGCGGTTCGTTATCGCTTTAGTTTGAAAAAGACGGGGGCATAATGAAATTATTAGGTATGAATATTCTTGAGCGCTACATCGGCAAAAGTATTTTAGGCAGTATTTTTGCCGTACTATTAGCGATTAGCGGTTTAATTTTTATCGTTAAATTAGTAGAAGAATTCAAAGATGTTGGCAAAGGCAGCTATGATGGGCTTTCCGCAACTTATTATGCGCTGTTAATGTTACCTAGTGATATTAAAGAAATTATTCCCGTTGTTGTGCTAATTGGTGGTTTACTAGGCTTAGGTAACCTTGCCAGCCGTAGTGAATTAGTGGTCATGCAAGCATCAGGCTTTTCTCGCTTTCGTATTGGCTTAGCGGTGATGAAAACCGCTCTTCCACTTATTTTCTTAACCATGTTTTTAAGTGAATGGGGCATCCCTCAAACTGAACAATATGCAAGAAATATGCGTTCTATCGCACAAAGCGGTGGCTCAATGTTAGCGACAACTGGGGGATTCTGGGCTAAAGATGGGCAAGATTTTATCTATATTCGCCATATCAATAATGAAAGAGAATTAAATCACATCTCGATTTACCATTTTGATAACAAAGCGTTAAAAGCCGTCACGCAAGCGGAACGCGCAATCTATGCAGACAATCATTGGCAACTACAAAACGTAGAAAAATCGGCGATTAGTGATAATCAAATTGAACAAACTAAAGGCGCAGATCAAGCTTGGCAAACGACTATCACACCAAGCAAATTAGGCATCGTTTCCCTGAAACCTGAATCTCTTTCTATTTCAGGTTTATCAGATTACGTTGGTTTCTTAAAAGAAACTGGGCAAGATCCAAAACGCTTTGAAATTGCATTCTGGCGCAAGCTTTACCAGCCAATTTCAATGGCAGTGATGATGTTGTTAGCCATTTCCTTCGTATTTGGGCCACTACGCAGTAGCGCAATGGGAACCAAGCTATTTATCGGTATTATCGCGGGTTTCGTATTCTACGTATCCAATATTACGTTCGGGAATATGACGTTAGTATTTACCTGGATTCCAACCTTTATCGGTGCGCTAATACCAAGTTTAATCTGCTTAACCATTGTTTGGTGGCTACTAGCAAAAAAACGTGATTAACCACAAACCACGAAAGCCCTGCTTTCGTGGTCTTTTTTAAATAAGAAAATATGTCAACTCCTCGTTTCGTTCATCTTCAAGTTCATAGTGATTTCTCCATGATCAATGGACTTGCCAAAGTTAAGCCCTTAGTAAAAACTGCTGTTAACCAACAAATGGTGGCAATGGCACTCACGGATTTTACTAACTTCTGCGGTTTAGTGAAATTTTATGGTGAATCACTGAGCAGCGGATTAAAACCGATTATCGGGGCCGATATTTATATGCGTGCCAATCCAGACAGTGAAGAAATTTTTGAGTTGACCTTATTAGCCAAAAACAATACTGGCTACCACAATATCACACTATTGCTTTCACAAGCCTATCAGCAAGGCTATATGGAATTTCCTATTGTGGAAAAAGCTTGGCTTGCTGAACGAAACGAAGGAATCATCGTTCTTTCTGGCGGCAGAAATGGCGATGTAGGCAAAAGCTTACTAAAAGAAAATGAAGCTGAAGCGGAAGAGTTATTAGCCTTCTATCAAACTCATTTCCCTCATCACTATTATTTTTCTGTTTGTCGAACAGGCAGAACGGATGAAGAACGCTATATTCAAGCGGTTGTTCCCTTTTCACAAAAGCACCAAATTCCGCTAGTTGCAGTCAATGATGTCATGTTCTTAAAAGAGGATGACTTTGATGCGCACGAAATTCGTGTAGCCATTCATGATAGCTACACACTAGACGATCCAAGACGCCCTAAAAAATACTCTGCTCAACAATATTTTAGAAGCGAAGAAGAAATGTGCGCACTGTTTGCTGACTTACCACAAGCGGTCGAAAATAGCGTACAAATTGCAAAACGTTGTAATGTAAACGTACGCTTAGGCGAGTATTTCTTACCCAATTTTCCAACAGGCGAACTCTCTACCGCAGATTTTCTTGTGAAAAAATCGAAAGAAGGTTTAGAAGAACGCTTGGAATTCTTATTTCCAGATTCCAAAGAACGTGCAGACAAGCGGTCTGTTTATGACGAACGTTTGCAAGTTGAGCTCGATGTAATTAACCAAATGGGTTTCCCGGGCTACTTCTTGATTGTGATGGAGTTTATTCAGTGGTCAAAAGATAATGGAATTCCAGTTGGTCCTGGACGGGGTTCTGGCGCAGGTTCTTTAGTCGCTTATGCCCTTAAAATTACTGATTTAGATCCGCTTGAGTTTGATTTACTCTTTGAGCGTTTTCTTAACCCAGAACGGGTATCCATGCCAGACTTTGACGTCGACTTCTGTATGGATGGTCGAGATCAGGTGATTGAACACGTTGCTGATACTTACGGCCGTCAGGCAGTATCACAAATCATTACATTTGGCACAATGGCTGCAAAAGCAGTTATCCGCGATGTAGGGCGAGTCTTTGGTCATCCTTATAGCTTTGTTGATCGCATCTCAAAACTAATTCCGCCTGATCCCGGCATGACCCTTAGTAAAGCGTTTGAAGCAGAACCTAAGTTAGGCGAATTATATGAGGCGGATGAAGAAGTTAAAGATCTCATCGACATGGCTCGTAAGCTAGAAGGGGTTACCCGTAACGCTGGTAAACATGCTGGCGGCGTGGTTATCGCACCAACTGCGATTACAGATTTTTCACCGCTTTATTGTGATTCTGAAGGTATGCATCCCGTCACACATTTTGATAAAAATGATGTGGAATATGCTGGCCTAGTGAAATTTGACTTCTTAGGATTGCGTACGCTAACTATCATCAAGTGGGCTCTAGAGATGATTAACGCGCGATTAGCACGCGAAGGTAAACCACTTGTGCGAATCGAAAGCATTCCACTAGATGATGAAAAATCTTTTAAACTCTTATTAGAGGCCAAAACGACTGCGGTTTTCCAGCTAGAGTCGCGCGGTATGAAAGACTTAATTTCTCGCCTTAAACCGGACTGCTTTGAAGATATTATCGCGTTAGTAGCCTTATTCCGCCCAGGCCCGCTTGAGTCTGGCATGGTGCAGAACTTTATCGACCGTAAACACGGTATTGAAGAAGTTTCCTACCCTGATGCGCAATATCAACATGAATGCTTAAAGCCAATTCTTGAACCGACTTACGGCGTGATTGTTTACCAAGAGCAAGTGATGCAAATTGCGCAAGAGCTTGCTGGTTACACGCTGGGTGGAGCAGATTTATTACGCCGAGCTATGGGTAAGAAAAAACCAGAAGAGATGGCGGCTCAGCGAGAAATTTTTGAAAAAGGTGCAATTAACAAAGGGATTGATGGCAATCTAGCCATGAAAATCTTTGACCTTGTAGAAAAATTCGCAGGTTATGGGTTCAATAAATCTCACTCTGCTGCTTATGCATTGGTTTCTTATCAAACTCTATGGCTGAAAGCCCATTATCCTGCAGAATTTATGGCTGCAGTGATGACATCTGAGATGGATAACACCGATAAGATTGTGAGCCTTTATGATGAATGCATGAATATGGGATTGACCATTGTGCCACCAGATGTGAATACTGGAAAACATCGCTTTAGTGTAAATGAAAAAGGTGAAATTGTTTACGGATTAGGCGCAATTAAAGGCGTAGGAGAAGGCCCAATCGAAGCCTTACTTGAAGCTCGTCAAGATGGCATTTTCAAAGATCTTTTCGATTTGACTGCACGCGTTGATCTGAAAAAGATTAACCGCCGAACTTTTGAAGCACTGATTATGTCTGGTGCCTTTGATAAATTAGGCCCACACCGAGCTGCCTTATTAAAAAATCTTGAAGATGCGCTAAAAGCTTCCGATCAACACAGCAAAATGGAAGCATTAGGTCAAAGCGATATGTTTGGGGTGCTTACGGAAACGCCAGAAGAAGTGCAAGATGCATATGCCAATACACCTAAGCTGTCAGAACAAGTGATTTTAGAAGGTGAACGCAATACGCTCGGATTATATTTAAGTGGTCATCCTATTGGACGATTCCTAAAAGAGTTGTCTCACTATGCACCTATCCGCTTAAATGAGTTACAACCTACACGACGTGGGCAGATGGTAACTGTAGCGGGTATTATCGTCAATGCACGAATTGCCACCACCAAGCGAGGAAGCCGTTTAGGTATTGGAACCATTGAAGACCGTTCGGGTAAATTGGATATCACACTCTTTTCTGAAGCATTAGAAACCTATGGTGCACTTTTGCAAAAAGATCAGATTGTTATCGCCACTGGCTCTATTCAATTTGATGATTTTAGTGGAGGCTTAAAAATGTCTGTTAGAGAACTTTCAACCTTAGATGAAAGTCGTGCAAGACATGCCAAAAGCCTTGCATTAGCGATTCAAGCCGAGCAGCTATCGGATGGCTTTATTAAATCATTAAATACGATTATTACGCCTTATAAAGCTGGTACACTCCCGCTTAATTTTTATTATCAAAGCCCAGCTGGACGCGTACTATTACGTGGAGGAGTCGAATGGCGAGTTACCCCAAAAGAAGAAATGTTAACCGAACTTAAAGGACTACTTGGCGAAAATGCCGTAGAATTAGAATTCAATTAAAGCTCTTCCCACAATATGATATGATTTCAGACATATTAACAACGTTAGAGGTTACTATGTCTGAAATTTCAACACTCTCCCCAACAGCCTTATGGCAATGGTTCGATAAAATTTGTACGATTCCCCATCCTTCCTACCACGAAGATGCTTTAGCCGAATATTTACTTAATTGGGCAAAATCACAACATTTCTTTGCTGAACGCGATGAAGCTGGCAATCTGCTTATCCGTAAACCTGCAACACCTGGAATGGAAAATCGTCAAACTATCGCATTACAAGCGCACTTAGATATGGTGCCACAAGCAAATGCCAATACACCGCATGATTTTACTAAAGATCCTATTCAACCATATATTGATGGCGAATGGGTTAAAGCTAAAGGAACCACACTAGGCGCAGATAATGGTATCGGCTTGGCATCTTGCATGGCTGTGCTATCTTCCACTGACATTGCACATCCAGAATTAGAAGTGCTGTTAACGATGACTGAAGAAGTCGGCATGGAGGGTGTATTAGGGCTCCGCCCAAATTGGTTAAGCGCTAATATTATGATTAACACCGATACCGAAGATAATGGAGAAATCTATATCGGCTGTGCTGGTGGCGAAAATGTGAACTTGAATTTACCGCTAACTCGTGAAAAAAATCCATTTGATACAGCATTAACACTGACTCTTAAAGGGTTAAGAGGTGGGCACTCTGGCTGTGATATTCACACTAACCGTGCAAATGCTATTAAATTATTAGCTCGCCAGCTTGCTGAAATTGAAGGAATTGCATTTTCTATTACGGACATTCATGGAGGCTCAGTGCGTAATGCTATTCCAAGGGAAGCGCAAGCAACGATTAACTTTTTTGCAAAAGATCAGGAAAATCTAACCGCTTGTATTCAACGCGTTAGTGACACAATTCAAACAGAATTAAGATTAGCTGAGCCACAATACCAATTACTTATTGAGAAAAATATACCAAGCGAAACCTCATTTACTACAAGTGATAGCCAAAAAATCATTCACTTAGTCAATTTACTTCCTAATGGCGTTATTCGTCAAAGCGATATTGTAAAAGATGTCGTAGAAACCTCGTTAAGTGTAGGAATTGTAGGGATTAAAGATGAATCTCTTTTCGTAACTATTCTTTCTCGTTCATTAGTAGAAAGTGGAAAAGAAGCAATTAGAAATAAAATCCGCTCACTGGCAGCACTAACTGGTGCACAAGCAGAGTTTTCTGGTAACTATCCTGGCTGGGAACCAGACACTACATCACAAATTGTGCCATTAACTAAAGCCATTTATGACGAAGTACTTGGTTATGAGACTCAAATTAAAGTGATTCATGCGGGATTAGAATGTGGCTTAATTAAAAAAGTTTATCCAAACATGGATCTAGTTTCTATTGGGCCGACTATTCGCAATGCTCACTCACCAGATGAGAAAGTGCATATTCCAGCGGTTTCTATTTACTGGATGTTATTAACTAAATTGTTAGCACAAGCACCAAATAAATAATTCTTTGAAATGCAAAAAAGCAGATAAATTTCATTTATCTGCTTTTATTTTATTTCTGATAAAAATATCTCTTATTAGCTATAGCATAGCTGAAAAACAAAAACCCCGTCACACTCAGTAACGGGGTCTCTCTATTCAATCCGGCGATGCCCTACTCTCACATGGGGAAGCCCCACACTACCATCGGCATTACAGCATTTTACTTCTGAGTTCGGTATGGAGTCAGGTAGAACTACTGCACTATGGTCGCCGGAATATCCGGTCATGATTCATCTCATTATCTTATCTATTCTTCTTCTCAAAACCAAAAACAAGCCTCAAAACCTTTCATTCCCACCCAAAAA
>FLSK01003545.1_pt1 | contig 35934 bp, 60 predicted proteins | sample 1550541 | NCBI WGS metagenome assembly FLSK01 (sample SAMEA4031773, study PRJEB14383) | metagenome | biome: human; feature: oral; material: saliva | place: Philippines | collected 2014
GATTGTGTAAATTTAGTCATAGTTGTTGGTACATCCTTAAATGCTTTAGCCCATTCTTGTTTCTTCTTGAAAGCCTCAATAGCATCTTTTGCTGCTTGTCCGGATTTACCATTACCAACAACACTTGATGGCACCTTAGAGTATACATCTAATGCGGCGGAGGCTGCTTTACCAACAAAAGCAAGACGAGCTTGTTTCTTTTTCTGTAGAGCTTCTCTCCGAGCTTTCTCGGGAGCCTCTACTAGTTCTTTAAACTTCCTTTCTGCTTCTAAGCGAGCGATCTTAGACTTTAGAGCCTTGGTTGACATATTATCACGGCTGCGATACATATCAAGAAATTCTGCTTCTCGCATACGCTCATCTACAGATTTGCGAAGTTTCTTAGGGATTTTGACGTTTTTAGGATCAGCGTTCTTGTCGCGTCTAAAGCGTCCGCCAGAACCAGTACGCCTCCTCCCGAAAATATTCATACCCCACTTCATACCTTTACGCCCGGCATGGTGGAGTTCATCAGATGTCAAGTTTGACAAGTTCTACCTCCCATCTAGCGCGAGTGAGATTCTCATCCCGAGCCTCTTTTAATGCGGTAAGAACAGATGCTTGTGGTGGGTCATAAGATATGAGAGCCGAGATACAAACATAGTTCTTAGCAAAGGTATTGTTTCTAAGGCGTTCCTTAATCCCTTCAGCCAAATCCATATGACCGTAGAAAAACTCTGCCCAAGTTAGATTAGGTTCGGCGATAACACTAACGTTATGACCAACTCCATTTTGAACAAGAACCCCAAGTGCTGCATCGATTGCTACACCTAGCTGAGTCTTAACTACATGGTTCGAATTTGGTTCGGAATCATGCAACACCCCGACGAAGTTGAGTACGTCTTCATAGATAGTAGTCATAAACTTCATCCTTACCATAATTTTGTGTCACCCGGTTTACGTTCTACCCACGTTTGATACTCCTTTTGATCGTAGTGGATACGTTTATGGGTGCTGTCAGAGACCGTAATTAGTCCGTCAGGATCGAAGCAATTCTCGGTCAAGTTTTCTATGTCCTCCTTAGTTAGCGGATTCATATGGTGAACCGTAATTGGCCCGTCCACAAATAACTTCCGAACACCAAGGTCTTGAGCTAGATCTCTGCGTATAATCGCGGCACGACATTGTTGCCATGCGTGAGATTTATAGAACCGATTGGATATTTCTCTTGGAGCCTCATGATGAACACCACGAAGTCTTAGATAATTTAACCGCTCAGTATAAGACTCAAGTTTAGACATTTCTGTATAGGTGAGTCTATTGCTCATAGAATTCACCCTCGATGACTTCTGCCGGCTTACCAGAATATCCTTGGAATGCCTTGTATGCTTGTTTGAAGTCAAGTTCGGATTCCTGGTCACTACGAATCAAATCGATACGTGCTTGTAACAACTCTGCTTGTAACTCCAACTGCTTACGTTCAAGACGTGCCTTAGGACTTGCTTGGTTTAGCCAGTAGACAATCTCAGAGGCCGATGCTGTTCCTTCCTGAAGACGCTTTTCCGATAGACCCATAGCGAGTTCCATCATTTGCAATTCACGCTGTTCAGGCGAACGTGCAGGTCTGTAGGCTCTCTGGTTATCGAATTCAGCTACTTCATTCGTCATAGTTATTCAGCCTCTCCTTTCTTCCGTGGTATGACCGTGTCGGGTTCAATGATATAAGGTTGATTCATAACATAACCTTCATCAGTTTGAAGCCATTCGTCACCAACATTCACGACAACTAGACGTTCCTCACGCTTAGCTAATCGTACAACATTGTCCTCTGCTTGATCGGGGGTTGAACGAATGAATACCCCGGCAGGTGCTACAACTTTATAGGTAGTTTTTGCTGCTGCCACGATAGTTCTCCTCTCTTTCTTTATCATTAGAACCCTTTTTCATAAGTTTTGGACTCCAATAGACCGACTTTAGGTGAGTTTTCAGAACACTCATCAGTCCTGTCTAACAAGCCTTCCAAGCATGATTGTGAAAGGAGCCAAAGTCAACCATACTTTTATACTCAATCCTATAATCAGCCTGTTGAAATCCAAAACCATTTTGAAAAAATTCGCAACGGGGGAATTTTTGATACCTGCCCCGATGCTGAAGAGGGATCCCTGTAAAGGGTACCCCCCGGGGGTCTAAAGTTTTATTTCATTTTCATCTTCATTAAGAAACTCAAGATCTTCTTCGTAATCATCAGGTTTTGGTATCAACTTTAGATTTCCGAAGATGTTCTCTTCAAGCATCGAAGACACCGCTACCGACCAGGCATGTTCGTAATCTTCAATTGAACTATCATTCAACATTGGCATGAGTGATGCGATGTAAGACTCAAGGTTGTAACCATGATCGATGTCCCAACGTCGCCAAAGCTCATACTGAGTCCAAGGATTGAATGGATTGTCCTCTGTCGTCAACATAAGGTTCTCTCCTTTCTATGTTGTACTGTTGTGATAGTAACAACATGATGTATCATACTTAGTTGTGGTCGCCCACTAACTTCTATTCAGCTTTGATCTTACCAATAGTAGAACTACTTACACCTAAAGCTTCTGCTACTTGAGCTATGGTATAGCCATTAGCAAGCAGAGCCTTAGCTTTACTCTTACGAGCATCAGTCATCTGTTTGTTAGCTCTTGGTGTAGCAAGGGACTTGAGTTGGCTATCATCCATAAATGATACCAGTTCTTTTAGTAGAGTACCTGATACAGCATTAGATTGTACTGCATCCCATTCCTCATCTGTTATTGTGACGGGCGTTCTTTCTGCACCCACCATAGACCTTGCTTTGTTCAAAGCTTGTTGTTTGATACGAGAGATCTCATCCTTCTTCAGAACTTCATCCTCTGACCTACGAGCAATCTCTGCCTTACTAGATACCTCAGCCATACGTTGGGCTTGGCGTTCTTTGATACGGTTAATCTTTACTTTGTTGACCTTGTCTTTCATAGACAAGACTTCCTCTGAATAGATCTTAGCCGCTTTAGGATCACGGGCCGGCATCTTGATACCACTCATATCTGCATCGACTTTATTCTTGAACGCCTTGAGTTCATTTATATAGTCCGCATAATGATGCTCCGTCTTAGTTGCATTAGGCCCAAGGAAGATGTTGGCATCCTTAACCATGTTGACAACATAACTTTCTTTCTTATTACGCCATACTGTTTTTGTACCACCCGACTTAGATTTAGGGTCGGGTACTTGTACTTGATACCCGTCAGTAATAACAGATTGTTTATGGCGGGATATAATTGTGGCGGCCGATTCATATTCTTTATCGGGCGTTAAATCTTTTTTCAACTTAGCGGGGTCGATTACTTTATCAACCCGACGAGTCTTAGGATTATAACGTTCTAGTTCGCCATACTTAACTCTATCGATATGCGTCATATACCGTTTCATTAATGCGTCGATACCGTTCTCTTCAGCAGAGCGCTTATAATTAAGCTTATGTTTCTCAGCATCAATGACCACCATTGAATGTTTTACAGCACGCGCTATCTCACTAGAAGGTGCGCCTTGTAATGTCATATCAGTAATAAGGTTTGATACGGTACCCATCAATGTTTGTTGGAACTTCTTATCAATAGGTTTAAATGTTCCAGGCTTATCTGCATATATATTAGGGTCAAAGTTTTTAAGTTCTTTAAGGCTATCCCTAGTTTTAAACTTCCCTTTATTATTAGGGATAACATATGCAGTATCGCCATCGAAGTCAGCCCCAGACATTTTAGAAGCAACCTTCGGATGAATACCGATAGCATCAGGGCTGTCTTTGGAAATCATCTTACGAGCTACACTGTTGTTATTTACAGTAAGCTCAGGAATTTCAAAGCGTCCACCATGAGGATATCGAATAAGGACAACCTTCTCACCATTCTTATAATTAGGAGCATATACTTCATTCTCCTTCATATCAGGTACGGGTAAGATAACGTGGCCTTGGAAGCCTTTTGGTGCTGCGGCTTTCATATGAACCTGCTTAGACTCCAGGTCAGACACAAATGATTCCATCAACTGTTTCTTAATTACAGGATTATTTACTTTCTGAATACTTTCATACTCGTCTTGTACCTGCTTCATAGTTGCTTTCAATCGTTCGTGTACAACAGTCGTAGGTTGTTTAGAAAGGAATTGGGAAGATAAAGCTTTAGACCAGTTACTCCAATCACCTTCCTCATTTACAATATTAACAGAACCAATTTCAGGAACCTTATTTCCAAACCGGTCTTTTACCCCCGGCTTATAAACAGGATTACCCTTGCTATCTACAAGCGTGTTCTGGCGCTTTACAGTGGCTCCAAACGGATTTGGCCCATCGATAGGGGCACCACCTTCAGGGTTCTTCTTAAGCTCTTTAAGGACTTCCTGAGGCGTCTTATTGGCTGTCTTATTGGTATTAAAGATAATATCCGTACCTTTAGGAACATTCTTAAACATTTCCTCGGTACCATATAAAGCCATACCTTTAAGATAATGCGTATCACCTACAGCAATACGAACTTGGGCATATGACGCTTTACCAAGGTTTAAATCTTTAACGCCAGGACGTAAGAACATAGCTCCGTCCATCATAGCACCATCATCATTTGTCCCGTGGCCCTTCTGCCCTTCAGGAATTGCATACCGAATATGTACACGATCCCATCCAATCGACTTAGGGCGCTCCATTTGTTGGAACATGCGGGCGTCACCGTTAACAGCGAACTCTTCAACAGGACGAACTTTATCCATGTTTTGATAAATTTCCCGTCGTTCGACCCCTTTTTTCGTCAAAACCTTAACCGGAGTTGAGTTATTCTTGTCGGTAACCTGGGCAATACGTAGATTATGCACCTCATATTCACCAGATTCCACCAAAGCATTGAGGCCAGCCTTGAGTTTTTCCTTGGAAATACCCATCTGAATCTCTACACCTTTACCAACATCTATGTATTTAGACCGTTTTACAGCGGCTTCAAGAGTATCTGCGACGGCTTCAGTCTGTACTCTTTTAGCTCTAGCTGTCTTATTTGGGTTCTTAATTTCCTCCAAATAGTTACGAACAGTCTGTCCAGTAGTTCCAATTGTCTTAGCAATATCATCAATAATCATACCTTCAGACTGCAATTTCGCAATCCGTTGCATGTTATATTCCTTCAATTCTTCCTTAGCAATTGTTACTTTTGAACGATAAACTGTTGTCGAAAGACCCATTTCTTTTGCGATTTCGTTGTCGCTTAGACCCCGTTTTTTAAGCTCATCACGGTCTTCGATGAACTTATAATTCTTGGGTAAATGCAATAATGGATCCCAAGGATAACGTCCGGAACGTCTTTTTACCCCCGTATGTTTGAGGATAATTTCCCTTCCGGCATCTGAAAGTTGACTTAAATCATAGTCTTTTTCGCCCTCGATACCGAAGACATTTTCGAAATCCAATGTTAAGAACCTCCTCGAAACTTAAAATAATCAAAATATTCAACACGTCATATAAGGCCATATAAGGCCCGTCACAGCATTTTAGCCCAAAGATGAACTATTTACCGGACTATAACGTAAAACGCGATACAGGGCGAATATGGGCCTCTGAGGGCTATTACAGCGCCTCTAACTTCCCAAAACCGAGAAAAACCCATAAAAAACTATAAAAATACATACCGAAATGATATATAAGCTTGAAACCACCTAGGTCTGGTATATGCGAGAAAGTACAAACTTCACCAACACTTGATTGGGTAAATTGGCTGTAGCGAGACCATCGGAACATCATACCCCGCTACCCATTTACGTCATGTTTATGAAACACACTTTTATCACGAACATGTAGCTTGCTGCTAGTACCACATGTCTAACCAAAATTAAAAATAGGAGATTATCCAACTAGGGAAAAATAAGAAAACCTAGTCGAGTTTGAAAAACACTTTTGAGGCGATGTTGCAGGAAATGACAGAAACTGCAACTTTTTATTATGAGTAAATAATTCAGAAAGGAAACATTTGTAAGGAGGTTTAACAATGCCTATGTTATGACGCTTACCCAAACAAGTAAAAACTTTACTCACACTCAACCCAGACCTAAGCGGTTTGAAGCTTATATATCAAATTACACCTTGCAATTCCAAAATCACAAGAATACTAAAATAAATATGTATTTTTACCTAAATCAGCACAAAACGTCCAAAAATACAGATTTTCCTATAATATTAGACTTTTGTGCCACTTTTTCCCAAAATCCCCAAAATCCCACGGTTTTTTCAGAAACTTTTTATATATATTGATTAAAAATGCTTGTTTATTATACTACTTTTTATACTTTTAAGATTATAGTTCCCGTACGCGCGAGACTATTAAAAATAATATAAATATATATAATAAAACAATATAATACCATACAACCCTATAAGCCCTATAAAAGTCATATAAAATCTAATTAATATATTTAAAACTTTTCCAAAAAAACCGTGGGATTTTGGGGAAAACTATAAAATTATAGCAAAAATACCCCAAAAACAGGCCAAAATGACCCCTTTTTGCTCAATTTGCCCCTGACAGCTCTCACCCATTTTCCCCAAGTTCAATCTGGGGATTCGTCAATTTTTCTGGGGAAAACCGTGGGAAAACACCAATTTCCCCAACTTTACCAGAGTTTTGAGCCACGTTTTGAGCCACTTTTTCAACGTCTGAAAACATCTAAAAATCACGCCAAAAACTAGTCCAAAATACTATAACATTATAGCAAAAATAGGCCTAAAAAAGTGGCTCAAAACGTGGCTCAAAATACCCCCTGATTTGGGGAAATGGCCCAAAAACAGCACTTTTCCCCAACTTTTTTGGCAAATCCCCAAGTTCGATTTGGGGAAAATTGGGGAAAATCCGGGGTTTTGAGCCACTTTTTGTCAGGGGCAAATTAGCCGAAAACGACAAATGTAGAATGAAAATCGACCAAAAATAGGCATTTTTTCCTATAATATCAGACCAATTCAAGCTCTACCAGAACTTAAATGGCTTGATTTCGGCCTCTTTTTCCTCTAATATTTTACTCATTTGCTTAATATGGGACATAATCCAAGCAATATTACCAGGATTTTCACCCTCAATTCGAGCTTTATCCTTGATAGTTACCTGTTCTTGATAACCGTTTCCTTGATAAAGGCGTTGAATTATGGTAATTTTCTTAGGATTTACCCCGTATTCCAAGCAAAATAGAGCGGCATAGATGTCCAATTGCTTGAATGATGGCTTAGATACACCTGTTTTGAGGTCGTAAATACGCAATTCAAGCTGGTCTGAGTCCCATTTAATACCATCAGCAGTACCAAAACAATGGTCAGAGTAGTATAATAAGACCTCAGAAGACATACCATCCCTAATACAATCGTTGACAAATAGGTTTAACGCCTTCTTTTTAGGCGCTAATTCCGTTTTAGACTTGATTAATTGTGATGCCATTTCATGCAAGGCTGTCCCACGAGCAACGTTTTGCTTGTTCTCATAGGATTTAGCCATCTTTTCAGCATCATAACCAAGCCAAGAGTAACCTGACGGGGATAAGAATGCATGCTTCCCAGCCAAGTTCCAGTGTGGTATCCAATCCATTATGACTCCTTTAGGATTCTTTTAGAAGCATCTACTACAAGTGTAGAATTATTTTTCTTTTAGAAATAAATTAAAGTCTAAGCCGAAATAATCACACATCTCGTAAATAACGTCGTGCTCATTCTCAGGATAAATGAATGATGCAAATGACTCTCGACCAAACTTCTCAATATAATGAGCTTGATTAGGACGTTTACTGGCATCAGCAGACCTCTTAACCTCCAGTAGAGCGTATCTAGAGCCGCATAGCACGATTAAATCAGGTATCCCTTGTACCATACCAGGGTCTGTCTTAGTCGCTAATATACGCCCTCTATAGGCCTTACGGAGCCTCTTAAGAAGGCTTGCTTGATATGTAGACTCAAGTTTCGATGCCATATAACCAATCCTTTTCTAATTTCTCCATGTAATCGTCATAGGGTACAAACCCTTGTTTCTTCGCCCATGCAGCTTCTGTAAACCGCTTCTTATCTTTAACAGCCTTGAGGATATCCTTGTCAACTTTGGCTAGTGACGTGAGATATATGTAATACAAGTCCTTGAACGGCGTGTTGGAACGGTCTATTCGTCCTTCCGCCTGTTCCATTTTACGATAAGAGTAATTAACAGAGTAGAATAGAATATTGTCAGTAGTAATACAATTCCATCCCTCGGCTCCTGCTGTGTATTGTACAAGATATACCCAAGAGTCTTCTTGAGGAATGTGCTCATGTTTATTACCATTCCATTCTTTATATAGTAGATTATGACGTTCGCAGATATCCCTAAGTATCTCTAACTCGTAGTTAAAGTTATAGAATACAATAGTCTTATCATGCTCAGTAATATACTTCTCAGCCAATCTAATTCTGTCTGGGGAAGTATTGACGATGCGCCGAACTAACTGAGTATACTCGGCAATGTTTAAAATAGGTTCATCAGTAAACGGGTTCCAACGAGTATCAGCCAAGTTTTTCAACATGATAGCATCGTATTCAGCATATAGATAATCCCTATGGCGGACAGTATCTCTATCATCTTCCATAGGCACAACAATTTGGTTACGGTATTTCTCGAGAACCGCGGTACCAATATACTTCTTAACCTTAGGGAATTTAACATAAGGATCCCAAACGACATGACGAGATGTGAAATCCGTTTTATTCCGATAGAACTTATTAGCTATGAATATGGTCATGTAATCCATCCAGACATCGCCTGGTGTGGCAGATAACAATATCCATTTATTATTCTTCCAACAGGTGCGGATGAAGGCCTTACCCCATTTACCATAGCCAACAACCCTCTGCTCATCGAATATAAAGACCGAGTCAGTTATATGCTGGTATTTCTCAATGTTCTGCCAAGAGTCTACTATATAATTAGTAATACCGCAGGCTTCCAGAGAGCTTTGCCAATCTGGCTTATCCTTACCTAACTCGATAAGGTCTCGCTTCATGGCAGTGGTTATAACAATAAGAGGCTTGTCTTTCGTAAAAAAAGAAGCTCCATATTGGGAGGCGGCCCAGAATATAGACGTAAATGTCTTACCTGAGCCAACACCTCCCATTAATATAGAGCCGTTCTTTAATTTCCCGCACGCTTCAAATTGCTTGGGTTTTAGTTTGATACTACCCAGTTTATGGGGTATCATGATTAAATGAATTCAATATCCTGCTCGAACTTATCTTTAGCTGGAGCCAGAGCTGGGTCAACATCGTCAATATAGACATAAAGCTTATTCACATAAGCCTTGATGCCAGTACGACCAGCAGCCGACCAGTTGTAAGGATTGATAATTACGTTAGCAAAAGCACCAGCAGTAACTTCATCGAGCATAGCAAGTTGATTAGTATCTGCGTTATTAAGGATAGTTCCCTTACCTTGGTTTACCAGAACCAGCTTAATCCATGGTTGAATATCAGGGCCGTTGGACAGAGTAGCAGGTAAATAAGCAGGGCGGTTTGGTTTGTCTTCAGTAGGAAACTTAACATTAAGTCCTTGAGCGGCAAGTTCCTCGGCAAGTGCAGGATCCAAGGCGATACCAAACTCACGTGAACCTTTAGTATTGTACTCAGACTCACGACCAGCAAAGTTAGGGTAGATAACGCGAACGTTTTCCAATGTGATTTGTGATTGATTTACCATTTTATTTCTCCTTTTCTAGCAAATAGTGTGTTAAACGTCAAGGAGAGGTGTATATAATAGTAGAAAATATACTATAATATTGATGGAAAACAAAACTCTCCATCTCTCTCCTTCTATTAAGAGCTTTGTAATAAGTTACATATTTATTATACTAATATTATAGGAAAATATTAGTCTTTAGTGGGGATAAAGTCATCATTATTCATGAGAAGATACTCTCGAGGTGTCATATCGAAGTATTCGTCCGGTGTTATAACAATATCGTTAGGGTCTCTAACCAAATTATCAAGTTCTTCCCTATAACTATTATAATACGAACAGGATACAACTAGTTTCATTTAATCACCCCTCTATAACAAAGCTAATGAAGGTCAATACCTCCAGTGTTATATATTCTAATATAACAGCACCGGTAGCAATATAATTAACAAAAGTCGGAGCATGGATTAGGGTAATTATCGTAGTAATAATCCCATAAGTGAATATTGATAATATGGCCAGCAACGCTGATAAAAATAACCAAGTAGTAATACAATGGATAAAATGTAATCGTTTCCTTTGCTTCATTATCGCTTCACCTGCTTTTCATATACTTCTTTGGCTGATAGATATACGCTATACATCATAAAGGCACCGATGCCTAAGACGAGGTTAGACATCAAGAAGCCAAGGATACCAACTTGCGGTACCAAACTCATTAACCAAGAGATAAAGAGGTAAGTAATAAAGGTAAATAAGGTCACCGCAGCTAGTAAAATAAACATAGAAACGTAGAAAATAGATTTATCATACTTCTTTTTCCTCATTTAATTTCTCCTGTAGTTTCTTAAAAGCCTCTACGAAATCTATAACCCAAATCTTAGAACGTTCCGGGCGCCAGTTTTTAAGATTTCTATGAACATATTCCAGAATAATAACATCCACATCAATAAGGGCCAATTCAGCTATAGAGTCGAGTAATTTATATTGATATGATTTAATTATCTCCTCTTCTTGAATAGAGGCGTGGTTGCTTAAACCCAGCTTATCGTATTCGTCCTCAGACATACCTGTAATGTGGCATACAACAAAACGGGTATTCTGTTTTTTATCGTTCTTCATTTAACTTCTCCTTTAGTTTGAGTAAGGCTTTATTGAGATGGTAAACGTTACGGTTATATACATCCACAGCTTCTAGAATAACCTCATGATCAAACTCAAGACTGCTAATCTTCAATATATCTTCGAAACATTGGGACGTCTCATCATAACGCATCACTTCTTTTTCCTTGAACTTCTTTAGAAACGCCTTATAATCTTTATTAGACATTCCTGTCATCTCACGCACAACGAACTTAGTATTACGGGCGATGTTATGACTACGATGTTTTTCTTCTAGGAAATTGTCTGCAAGTTCTGTAAGTAATTTATCAGTACGATCTTGTGCCCAATTCATCATATACCGAACAGAATTCTTATCAGAGCGACCGAATGAGAACCCTTTAAAGTTGCTACGAAGTTTCGTAACACTTCCATGCGCTTTATTATAAGCACCATCGATGTTTGTAATATCATCAGGAGATGAATGATGGTATTCAACAGCGCCTTTAGCACCAATAGTAAAACAGTGACCTTTTGTAAACCAGCCATATTTATCATAGATGCGATCCAATACTTTCCAGTCCCCGTCCTGCAAATACCGAGTATCCGTTGGTCTAGCGATAAACACTCTATCATAAATCCACATAATGAATAGATCGTAAGGCGTTTTAACATCTGAAGAACTATCGGGATCTTGTATCTTCATATGAACCCATAAGAGCATGAATAACACAATAATCTCTTCCCGCTTGATGTGGTCTACGTTAGCGCCTGCATCAAAGATTTCAGACACATCAATATTAAGGCGTTTAAGAGAATCCCGTAGCCATTCACGATTTGGGAATAGGAAATTATGAGGATTCTTAGCGAACTCTTCATGCATTTTGTTGTAGTAATCAAATACTGTATCTGCATCGATTACTTCATGCACCCGATCATCTTTAACCATAGTATCCAAGATTTGTTGGATCTTAACTTTAAGCGCGAACTTTTGAAAGTCGTTTAAGAATTCTAATAAATTATCTGTTACCATTTTGTTTTACCTCCGTTAAATTATACTCAACAATAATAGCAGCACGAGTGTCTGTTACATAATCTCCAAACTTACCTTCATGGTCGATAATATAGATTTCACATTCCTCATCCATATTCTTCTCCATAAGGAAGTTATCAATATCATAGTTATAGACGATATTCTCCTCTTCATCAAGTTGGACGATAAGAAGTTTATTATTAACCCATCTACGATATAGGTCGATAGGCTTGAGATTATAACCATTATAAGGTAGAATATTAATAAGCTCCGTGAAGACCATAGAAATCTCCGCACTCATATCCTCAGGATAGAATACCTCCAAATACCGCTCTATACCAAGCGCCTTAATTAATGGTTCGAAACGGTAGTAGATATGCGAGATATCCGCGCTAGTCCATTTTAACATATCATGGACTTTATTAAACTCCTCAGAATAAGCAAGGTAGACGGTCTTGGTCTTAACGATAGTATTTTTATTCACCTTAGTAACCTTAGTCGCTGGAATAGGTATGACCTCCGCTTCAAGAAACCGTTTATCCCGACCATTACCAAAGATATCATCATACAGCATACAGATAGCCGCAATATAGGATACTAGTAGAACAAGACCCAGAAATGCCGCTGGGTAGATCAAGAAGATCCATTTAAGCGCCACTACGAATAAGAGCAGCGCAGGGATACCGATTACTGTAGTAGCCAGTCCAATTAGAAATAAGAACTGCAAAGCCTTAGATGATTTTAGCATACTTATAATCCTCCAATCCTTCTAACACATATCCCTCAGTAAACCATTTAAGGGAGTCCAGCGCGATAGGCTCCAGACCATGTTTAACGCGGATTTCATTAATCTTGATACGAATTGCACGCTCATGATAGCGGTGGCTGGTTACCTGGTCAGCCAGGCTAGACTTATCCCAAATAGGATTACCTTTGATATCAATCGCACCCCGCTTCATCATATGTACTCCAATGGACTTCCATAAGCGTCGAACGTAGTCTCGTGGTGAATAAGGTACCTTGAATACACGTCCTTCTGAATTAATGTTTGTCATTTATTTGTCCTCCTATTTATCTTCCTTTAACTTACCTTCATTAGCAAGGTCTTTAATAACACACATAAGATATGTTATGACTTTATTATGTCCAGCTACGTGATAAGGCTGACCATAAAGTGTAATATTTCTTTTATACTTATGAATAAAGCTAAACATATTATATAGGATAGCTGAATCGAATTTATACTTACTGATTTCATTCAAATCACCAAATAACATTTTACCTGTGTGCTCCGAAATGACTTTTGATCGTTTATCTTCACTCCATTCAGAAAATCGTACTTTAGGTAGATACTCCTTATATTCCTTATTGGAAATACCAGTAAAAGCTTTAACAATGACTTTGGTGTTATGCTCGATATTATATGAGACAGGATAATTGTCAAGATCCAACTCAGATGAATAATGTTTCCGCCACATAATATTGATCCATTTGTCAAGACTGTATTCTAATAGCGGACTACCCGAGAAGCATTTGTTGACGACTACCAAGTTTGCAATCTCTCCATGTTCATTCTCCCGGAAGATATATAGATATCGATAAGGGGTTATGTGGTTTTCACATTTCTTCATTAACCGTTCACGAGCTTCTACTAGTTCCGGAGTTTCTTCATACGGCCAGAAGATAACGTTGTCGTAATACCATTTATTGAAAAAGTTTTCAATGTTTTGCTCTGCAAGTTCCGCCATCTCAGCAAAGAATTTTGGAAAATTTGTATACGCGTAAACTTGATCGTCTTTAAATTGACATAACGTAGATGTCGCTTGACCGGTTATGAGATTATACTTCTTAAAAGAATGTATGATTCTAGCCAATTTACGGTATTGGTTTAGAGTTAGTTGTGGTGTTGCCCAATCTAGGAAATCTTTATAATCTTTTGTCATTTTATTTACCTCCTGAAAAAAAAAGAAAAGCCGAGTAGTTTACTCAGCCTTCTTCTTGAATTTAGATTTAACTTTTTCTGATTTTTGTTTAATCCAATTACCTACTTTCTTATAGCCTCCGGTTTCAGACATAACGATATGTCCACAATATACAGCATACGTAGCAACCATACCAATCGCAGCCATAGTCAAAGGATTATAAAACTCTTTCTTTAATTCTTCAGTATCCTCAGCTTTTACGTATCCCACAGGTGGGACATCTATAATCTGATCAAACTTGGAATTAAGATCAATTGCTTCATCCTTTGTCATAGGTTCGATATAGGTATTAAAGGTTTCTTTATCTGTAAGCCCCATATATGCGGAATCATCAGATTCGTCTTTACCATTAAACCATCCATGATAGTAGTTTTCTTCGATATTAACTTTAGTCATATTAAGTTACCTCTCTTTCTACTTAGAGGTGTATAATTATTAGAATAAGTAAGCAGCCGGCATTTCCAAATACCAACCTTTAGTCTTATCCTTCTTAATATCGTGACGCTTAGGTAAGTCTTTGTATTCAACACACCATTGGACTGAAGCTGATTGGATATAGGTATTAGACTGGTCTTCCCTCAGATTAAACCAAAGACGAACAAAGTCCCGTATCGTGATATAACCATAATACTTAGCATAGTTATACACCTGCTCAGCAAATCGTTCCACATCTTTCTTATTATTTGAATATAACTTAGGGAAATCTGTTAATTGAAATTCATCCATATCACCACTCCTTAAATTGTTCAATATAATAGTCTGAACCACTTGGCGCGCCTGGCCCAGTATATCTAAAGAAACCAGAGCCTCTATTCTCTATCATAATCGGAGTTAGAGCATTGTCCTCAAATGGTCGGTCGGAGATATACCAGCGTAGACCATTGGTCTCCTTAAATACTTGCATGACAGGCTGGGTAACTTTTATACATCTTCCATATAAATCAGATCCTTTATGTTCTCCGGTAATGAAAGACGTTACATTTGGATATGCGCAGAAAAGAAAAACATTAGTATCGTTAAAGATTTTTTCCATATTACGATGGATGTATTTAACAGCCGATTCATTTTTTCCTTTGCTTTCAGTGTTTGGGTATAAGCCCAACATAGCAGATGTTGCCTTCAATATTCCATATAAAACATTTGATTTATTTTTTGCCAAATTAACCAAAGCAGAATGTGCTCTGAGTTTTATACCGCTATCTTCCTCAAACATCATCTTATCACTAACGAATAACTCCATCACTTACCTTCCTTCCAGACATAGACATCCCACTTATCTTTATGCGGGATTTTGATAGTCTTGTAAATAATACCTTCTATATGATCGAAATACTCTTTAACCGCATTAATATGAGACGTGGTAAAGGCGGCTGAGCTAACGAGATAGTTTACTCGCTTAACGTCATCGATAGAATATAGTAGTAATAGTCTTTCTATAATAATACGTAGCTCCATTATACACCTCCTAGTATAATATTTAAGTTAAAAAAAAAGAAAGAGGAATGTATCCTCTAAGCGATTTCCATTAATTGATTCGTTAGTTCAGCAAGCACATCCTGTTTCTCGTCTCCGAGTTTAGAATATACTTCACCGCTAAACGAAGTCAATTGCTGTTCCTCCTCAGGGGTCATTCCAATTTCCATTCTTAGCATTTCACCATAATAAATGACTTTAAGGAATTGTGATTTATCTGGTTGCTCAACAAATGCCTCCATATGATCATATTCTTGATGAAATAGACTCTCTGCCTTTTCTGTCCAAGACTCTTTATATTGGTCTTTCAGAATAGCCATAGTTTCATATTTCATAAGCATAGCAATCTTATAGAAGATTGATACAGCCTCCACATTAACCATTTCTCCTTTGTATTCAAAATTCATCATAATGTATACCTCTCTTTCTATAGAGAGACATGTAAAAAATTGAAGAGAATAGTATAAACTACTTTCCCCAATTATGTAAGATGTCTTCCATTTCGGAAATACGTTCACCAAGGCGTTCGGTAGACTCCTTTAATTCGTCAAGTTTCTTTCTGAATTTATCTTGAGCCACCATCACCTTTTCGAAATTAATTTCTTCCATAGTTATTAACCTCTCTTTCTACTTAGAGGTATGTAAATATTAGACACCAGGGCCGTGCCAGTATTCCCAGCGCTCCTTATCCGTACGTCTAGGTTGAGTAGCGGCGCTAGGATTATTGAAGTTGTAATCGTATTCTTCAGGCTTTATCCTACCCTGTTTGATTAAGTCATTGACCCTGCGGTTGATTGTTGCTCGAGATATACCCATAGAGACGGCTATCGTACGATTTGACCAACCCGCCTCTTTATATAGGATAATATCTTCGTCGATCACATACTTACGAGGTCTACCAGGCGGTCTAACAGAGGATAAAGCCCGGACAATATCTAGACCGTTTTTAAGCATCAAACCGCTCCATATGCGAGTAAACTTGGACTTGTGTAAAACTTCCAGTTTTTTCATGGTATACGGCATTATAACAAGGATTTTCTTCTACATAATTATCGAACCATGAGCGAAATAGTGTAACATCCTTTACTGGAAAAATTACAGATTTAGGATACCTAGGATTGTCTAGAAGCATGCTACTAAAAGCGGTTATGCCTGGCAGAGCTCTCATTAAGTCTGAAATACAAGCTTTAAGGTTAGCGCCATCAGAACTTAGGCTACCCCATTCAGCAAAAGCCGGTTGAGTTTCTTTAGGCTCCTTATCTTCCAACCAAACCGCAGTCATAAGCGCATAGTTAGACAAATCCTTAAGTGTATCAACTAAAGACTCGTCCGATACCTTCTGTTTAGAACCTGGCTTAGTGAGACTGTTTAGACGACCCATCTTATCTTCCATCCGGACAATAGCCGCGATGATGCCGTGTTTTTCCAGAGACTCTTCGAAAGAGTTCCCATAGTCAGCATTCTTCTTTTCAAAAATAGAAAGAAGCTCGTCATGAGCCTCCTTCATATTAGTTGGATTTACTTTCATCTAATTCCTCCATATGATAAACATTTTCTTCAGGCAATCTTACAACTACAGCACGAATAAATGCTTGTAAATATGCCTTTTTAAACTTTGATGGTTTGAGTGATTTGAATTTCTCAGCTTTATTTCTCCAAAAGATACCAATAGGATTAGCCGGTTGCCTTTTGTCGGCATAAGCTTCCATGGTTTTGATGCTTTGGTTAATTAAAACCGCTTTATTATTCTTTCCACGTTTCATTATTTATCCCCTTTCTTCTTTTTCATTCCAGCCATACCCAAGGCAAGTACGCCAATTACAATACCACCAACGGCAAGATATGACGTTTCGTTAGTACCAGTAGCTGGTAGAGTAGGTTGACCAAGAGGTTGTTGTTTAGCAGGCTTAGTAGGTTCTTCTTTAATTTCCGCTTCAGATTTTGGTTTGTCTGTTTTTGGTGCTGGTACTTCAGGAATAACCAACTCTGGCTTATCTAGAACCGGAGCTGGCGGCAACAATGGAATATCCGCTAAGTCAATTTCTGGTTTGTCCAGGATTGGTGCATCGTTTGGAATAACGCCACCGTTGAATTCAGGTTTGTCATACTTAGGCGCATCAAACGGTACGGTAGAACCTTTCCATTCTGGCAAGTCCAACGTAGGTGCTGGAGGCATCAATGGAATATCGGCCAAATCAATAGATGGTTTGTCATATACCGGTGGGTCATTTGGAACCGCTCCACCTTCGAATTCTGGCTTGTCGTATTTTGGTGCGTCATTTGGCTTATCCCATTTTGGACGAGATTTACCAACAGCACGACCATTACCATCATACAATTTAGTTTCAGCATTATGGGATACAAATCCACCATTCCAGCTAGCGGTGAATAAGTTAGTTGGGTTATATTGAACTGGTGTACGCAAACGAGTCTTATATTCGACCATCAAGATTTTGTTTTCAATCTTATCGATATGGGTTGTGAACCTATTCTTATTGAATTTAGTGTTCGCCAAAGCTTGGGTTGCTGGTGAGTCATATACCCATGGATCAACATCCTTAACGTAGCTGTAAATAAGGCTACCTTCAACATAGTCCTGATCATCAGACCAAGTATCGGCGATGTTTACATCTTCCATTGTTTGACGCTTATAATTCAAGCGAGCAACCCAATGGATAAGGTTTTGGTCAGCACGGTCTTGGTAGCCGTACTTATATAACTCCTCATTAGGGTTAATGGTTCCTTTAGAACCTGCGTTGATTTCAACAACAGTCCCGTTAAATGAGATGTTGCGCTTGGTGTTTTCCTGCACGATTTCACGGTTGATTTGGGTATGGAAGTTCAGGCTGATAGATTTGTCCAGCGGATGGTCTTGGAAATAGTTATTGAACGTTGTAGTAACCGTTCTTTCATTAGCCTTAACGTCAGCAGTTCCGACTTCAGTTTCGCCTGTTTCGTTATATACAGGGAAGTTGTAGCTAGTTTCCAAGTTTAGTTCTTCCGGAATATTGAAGGTCATTTTATCGCCTTCATTGATTAAGACTTCATCCGGAATATCGGTCTTGATATTAACCTCAACATCAGACCAAATTGAATCTTCTTCCTTCTTAGTAACAGTGACTTCTGGGTCAGTGGCAACCAGCTCAGTAGAACCTTCGGCTTTAGTTACGTCCGCAAATACAGACTCAGTAACAACAGCAGTTCCGAAAAGAGCAATACCCATAGCAGCGATTTTAAGTGTAGTTTGTTTTTTCATTTTAATTCTCCTTTAAATATATACATCTCGTTTATATCGGTCATTTCAATTTAAGACATAAACCAAACAAAAAAAAGAAAAGCCGAGTAATTTACTCAGCCTTCTTAGCTTTAGAAAATAGTTCCTTCAATTTGGATTGAAGACCACTTCCGTTAAATACGTCATAAGCTAGTGTTGCTGCAACAACAGCAAAAGCTCCAGCCGTAATTTTAGAAAACAGTTTTTCCATATTAATTTACCTCTCTTTCTATATAGAAGACTGTACTTTTTTGCCCTTAGGTTTCTTATACCACTGCGCGCCAGGCTGGTCTTCCTCTAGAGGTGACGCTAGGCCTAGTTCGCTAAGGACGGTATATTGGATTTGGTTACGTCTAACCGAACGATACTCCTTAGGCACAAACATACGCAAGTCCTCTTCTTTAAAATGAGATATGATAATATCGCGCTCATCATCATATAAGATGGTGATTTTCAGCATGCAAGGATTTTCAGCAATCCAATCGATAAACTGTGAGCAAGTCATGTCATAAATACGACCAGAGTTCAAATCCCGTTTAGCTTGAGGCGAACATTTAGACATATGTTTAGTATATGACGAGTTGGGTGATTTGCAGATCTCCTTAATATTGTAATCGAAATATCGCACAATTTTCGCAGCCAAGTCACGAGGCAGTTTAGGCGTATATTCACCGCCGCCCATTCGAGTTTTCTTGTAGGTGGATAGTATCTTATACTTAACACCGTATCGTTCAAAGAAATCAACCGCTTTAAACATAACTCGATTAGAGCTCTGTATAGTTGAGTCTATTAAATATAACATCTCCCAGCCCTCCTAAACCGGCATGTTCCAACCTAAGACTCCGCGGATACCTTGTTCGCGCATAGTAACTAAAATACCATTTAGTTCATCAATGTCTTTGAACGGTGTCATTAGAATATTGGAAGAGAGAGGAGGGTTGTAATAGATGATGTTATTATCAAGTAGGGTAATACGAACATTGGTTTTAGCGTTCGTAATACTACCCATAACTTCCTGCTGGTCTTCTGGGATTACAAGGATTTCAACACGAGGTTCGAATAACTCCGCATCCTTAAATCCGCTGACAGTAGTAACAAACCCCATTGGCCGGGGCTCGTCTTCTACTTTGTCTTTTGAAAACCATTCTTTGATTTTCTTAAACATCTTTACTCCTTTGCATAGTTGGCGAATTTAGTTCCGCCGAAAATAATATCACCATCACCAACTGCATAAACGTCTTTAACAGCGTCTTTAACAAGTTTGTGATAGTAGGTCATGTCAATATCTTCGAAGCCTTTATATTGAGTAGCCAGTTCCCACTTATAACCAGAAGTACCTGTTACAGATACATTCTTGTCGATAATGGTATCAGGGAAACCGTTATCAATAATTTGTTTGACTTCGTAAATATCGAGACCTAATTCATTGGCAATCTTTTGCTTCTTAGCTTCTTCTAACTCGTAAGCACTAAGTCCCTCAGACTCCCGTTTAAGTAAGTAGTTCGGCTTAATCCATCGCGATTGGATCATCTGAGCCACGTTACTCGGTTGAGTTCTGGAGATTTCACGACCTGTGACTGAAGCGTAAATTTGAGCATTCTTACCAACATATTGGTCGTCAAGATAAATAGCAGTCTTAACTTCCTTAGTGATAAAGAAGTCTTTCTCGTCCACCTCTTCTTGACTCAACAGAGTCTTGTAGACATATGGATTTGTCTTCTTACCGAATTGTGCACCGATAGCTTCCCATTCGCCTTTCTCTTTTTCAGGCCAACCGATTTCCGCAATAACAGTTGCCCGGTTGAGTAAGGCCATACGAGAATATGTATGCTCGTGTTCAAACTCGTATTTGAAATCGTTAGCGCGTTTCATACAGTAGTCAATAATCTTCTTATCGCCGTTGATAATCTTGATTGAGTCTGTCTTGATATGTGCTACTTGGTATCCGAGTTCTTGAACTTCCTTCTTGAGCATAATCATAAACAAAGCACCACGTTTTGCGATACAGTTATCGACATTACGAGGGTCTTTGAATTTATTAGGCCAAGGTGCAGAGGTCATACCATATACGATATTGATAATAATCTTAAGCGCATGAGCAAGGCCTTTGACAGAACCGCCTTCCAAATATGGACGTAGCTTGTCCGCAAGCTCAGGGTCTACCTCATCAAATGCATGAGAGGCTGCTTCGATATTACCGTGTTTGATATTCATACGACACTCAACAAGCGCCGCAAACTTTGGTGTATATTCACCAAAGTAATTCATGGCAATCAGACTGTGTGGGTGCATGGACGCAATATCCAATACGATAACGTTCTGATATACGCCAGGTTCTGCATGGACATAACCGCCTTCGGATGGATCTTCACCAAGATATTCAGACTTCTTCTTGAACTTATCAAAAGTATATCCTGGGAACTCTTCAGCAAGGTCATACCAGTTAAACTTGTCTTGAGGATTTGGGTCATCGCCAAATAAGAACTTCTCAGCTTGGGTTTGGGTCTTGACGTTAGGTGAGAGGTTGTTGATTTCAGCCAATACTTTACGTGCATTCCAAGCATCTTGTCCGTCTTTGGACTTGAATAACGCTTCCTCTGAAGTTACGTCATTAAGCATATATGCCGCACAACGACCCCATGCATGCTCAGGAAGAGGCTTAGTCCAGTCGTATTCAAACTCATCATGGCGTAGTCCTAGCTTAATCTGCCATTTCTTCAATGACATCTTAGTATCTAGGAACTCGTAAATATCGGCATAAGAGATATCATTAGCCGCCCAGATTTTAGCACGCTTATCTCTCTTTTCGATAATGCCTTGAGAACGCTTGTAGCATTCCATTTCATCATCACCCTGCATACGACCATAAGCAATATGGTTATCATAACCTAAGTTGTTAAACCCAACCATAGGATATGTATCAAATAAATGGCGTACGCGAGTAGGTGCTGGGTTGATTTCAATACCGATTTCTCTCTCGTGAGTAGTCCACCACTCATTAACCAAGATGGTCTCAATCTCAGTTAAGCTGGTACAATCTTCGAGACCTTTGTAGATTGTTTCTGGAACTTCCAATCCGTATTTCTTCCAACCTAACATGTATAGATTAGAGAATACTTCCGAGTCAAAGAATACGATATCCTCATCAGGTAAAATGAGACTTTCAGAATAAGACTCACTCTCATCTTCCGGTACTCTGTAAAAATGCATCTCAGAAACCATCTTCAAACATTGCTGTGCTTGGTTGGTTGACTTGAGTGCGAAACGTAATACTTCTTGCTGTTTGTGTCGCAAGTCATAAATAACACCAGCATCATATGCATCGTCTAGCACCTTTGCTATAAACGATACTTCAGGCGCCGTTGCCCCGTGGTGTTCTTTGCGGAGACATGCGTCAATGAAATCAAGAAGCTTTTTCTCTGTCCACATAATGTGTTCAACGTCTTTATACATTGACTTCTTCTCCTCCTTGAGTGGTAGTCCGCTTGAAATATGGGCTACAGGTAAGTCATTGGCAGATATGAGTTTTCTGCGCAGGGAAGACCCGCCGTTAAATACCTTAATTTCAACATCATCAGAAATACGCGTAGCAAGCTTAGTAGGGTCGCCATCATACCAATAATGCAGATGGACACCACCGCCAGACTTCGATACTTCTGTATAGGTTGGAGGATATGCAGACGCCAGTTCAAGGTTCTTAGCAAGGTCTTTCTCGCCGTTCTCGTTCTTAGCGTCAAAGTCAATTATAATATGTTCGGTTGGAACACGGACAAAGTGTAGTTTAGTGGGGTCAATCTCTTTTAACGTCGTTGTTACTGAGTCCCATTTCTTCAGAGGGTTTCCGTCCTTGTTTGTATACTGAGCAGGCCAGTCACGTCCTTCAAGGTCAAACCTAGATGTAACTCGACCCATAGTCAAATCAATCTTAGGTTTGTCGCTGGACTCTGGCGCCGACTTAGTTTCAGGAAATGCCTCTTCGTACTTGAAACCTCTATACCAATCACGTTTACGGTTGCCGTCAGCATCTTTAGTGTCTTTGGTATATGTTTCGAAAAATCGCTGTAAGCCTAATCGCAGACGATTCTTATACCCGTTGATATCCCAGCCTCTATCTTCAAGCATACCTTTATAAAGCAGCTCTACTTCAGACAGCGTTGGGTCGTTCTGCATCATCAAGACATTCTCACGGACAAACTCAAATATAGAGTCGCCGTATTCCAGCATCTCAACATCAATATCGTTAGCATAATAGAACGCGCCTAAACGAGAAAACACATCGATGGATTTCTGTGCAATCCCAGCCAACTCAAACTGAATATTATTCATCAGTTCTTTATACCTTGGGCCAGCAATAAGATGACCTGTTGGTACCGCCTTAAGCAGACGTCTGACAATACCAGAGTCTGAGTCACGGAATTGCGCACGCTGGTTTGATGCAGTGATGATGAGACCTTTAAATGTTACGGGATATGGTCTTTGATATAACTTACGTACAAATACTTCTTCATGAGATGTAATCTTAAGCAATGGTGTATCGTTCTTAATTCGACTCAAGTCTGTATCCGAGTCAATCAACAACGGTAGCTCTTGTAGAGTTCCTGTTGCATACTCCGAACCACTTGTCAGTTGTTTCAAGTCAATACCGCCGATATATTGCCCAAGCAACATCTCAATGATTTTAATTATTGTTCCTTTACCAGTTCCCGCTGGGCCATACAAGAATAAGAATTTCTCAATATTAACAATCTCTCCTGTAAATAAGGCACCTAGACACCACAAGATTTTATCAAGTTGGTCTGGTGCATATAATATAGAAGAAAGTTCGTCAAATGCAGGAGTTGGTTGAGGTGTTGGTGTATAAGGTAGTTGGAAAGTAGAATAGTCTTCCCGTGTAACGTTATGGTTTTGGAATAAGATTTTACTGTTAAATACCTGCAGAGACTCAGGTGCGTCTTCACAATACTTGACAAAATTACGCATAAGTCCTGAGCCTGCGTTTTGCATGAATTTAACAGATACTTTCTCATATCCCTTAGCTTTCAATTCGTGGAACTTATGCGAAATATATTGGTCAACAACCCGAACAACATCGTTCTTTTCCATTGACCAATTCGCACCAGTCCACATAGCATAGAAGCTACCACCTTTTACAACAATATCCTTAACGTCTCCTCCTTGGTTATCTAGATATGTGAAATCAGCGGAAATAACGGCATCGGCTTTACGATTAGGGCCAGACAATTCCTCAACTGTAATATTGAAGAAATCTGGTTTTCTGTCCGTCATATAATTCTCCTCTAATATCCTATCCAAACAACCTTCGACATATCAATCATTTTCATATTCAAGCCTGAGCGGTATGTTGGTGATTTTCTATCGTATTCAAAAACAAATACGGTGTTGTTAAGAAATGCCTCCTTGAAAGTTTTGTATTGCTCTGCAGGGATAACCTCTTTAACATAATCGTCACCAGTAAAGGAATATGTTACTTCAATATACTCCTTTTCCATACAGCACCGCCTTAGAATTCGTCGTCATCGTCGAAGCCGTTTTGTGCTTTCCATTCTTCTTCGAATGTTGAAGCGCGGCCAATGAATTCATTGTATTCTGTAAACAGGCGGATTTCGTGTCCAGTAAGTTCAGCAACACCTGAGCCTACCACACGACCGAACATACCAAGCTTCTTCATACCGTTTCCGATATTTTGAACGTTGCGGTGCTCCATAACCTTCGAGATCACAAGAAGTTGTTGTTCAATATTTTCACAGTCAAGGATACCAGACTCATGCATCATATATGTAATAAATGCGAGCGGAGTCCCTGCTTCAGTATCACCTACAAATTTCTGAGCGAATTCGTACAGGATTTCACCGAAGGATACTGGGAATTGTGTGGTCGAATAATATGCGTCTGGGCCGAAGAAGTCTTCACGGCGTTCATATACCTCTTCAAAGATATTGTTGTCAAACGCATTGTATGGCTGCACAACTTTAGTGTCATTCACTTCAAGCAGTTGTGAGAAGCGGTCAATAATCGCATCAAGGTTAGATGTAGTAACAAGGATACCTAAATTATACCGGTTGGAAGTATCGTTTGCTACAGTAGGGCCGTCATCGTAAAGCTCGCTAATCATTACGGCTTTGTATTGTTCCCAGGCCGCTACACTGTTAGGGTCTGTGTCGTGTCGCATGGATTGTCCTTCATTTCCTTTCAATTCTTTAGCTGATTCGATGATGAAATACGGGATATCAGCTTCTCCCGTATTAAAGTATTCGTTTTCTTGCCAGACATTGTGGTGAACAACTTCTTCTGCTGTTTGTTGAGCGCCTGCATGATAATCTTCTTCCTCACTGGGAGAGTGGATATCAGCAGCCTCGGGATTGTCTGTGAAAATATTGCGTTGCTGACGAGCGCGCATTTCTTCAAGTTCTGCGTTTTCTTGAGCGATTTGTGCTTCTGCGATTGCCCAGTTTTCGTCAATTGTGCCAGATGTGAGTTGGGACAGGTTTTCTTCCATAATTTCTAGTTGGACGTCCTTATTGGCGATAATATCCTTAAGTTCGTCCTTTTCGCGTTCGGCTTCTTCTTTGATTTCAGCAATTTGCCGTTTCGCTTCTTTCACTAGTTTAAATATGAAATAACCAAGTCCAGCGGCTGTTGCAACAGCGACTGTGCCGAGAATTACTTTTTCCTTATTCATATTATTTCCTTTCAAGAATGGCTTGGATACAACCCTTCACCATATTAAGTTCTTCTTCAGTTAATTCTACACTCATTGTTGAGTCATAATTATCCTCAACAGCGACTGAGAATTTGTCATTGTCTTCATCATAATTAAGAACAACCTTTTCTTGGCTTTGTAGTCCGATTGTAATATCGCTCATAATATACCTCCTGAGGATATAGTGGAAGACCGGGAATCTCGAAGTTGTCCGGCCTAGTCCTTTACTCTCTATATCCTAAATAAGATTAAGCTTCTTCTACAGCAGGTACGACTACCACAGGCTCGTAGAGTTTTTCCCATGTGGATTTAACGGCCTCAGCGATATCTTCAGCTGAATGGTCGTCAGTAACCTTAGGCGTGTAGTGGGAGCTAGCGAAACCATTATGGTCTACAGTAATCCAGCGAGTTTCCATTTGACCTGGTAAGATCATATCCAAAGCATTTGATGTGACTTTTTCAACAGTTGTTTCGTACCTTTCAACAGTTTCGCTTAGATGGTCATTCAACAGGTCATACTCAGCCATAAGTGTTTCATGAGCCTTCAGTGTAGGTTCCATACTAGCCTTGTGGTTACGGTATCCAGATTTAAATCCATAACAATATCCGCCAATAACAGCTATAGACAAGAGTCCTACACCAATCCATACGGATTTCTTGACTTTGCGTTTAGGTTTCTTTTCAACCACGATTTCAGGCTCAACTTCTTCAAGCCCAGCTTCCATACCGTCAAACAAGTCAATTTGAGCAGAAACTTCTTCTTGTTCAGGAGCATAAGCACCGGTTTGGTTCTTGTAGTCCTTATAGTTCTTAACTAAAGAATAGCCGACATATCCGAGATTAATAATCCCGAAAATACCAGCACTAATTTTAATAATGTCAGATGTTTTCATGTTTGTTCTCCTTTTAGATAAAGTAGTCAGAAATATCACTAGCATAATCAACACTTGATGTGATATCACGGACAGGTTCAAATTCGACTACAGGTACAGGATATGCGTAGCCATTTTCATCACGAACCATAACTACATGTGTGTCAAGTGCAAATAAGTCATGGTCAGTCCAGCCAAGCTCAGAGCCAGCACGACGTTGTGGACGAGTGAGTGGGATTTTAAGTGCGTCATATACAGTGGTTAAAGTCAGGAAGCCTTGACGACGAAGTTTTTCAGACAAAGCGTTGTCGATAGATGCGATAAACATTTGGTTGTAGTTCAAGTCGTCTTTAGCAAACTCTGCGGATTTGTTGAATAGCGTATATTCCATCCATTGACATTCGTCAGCAGCTACTGTTGTAACCTTCTTAGGATTTTCCTTACCTTCCTCTTCAGGGCCAGCAAGAGTCTCTTGGCGCTCACCGATAAATTGTGCATTAGGGTCATCAGGGTATTGTTCCCGAATTTGCTTACGCAAGCGATGATTAGCCTGAGTAGCAGTTGCAAGGGCAGAAGCAAGCAATGCGTTACGTCCAGTCAATACATGGTATGAGCGAAGGATAGCGGCTGTAGATAAAGCACCAGCGGTAATAGCAGGGGCAAGGGCTTTGGTTGTACGTAGGATTGTGTCACCAATAGGTACAGGCATATCGTTTTCACGCAGATATTCAACATCTTCAACAATTGTGTTGATCTTGTCTTTAGCCTTATACGCAAGGACAGCAGTAACACCGAAACCAACAAGTCCAGCGGCAACCATAATAAGTGGTTCTTTCTTCTTGTAATTAAATGCAAGAACCTCCATGTTTTCCTTAAATGTTTCCAAATTCCATTTAGCCATAATTTAAAATACTCCTTTTTATTTAAATAATTTATCCATAATCCAGCATACAACACTGAATAAACCAATAACAAACGCAAACTTAATAATAATGTATGCGATAAACCCAAGTAGGGCGAAGAATAAAATAGTTAAAATCAGACTTAACATACTAGTCCTCCTTAGCCACCTTTTCAGTAGCTTCAAGCGCTTTGTCAAGGGCTTTCTTTCCGTTTTCAACCATGAATGGCACTACACCGAAAGCGACGATTTTAACGGCATTAAGTAAAAATTTCTTATTCATTGTATTTTCTCCTTTTCTTAAATAACTTCTACAGGCGGCAAAGCAAGTGTGTATTTACCGCGGACAGGAATGATACGGACACTATTGAGGTTGCGCCAACCGTATGAGTTATCCGTATAGTTTGTGCTAGGCTGACCAGCGTAATCATAGTAGTCAGCAAGACGAGCATAGCCATAGTTCATGATATCGCTATTAAGACTGTCTAAGACAACCTTAGCATCATTGTGAGTGAACAGATAGATTTCCTTGACACGGCCAGGATTATTTACAGGTTGTGGTTCAATAACGCTTGTTGGGTGATATGCGCTTGAGTAGTTTGTATAGGTACGACTACCTTGAACGCCACTACTACGCATAGGATTATTCCAGCCTACGGAGTTATTATATCGCCCACGGTCTTCGCCATAAGCGGCCATATTCACACCTGTTGTGATTGAGTTTACGACTGTATCTTTAATCGCAGGAACAATAACCTCACGGCCAAGATATCCAAAAATAGCACGTACGCCATTAGGCCCGATAAGACCTTTAACCAATCGAGTCATCAGGCTTGGCTTGAGTGGTTCGGTAGAAGAGCTAACAAGCGCTTTCTTCGGTTGACGCTGAGCCACATCAACTTTTCCATCATTGGGTGTAGCGGCTTGAGGCTTAGCAACATTCGTAGCTTGAATGTCGTTGTAGTTAGTTTCGGTCATATGTTCTCCTTTTCAAAAAAAAAAATGAAAGTAGACTTTCCTTGTTTCCTGCCGGAATCAAACCGGCGCCTTGCAATTACTCATGTGCTCTCATCGTACACCAAGTACTCCAAGGGGTCTCCTTTCTATATAGTGCATGGTAAAAATTTTAAAGAATATGGGCTGAGATAAGAATAGCTTGTTTACCGTCTTCGTATTCGGAAACGACGGTTTTGTGGCGCTTAACCTTCAGCGGCATACCTTCAATAGACACACGGTTATCGGTAGCACCAAAATTCAATACTAAATCTGTAGCGCCTTGGTGGTCGATCGGATCAATGAGAATAGACCAATGTGTATCATCAATGTTTTTCAATTCATAAGGGTATTTATCCAAATATGTTTTCTTCATCAAGTTCTCCTTCAAAAAAAAAAGAAAGAAGTGTAGATTACTCTACAACCTCTTCCGTTTCTTCAACAACTTCAGGAGTATTTTCATACTCTTCAAGTTCAGCAATTTCATAGTCGCCGTCAATTACATCGGCATCGAATTCTGCAGGCATCCCAGCATCGTATGCTTTCTTGCCAAGGAATCCGATAAGGGCGGCTCCTGCAATAGCTCCACCAATTTTCCATTTGTTAGATTTGACCCAATTCCAAGCTTGTTTAGCTTTTCCTTGTTTCTCTTCAACAACTGGTTGTTGGTCAACCATCGCAAGAAGTTTAGCCTTCTCTTCATCTGACAAGTTTTCAAATACGCTACCGGCAACAGCCTCTGCATTTTCAATAACTTCAGTAGTTTCTGCTTCTTTCAATTGTTTTACTTTTGACATATTAATGTCCTCCTTAAAATTTATTATTGTTTCTATATAGTGGTATGTAAAAATTTTTATTTAAACTCGAATGTGATAATCCAGCGTTTATACATGTCGTTATAATAATAACGAGGTCGCTTGATTTTAGCTGCAATCTTAGGATCCTTCAAATATAGCTGGAATAGATATTCAGCAATATCTTCCATAATATCCAAATCATCTTCGATATGATCGTTAGCGCTGATAGGGGTTAGGTTAAGGGCAATACCGCTATCGTCTTGTCTGTTGTAACTGATGCTTGTGCGATATAGCGCATTAACCAGGATTACATTGTTAGGGAATAATAGGATTTCGTTACTCATTTCTTTGCTCCTCCTTTTTCAATATATAAGATGTCGCCGGTAACCATATTACCGAATAGCAGGTTCTTTTCGAGGTTAGAGGTCTTGGCATATACGACATCGCCTTCCTCAAGACTGTAATCTGCTCCGCCATCTTTCTTAGTGAGTGCGGCATATACGGGATCTCCTGCCCCTTTAAGTGTTACCTTGCCAAAGAAGCCGTATTCGTCTTTGCTTTTATCATAGGCAGACATATCTACAGATACAACTTCCCAGCGAGTAACTTTATACCAGTCTTCTGCTTTCTTGAAGTCTTTAGCGTCTTCCAAGGTTACGATGTCCGCATGCGGTGGGTGAGGGATGAAATACCAGACGCCACAGCCTACAGCGCCGATCATAGCAATAGCAGCAACAATCAATAATAGTTTATTTTGGTTTTTAATGTTAAATTTCATGTTCGTATCCTCCTTCGATAATGAATTCATCAAGAATTTTATTTGCGTTTTTGATTGACTCTTCAATATAAGATTTATGGTCTGCACCTAGTTGGGCAAAGTTATGGCCACAATACCAATTACCACCATACTCCTCCGTACACCAGTCAACCCATTCTTCAGCTGTTTCCATCATATATTGTGTTAAATATAGCAAGATAACAGCTTCAGTTGTGATAAAATGGATAAAAGATAGGTCGTTCATCTTTTTAAGACGCAGCTCACGGTTCTTGGTTTGGGCGATACGTGCTGTACTTTCTGACATCAATTCCCTCCTTTAGCTTGATGCAATATACGAATGATATTGTAATAGCAATCACGGAAATATTCCATTTTGTATACAATAATATCCCATGTGTCATAGTTATTGACTTGGGGCATATCCGTTTTTACCATTTCGATACAATTCTCAAAGTCGGCATCGGTTGGTGATAAATCAAAGTCGGTAATCTTAGTACGAATACGAGTCGTAATCTTATCAATACCGTCCTGCCCAACATTGGTTATCGTGCGAACCTTGAAATATGCGAAATACAAGCCTCTGATATCTTCCTCATACTTCTTAATAAGGTCAGAAGTATAATAATTTTGGATAATAACCATAGTTGAAATGAATATAATCTTAAACATTTCAAAGTCATATTCATTGCATTCAAGATGGTTATCTGCCATAATCCCGAAGATATAAGGATAGAATAGTTTTCTAAATCCGATATCGGCTTCCATTAGGCTATAGATTGTAGTATAATTATCCTTATCAGCATACTGCATAGATATTACTCCTTTTATATTATACCCAAAAAAAAAAGAAAGAAGTGTACATTAGTACAGCTTCTTAATGAAATTCTTTGCGCTAGACGTGAATAAGCCATCTTCGGCTTCATAATCCCTGATGATTAGGATACCCGCGATACTAGCGATAGCACCACCAACAGTAGTGATAATAGCCGCCTTAACCTGTGGTTCGAGTTTCTTTTCTTTACCTTGCATATGGCGGACTTTAATATCCGTCAATGTTTTGGTGAGAAAATCAATATCGTCCAAGATTTTGACTTCTTCTTCACTACCCGTTGGCACTTCAGCCAGTTGGGTATTCAATTCATCGAGTTTAGCCTCGATAGTTTCTTCAATTTTAGCAACGTGTTTTTTCTTAAAAAGTTTCATAACGTTTTCTTCCTTTCTATATAGACAGTTGTAAAAAATTAAAAGAGTATTGTATTAATACTCTTTCTTAAGTTTAGTCAAAACATATCGTGTGACTTCTAATCTTTCGTTATGCTTCTTAGCGTCCTGCTCAAGATATCCGTTTTTCACAAGCTTATCAATATAAGCCTCCTCCATAACAGCATACAAAGCAAGCGCCCTAAAACCAACAAAACGTAAGAATTTTCTCATAATATTGTTCCTCTCTTTCTATTATGAGGATTGTAAATATTTAATACGCATCCTTAAGCGATACCTCTTCATCAGGTAAGTCTTTTGGATCCCAGTATAACAGTAATCCAATACGAGGAGGTTGGTTGCCAAAACCTAAACCGTATTTTGGTCTGACGGTAAACCCGCGTTCTTCAAGATCAAATTGGATTGTGTCTAGTACGAATTGTACAGAGTCCGCCCATTCTTCATCCGGCATATCAATGTCGGCTCTAATTGTTTTCGCAAGAATGCGCAAATGGGTTGTCCCAAGCGGCATAGCTTCTAGTCGTTCGTTTATCTTCTCATATACCGCTGTTAAATCGACATTAGACCTTACCGATTTCCGTTTGTCCGCGATCATCTGTCTAATTTCCTCTGCTGTTTTGAGTTCTGTCATTTGTTTCTTCCTCCGTTTTTCCTAAAGCAAGTTTTAGGTTTTCATATTTTTCCTTCAAATCGAGATATTCATCATAGTAATAAGTAGCAACATCATCTCGAAATTCCCATCGCTTCTTATACATATCCCGTTCCTCGGTTAGAGTCTTAATCTCTTTCTGATGTTTTTCTTCCAGCTCATTGATCTTGTTAGCTGTATTAATCTCCATGAATACGGTGTAAATTACCGCAAAGATAAGAGACAAAATAATCATTGTGAATATTTCTTTCCCTCTTTTCGACATAAATAATCCTTTCTTTTACCATTTTAGGGTTATAGCATGTATCACATTGAAGTCTCTATATGATATTTCCGTCTTATAACCGAGCGTATCTTCGAGATATTTAATTAACTGCGACACTTTTAAAGAAAGTCCTCGACGGTCGTATATGTTATATAATGACTTTCCGGTAACAGTTACCCTTCTGTCGGCCAACTGTCTATCGTCAATATTTTCAAGCATCCCAGCAATGTAGTCTAGTGCCGGCTGTAAATTCTTATTAACAATAGGTTCGCTTTTTGCCGCCATAGTCTTAGCTGTAGGCATAACTACTTGTTCCATTTTATACTCCTTAAAAAAAAATAGGAGACCTTTGTAAGATCTCCGTTTAGAAAAATAGGTCTAAAATCCATAGACCCAATAAGAATTGCCACCAAGTCATATCCTTGTCTTCATTCTTCTTGTTCATCTTATTTACCTCTCTTTCTATATAGAGATATGTAAAAAGTTGAAAAAAAAAAGAAATGAGCATATTAAACGCTCACCTTAATCCATGTAGTGTCTTCGTCGCTAAATAGTTCAGTACGATAACCAGCCTCCAATAGTGCTCCATATACAAGATCTAAATTACCAGCCAATGCTCGGAAATCGATTCCATTAATACCGAAATCTACGATTGTAATATTCGTGATTTCAATATCAACTTCACCTTCCAAGTATTTGTCTGCAATATAGTCATGGATACGTTCCACGATTGTGTTCAGGTTATCGCGAACCGTGTTGCGATCTTCCAATTTTAGCATAGACAATTTGTTCATAATAAGTTACCTCATTTCTTTATTCTATATAGAGATATGTAAAAAGTTGAAAAAAAAAAGAAAACCGAAGTTTTCATTTTAGCGTCCAAATAACGCCAAGATGAATGCTCCGATTCCTCTTAGAATGCTAGTGAATCCATAACTTAAGATCCATAGTACCACCAATACAGTAATAAAGTATACCATTTTAATTCTCCTTTTATTTTACATTAGTATTCTATATAGTGAGTGGTAAATTTTTTAAAAGAAAAAAAAAGAAAGGGTTGTAATAACCCTTAATTATAAATACAATACAATAACCTAAAGTATTTCCTAAAAATCATAGTCATCAAAGTATCTAATTCCTTAATAGACCGTCTTTCTTTAGACTTCTTAAAGAAACCGTCCGCCTTTCTCCATTTATCTATAGTAATGGTTAGTTTGCATAATAAAACCTCGAACTCTTGTTCCAAATCCATATTATGTACAAAATCACCATTCTTTACATATCTGAATAGTTCAAGACAGTTATCTTTAAAAAGTAAAGCATAAACGATCTTCTGGAATTCACCTTTGCTACAACCATAATCGAAATAAAACTTTATGATATTGTTTGTTGTTTTATTAACTTCCATAGTTATTTACCTCTCTTTCTATATAGAGAGCTGTAAAAAATAAAAAAAAATGAGCGTTGTAGATTTTACCCACACAACGCCCTTACGATCATTCGCGAAACTTTTCACCATACCATTCCCCAAATATGTCACCCATAGCAATCCAGGCTTCTACGCCATTAAAGCGTATTTTAGCCCAATGCCAGTCACATTGAGTTATGGTATCCAGAACTTCATACTTCTGATCAATTGTACAGACACCAAGGGTCTCGGCTACTCGAGTTGGTTCTTTACGGACTACGATAGACATGCGTGGAACAAAGAACCTAGGTTCCCAGTAGATATCCTCATATTCTTTAATTTTCTTCTTAAGAGTCTCCAGAGCTTGACGCATACCGCCAGCTCCTGTCCAAGGTTGTAGAACACCAAAGATGCGGATAAATACAGGAACTGCTACGTTCCAGTCATAATGCTTCAAATCTCGTCCATGTGTCTCTTTGAATATCTGCTTCAAGTATTTAAGATCTTCGGGGTGACCGATATAAGCGACTTCGTTCTCATCACCATTATAGTAATAGATTTTGTCCTTATGCCAGCCTTGAAGATAATCAAGTTTTGGGTCACCGCCCTCAATCCTAAATGTAAAATGGATAGCCATTAAGTAGCATTCTCCAGTTGTTTGATAATCTTGTCAAGAGTAGCCTTGATATTGTTATCAGATGTTGTTGGTCTAAGTGCTCCAAAGATACGAATATAAACAGGCACTGCATTATTCCACTGATAGTCCTTCAAGTCTCTGCCTGTTGTATCCTTGTAGATAGACCTTAGATATTTCAATTCTTCGGTGTTATGAACTGGTTGAATTTCATTGACAGCACCATTGTAATAATACACGGTACCAGCACTCCAGTTCGGGTCACCTTTGATTTCAAATGTAAAGTCCATTGTCTCTCCGTTCGGTTGAGGGGCTTCGGGCGCTGGGCCACCGGCACCAACATCACCATCGATACCATCAGAATAAGGAGGGTATGTGAAACCAATAATAGTCTCAGCACCGCCACCTAGTGTCCTGGTACGATAACGTGCAGGGCCGCCACCTAGTCCACCATCTACGTTCTGCTCAATAGTTTGGAATCGTCCTGCGCCATCCGGGTTGGATATAACAAGTCCTGTATGCCCATAGCCATGATAGGATACTCGCATACAGAATATAGCGCCAGCACGAGGGGCGGTAGCACCAGTTGTGAGCCAGCCATTCCCTCTACCAGCGTTAAGCATATCTATACCGTTACCACGCATCGACCGCCCAAAGAATTTCTGGGCAATCATATTAGGTAAGTCTACGCATTGAGCACCAAAGGCGCCGTCTGCGTCAACCCCAATTCCTCTATCGGCAATACTTCTAGCCCAGTTAATTACTTCAGCTTTGGTCGCCATTATAGTCTCCGTTGTATAGAATTCCTTCTCGGTCAGACATTATAACTTTTGAAGCAAGTTTAGCATCGAGTTCTCTAATGTAGGTATTACCTCGAAGCTTCTGATAATCAGCGATAATATGTCGGGTCATAATATATTTTTCGTTATAGGTAAATTCCGTAGAATTGTATATAGCGAGATATTCCGAACGTAACATAGACCGCTTAATCGAATTCAACTTATCATTTTGCTCATCGGCATAACGTTGCTGACGTGCGACATCTTCTTCCTTTTCCTTTTTGACCTTATCAATATACATATTAACACTTCTAGTTAGTAAACTGATCAGGGCAATAATAAAAAGAGAAAGCCCTGTTAAGACCTTCTCATCCATCAATAATCTCTGCATTATCTATGTACGCTTCCTAAGTGTATGGTTTATTCTTTTTCCTTTGGTGTGTCGTAACCCAAAGCTTGAGGTGAATCACCAATACCTTTAGTAGTAGGGTCAGTTACAACACCAAGAATAACCAAGATAAGCACGAAAGTATTCACACCGTCTTTGATGTTAGTAGGGATTGTAAGTCCGAATTGTTGAAGCATCAAAAATACTGCTGAGATAAGAGCAATAAGAGTAGCGCGGTTTTGAAGACGAAGTTTAAGATTAAGTTTCATAAGTTATATACCTCTTTTTCTTTATTTTGAATTTTTAGTGATTAGCGCGAGGGTTAGGCCAAGGCCATGCTACCCCAACGCCGTTCCGTTCATTAGAACCATTCTTGTAGAATGTTTGGATTGTATCAGCGGCTGCATATGTGTGTTCACGAATAAACTGAACCAATACACGGTTGCCTGTACCAAAGGAGTTATTAATAGTAGGGTCTTCAATAGCAACGACATCGTTAGCTTTATAGGTCTTACCTACAACGGCGTCTGGTACAAGCTTAAGCAATGCGCCATACAATACAGGATCGATTGGATCATCGCCAGTATAGTCCTTAGTAACGGCGTAAATAGTAAACACATCAATAAGGGCTTGTAAGCGGTCGACTTTTTCATCAGTCTCTTTGATTTTACGATCTGTAAAGTTCTCAGAGAATAAGATAGCCAGCGCATCATCAAACAATTCATCGTTAGACTTATCGATTGATGTTGGTGGCAAGTTAATTGGATGGAAAGCGCCTTCAGCATTCCCTAATACAATACGAGTTGCTAAGGGTTTGTTATCAGCACTATATGTGAGTGATTTTGATTGAAATTCTAATTTCATTCTATCTCCTTATTTGAGCATTAGCTCCGCCAGTTGCAGGTTGTGTAGACTCTGCAATCCAGCTAGCATGACCACGATACACACGGTT
>FLSK01003745.1_pt1 | contig 35712 bp, 29 predicted proteins | sample 1550541 | NCBI WGS metagenome assembly FLSK01 (sample SAMEA4031773, study PRJEB14383) | metagenome | biome: human; feature: oral; material: saliva | place: Philippines | collected 2014
GAGGTACGAGAACCCGTAGCCCACAACAAAGCAGAGAAAACCACAATGGCAAGAATGACTTCGATCTTGTTACGGGCGAAGCTCAGAACCAACAGGCCAAAGAGGCAGTACACCAGACCCGAGAAGTTCTTATCGCCCAGCCAACCGGTCAGATAACCAACATAACCAGTTTCCGGGGCAAAACCCGCAAAATATCCTACCGCATTGAAAAGAATCGCTGTTGAGTAGCCCAGAATAATCGAGCGGATATGCAGACGCCCAGCGGCGATAGTCCAAATCAATACCGTTGCCGCTACAAGACGAAGCAAACGACGCGTCCAATCCGATGCGTCCTCGGAATGTACACCGTAGAACGAGACAATTGCGAGGTAACCCATTGCAATAAACATAATTGCGCGCAGACCCGAAAAATGACTCACGTCAAAAGTTGGCTTACGGGTCAGACCGTACAGCGCCAGCAAAAGAATGATTACCTGGTTAAAGGGCAAACCAACACCCGGTACCGGGTCACCAAAAAGCAAGAGGAACGCCATGATGAACTCAGGCATACGAATCTGGCTGGTCTGATGGCGGACGTAATTACTACCGCGAGACACAGTTTCAGAGAAACGCGAAACCTCTGGCTTCTCGGTGGGTTCGTTCAAATGCGCGTAAACCTGCGAAGTCTGGCTCATCATCGGCCTCCTCGAAGTACACGAGTGTAAATATCAACCGTCTGAGCAGCCATCTGCTCATTCGAAATCCAGGTGAAAGGCTCAGCCTCACTCTTCTGCAGCTGCGCACGCATAGCCTGCAGAACATCCTGAGTCAAGGTTGCACTTTGACGGCCTACCAGCTCGTCGGCGCCCAAAATCTCCGGGTTACCACCCACAGCGGTAGCGACCGTCTTCAGACCGGCTGCCTTAGCGTCCAGCAGAGTGTAGGAGCAGTTCTCCCACACCGACAGCTGAACAATCATGTCGCTACGGCCCATCGCCTCAATCGGGTTAACGAAGCCGCTAAAGGTCACCGAATCGCCCAGGTTCAGACGCTGAGCCTGAGCCTGCAACTCGGACGCCAAATCGCCAGAGCCCGCAATCTCAAGATGAGCCTGCGGGTAATCAGCACGAAGCTGCGCAAAAGCGTCCAGTAGCACGTCAATGCCCTTCTCAGGGGACAGACGGGACAGCGAGAGAATACGCGGACCTCCCTCTGCGGGAACACGCTGCTGCTCAACAGCCGCATGCACCTCGGGGATGTCCACGCCGTTGTATACCAGCTCCACGCCGCGAGCGCCCCACTTGGAGCGCATCTGGTCGGCGGTCGAGCGGGACACGGCAATCGCGCGGTTGGTGCCCCACAGGCGCACGCGGTGCACGGTCTCCATGAGCTTCGAACGCCAGGAGCTCCCGTGGTACACCGAATCGTTGCCCGCGATGCCGTGCTCAGTGGTCAGAAGCTTCGGCACGCAGGTGCCGCGCTTAATAACGCTACGGATACGCAGAGCATTCACCACGGCAGCAGCCACAACATCCGCATACGCGAGGTGGCTGTGCACAATATCCGGGCGGAGCTGCTCAATAGCCTTCTGCAAAGAAGCAAAGGAAGTCTTAAAACCGTAATCGGGGCCGAAGTCGGCCTTCACGACGGTGACGCCCAGTTCCTCGAGGCGCTCGGTCAGCTTACCCTCGGGTGCGAGAACCACCAGGTGAAAGCCGGGGAGCCCGGCACGTGCCATATCGACAACGTGCCGAGCTACTCCACCAAAATCGGGAACCGGAACGACCCACAGGGCCGTGGGAACTCCGTTTGAATTCATGAGTGAGTGTCTACTTTCTACAGCCACTTCTCGAGGCGGTCCAGGGCGGTGAAGAAGCCTTCACCGTTGTTGATGTGGCCCTGCCAGATCTCAGGGATGAAGGATGCCTTCGGGGCCAGCTCACGCAGCTGCTTGCCCAGTGCGGCCCAGTCCACGTCGCCTTCACCGACCTGAACGCCCTCACCGTCAACACCAACGCCGTCCACCAGATGCAGGTGAATCGACAGCGGTGCCAGCTGCTCAACAGCCTCCGACAGCGGAATGTTCAGGAAGTTAGAAGCCAGCATGGTGTGGGAGATGTCCAGGCAGAGCGCGGTGTCGTAGGCACGCGAGAACTCCGCGGTGTCCTTCGGATCCAGGAACAGGTTGTGGTACTGCTGACCACCCATCAGCCAGGGGTACGGGGGCAGGGTCTGAGCGGCCAGGCGCACGCCGGATGCGTCCAGGTGCTTCAGGGCCTCGCCGATACGCTCGTACTTTTCGGCACGCTCGGAGACGGGGATGTGCTTGTCCTTGGTGAAGCCACCCATGGTCACAACCATGATCGGGTCCTCGTCCACGGTGAAGTAGCGGGTCAGGTCACGGGTGATGTCGATGGTGCGCTGCACCTCGGCGATGGAGCGTTCCCACACCTCGGGGTCCTTCGAGGCGAGGTCCACGAGGAAGTCGCCGGCGAAGAGGTCGGGCAGGTGGGTGGTGAAGCCCATGTCCAGCTTGGAGTCGAAGACATCGTCGATGTTGATGTCCAGGTCCTTGTAGGAGAAGTGGAACTCCAGGAAGTCCGGCTTAGCCTCTTCAATCAGCGGCTTGTAGTCGTGGTAGCGGACGGGCAGACCCCAGGGGCGATCGAACTTGAAGTCGCGGCGGGTGACCAGGTCATCCTTCAGGTCGCCCTCGAAGAAGAACGAGCCTTCTTCAACGTCGCGCTGCATGGTACGGCCGACCAGCTGCGGCAGGTGGTTCGGCTGCAGGCCGCGGCCGGGGGACTTCACGGCCACGTCAGCCTCGGTCACGACCTCGCCCTTAGCAATGTGGCGGGTAGCGACCAGGGACTTGGCCAGGTTCACGCGGTTCATCAGCTCACCGGTGGACACCTCGCGGGGAGCGGCAGAACCGATAGCTGCCTCAACCTCGCGAATCTGCTGGACCATGGCCTTGAATTCCTCGGGCAGCAGAGAGACGGTGTGGTCGTTACCCTCGAGGGTCTTGTCGGTGGTGAAGTGCTTCTCGATGATCTTTGCACCGCGAGCAACGGCGGCAATCGGCACGTGGTAGCCACGCTCGTGGCCCGAGTAACCGACCAGGCACTGGCCAATCTCGGCCAGGCGGTCCATGTAGGCCAGGTTCACGTCCTTGAAGGGTGCGGGGTAGGCCGACTGGCACTGCAGCAGGGCGTAGGATGCGCCGGCGTTACGCAGCAGGGCCACGGACTCGCGAATCTCTTCCTCGCGGCTCATACCGGTGGAAACCAGCATGGGCAGACCGCGGGATGCGACATCGCGCAGCAGCTCGTGGTTGGTCAGGTCGGCAGAAGCAATCTTCATGCCCTGAATACCGTAGTCGACCAGTGCCTGCACCGAGGGGGCATCCCAGGGGGTGCACATGATATCCATGTTGTGCTGCTTGACGTGGTCGAAGACCTCGTACATCTGGTCCACGCTCAGGGAGAAGCGGGAGAGCAGGTCCAGGGTGTACTGCACGCCCAGGTCCTCGCCCGCGGTGGCGGCACCGCGCTGACGGTAGAGGGCGTCCATGTCACGCAGCTGGAACTTCACGGCGTCGGCACCGGACTCAACGGCCAGGTCCACCAGTTCCTTAGCGAAATCAACGCTACCCTGGTGGTTGTTGCCAATCTCGGCGATGATGAAGGCCGGGGAGTCCTCGCTGATGGTGTGCTTACCGATGCGCAGGACGTCCTGCTCGTCCATGGCGAGCGCCACGAGGTGGCCGCGCTCGTCGGTCAGCGGAACATGGTTGATGCCCTTGGCAAAGTATGCGCGCAGGGTCTCGGGGTCGGCATCTGCCGGAGCGGTCTGCGGGTTGGTGTTAGCGGCATCCAGGGCGCTGGTCTCCAGGGACGCGGTCGGGTTGGCAATCAGCCAGCGGCGGAAATCGCCATCGGAGAGAGAACCGCGCAGAATACCGGACTCGTTGACCAGGAAGATGATGCGCTGGCCGTTGGCAGAAATCTTCTGCAGTGCGGTAAGAATCGGGTCTTCAGCGAAGACCACATACGGGGCGATATTACGTTCAATAATCATAGGTTTGAACCTTTTCGTGAGTGTTCTATTGAATGACTGAGTGCCGGTCAATCCGGGATGGCGACGAGAATGTCGCCGGGACGAGGGTTACTTGCTCTCGTTCAGAATCTGAGTGAGCTGATGTTCCGCCACGGAGAAGTCAATCGGCGCGTCGATGTCGACGCCCTCAACCTCGTTGAGCATGAACAAGTCAATCGTACCGCCGGGGTAGCCGGCCAGGCGGTTGTGGTGCTCAGTGTACACAGGAGTCTTCGTGATGTACATGGAGCCGTTCTCGCGGTAGCGGAAGGTTTCCTTAGTCAGCTCCTGGCGGCGCGGGCGAGCCATAATCTCGAACGCCGCGGTGGGTTCCCCATCGGCGTGCCAGGTCCAAATGAACGGGCCAATCGGGATCACGCCGACCATGGAGTCCTTGTCGTTCTCGACGAACTGGCGGACCGCGCGTGCCAGGGTTCCGGGCAGACGCACGGGGCTGGTTGCCTGCAGCAGCATGACGGCTTCGGGTGCCCAGCCGTTCTCGGTGTAGAACTCGATGGCGTGCTCGACGACCGGCTCGGTTGCGGTGGTGTCCTCCGCCAGGTGGGCCGGGCGGATGAACGGCGCCTCGGCACCGTACTCACGGGCGATATCGGCCAGCTCGGCATCATCGGTGGAGACGACAACGCGCAGCTCGTGCTCACCGGCAAGCTCTTCCTTCGCGGCCAGGGCCTGCTCGATGGTCCATGCGACCAGCGGCTTACCCGCGATGGGGCGCAGGTTCTTACGCGGAATGCCCTTTGAGCCACCGCGTACGGGAATGACGCAGAGAATACGCATTATGCCTCCAAAGTTTCAATCATTAGTTCAGCGATGCGGCGTGCCGGTTCCTTCTCGGGCTGAACCGGGGCGGGGGTGGGTTCGCTCCCCCACCGGTTCATGCCGTAGCGGTCCCAGAATTCCACAAGCCATGCGGGCGGTGCCGGGTGGTACACCCAGGCCGGGATGCCGCGGATAGCCGCCTCCAGCACACCGGTGGAGAAAATCGACACGACGGGGTTCGGTACCTCGTTCAGAGGGGTTCCGGAACGATCGATGCGGATGCCTTCCTTCTCCCACAGCTTGTGGGTCAGCACCGACAGCTTGTCCTTCTCGCTCGGGTGCGGGCGGTAGATACCGCCGTACTTCTTCAGGAAAGAGTGGGAAGCGTAGGCGAAGGATGCGCGCGGCAGTTCCGCACCGTGCATCTGTCCCAGGAAGATCGGTTCCAGGTCGTTCTGCTTCTGTTCCTCAGCACCGGCTGCCTTCTGCGCCGCGAGGTAGAGCAGCTGCGAACCCACCGCGTGAGTGGTGACGTCGCGGCGACCCGATGCCCAGAACTGGGCGTCAGCTTCGCTGAAAGCCAGCAGGGTGCATCCGACCGGTAGCGGCGGCGCCTGAGGCACCAGCAGGCCGTGCTGAACCATCCAGTACTCTGCGCCAATTGCACGAGAGAACTCGTAGGCTACTGCACCGCGTCCAAGGAACTGTGCGGCAGAAAGAACAATACGAACATCAGGCAGGAGGCGCATCAGCTCATCGCCGGAGATCTCCTGCTCAGACCAGTCCTTGCGAGAGTAGCGCTCGCTGGCGTACTGTCCATCCAGGTACTCACTAGCGTCCTCAGGAACCCACAGGGCAACATCGACAGCGCCTAGGTGCTTGAGAGGCTCCAAGATTGCATTGCGGTTCGTCGGAGAGAACGAATCCATAACAATCAGCACTTGAGGTTTAGCACCGCGAGTGTACAGAAGACCTCGTACAGGCTCCTCCGCAACGGTCCGAGAACGTGCGGAGTCAAGAAGCGAATTCAGCTTGTACTTAGCCCACTTCAGCTTCTTCTGACGCCTCTGCCATGCCTGCCAGGCATCCAAATCCAGAGGGTACTTAAGCATCCTGTTTCTCCCCCGAACGGACTCGAATAACGGTAGCCGGGATACCCACGGCCACGGCATTAGCCGGAATATCGCGGGTGACCACAGCCCCAGCACCAATCACAGCGCCGTCTCCGATGGTGACACCACCGAGCACAGACACATTCTGACCGAGGAAAACGCGATCACCAATCACAATGTCACCACCGGGCTGCACATCGTGCAAAGAGTCCAGAGGGTGCTCGCCAGAATTGACCATCACATTGTCGGCAAAGACACAATCCTTACCAATAGTCACATTCGACAGAGCGTGAATATGGCTACGGTGACCGACATAGGTACCGGAACCAATACGCAGAATACCGCCGGCTTCAGAAGCAATCCACGCGTCCTCGTAGATTGCAATCTGGTCACCAAGGTAGATCTTCTCTACACCGACCATACGCAGGGGGCGGACAAGAACAGTACCCGAGCCGAAAGAGCCGAACGCACGCGAGTACAGGGTCTTGCCCAGCAGGTCTGCCATGTGCCAACGCACGCTCGGCATCTTGGTCACAATCTTAGAAAGGTTTAGGCCCATAGCTGCTCCAAAATCTTTACACGCTGATCGAAGGTGTGCTCAGCCAGAGTACGCTTCTGACCGGCTTCACGAATCTGACGAGCCCATTTCGGCTCACGGAAAATACGGGTACAAATCTCGATGAGCTCATCAATGCTCTCGTAGACCAGGACCTCTTCGCCAGGAATGTAGTAGCGATCCACATCGGCACGGTCAATCACCTGCAGAGCGCCCACGCCGGGTGCCTCAAAGGTGCGCATGGTGAAACCATCCTGGTTATTGTGGATGTTCAGTGTTGCCGGGGAGGACGCCATGATGCCGTACGCCTCAGAGCGGTCAATATCGCGACCTGCAGGCACGCCGGAATCCTTGAACTGCTTAGTGCGCAGAATGTCATAGGGGTGACGCGACCAAGCACGACCGTAGGCACGCACCGGCAGACCAGCTGCGACCAGCGCCTGCAGGGTCTCCTCACGGTTGGGGTACTTAGCGCCCACAAAGTTGATGGAGTCCTCACGCATGGGGACAACCGGGCAATGGGCATCGTAGGCGTTGGGCATGTCGAGCACCTCGAAACCCTGCTCACGCAGGTGCTGTGCATCCAGCGGGCTGTAGCTTGCCAGCGAGCCCAGGTGGTGCAGGTCCTCTTCGGTGTAGCTCATGCGGCGCATTTCGTCGTAGAGCCAGGTACCGTAGCGAACGCCGGAGGTCTCCAGCAGGTCCCACCATTCGCGGGAGAGCATATCGCCCTTAATGACCAGCACAATATCGGGGCGGAACTCGTTGAAAGCGTCAATCGCCTTACGGGTTGCCTGCGCTGCGAAGCTTTCGGGGCGGTACTTCTCGGGCAGCTCGTGGGCAAGCTTGTTGAGGATACGCTCGGGCAGAGTACCCGGCGCATCGTAGATGTGGGTGCGCACTTCGTATCCGTGCACTTCCAGGGATGCCTGAATTGCCTTCCAATACCCGTGGAATGCGGGCGAGAGCAGTAGAAGTTTGGGCTGAGTCATATGAGGATTGAATCCTGTCGGCGTTTGCTATATGAACCCGCAGGGTAGAACCGTGCGGTGCTATGTGTTGGAGTGAAGAGGAACGGAAAGTTTCACCTGCAATTTGAGGCAAAACATACCTATTGAAATTTTACAACGAAAGCAGGAGACGACACACTCGAGTGCACTGTGTCGCCTCCTACGTTCTATATGCGTATTCTGATGAAGAGCGCTAGGAATCTTGCGGAACTACCGCTGTAGATTCCGCACGTTTCGCGCCTAGTTCTCGCGGCGCTCCGCCTTGGCGATACGCTCCAGCTCGGTGGCGAGGAAGCCACGAGCGTCGACATCCTTATTTCGCAGGCCGCGCACCGAGTTCACCAGGAAGTTCGCGTAACTGGTAGCACGCAGAGCAACAGCAAGCTTCTTCTCCCAGCCCCACTTATCCGCATAAATGAAACGAGCAGTGGTCAGCCACTGTACACGGCGCTCGGAGGGCGAAGATCCGCCTCCCTCGTGGGTTACGGTTACCGAAGGAATCAGGTAACGGTCCACACCAGCGTTCGAGAGGCGGTACTGGAAATCCACCTCTTCACTGTTCATGTAGAAACGCTCATCCATGCCACCGATGCGGTTGAAGGTGGCGCGAGGAACAACCATGCACGCGCCCATAACCCAGTCAACCTTCGCGTCCGAGGTGCCGGTGCATGCCTCAACATCGTGGCCAACGCCGCGGTGCCACCAGTTAGTCGGCTTAAAACGAGCCAGCGGAGTGAACCATTCCCACGCAATATGCGCTGCGGTGGGGAACTTGCGTGCGACCCACTGCTGCTTGCCGTCGTGGCCAATAATCTGCGGGCTAGCCAGCACCTCGCCGTGGCGTTCCACGGCTGCGAGCATGCGCGAGACGAAAGTGTTATCCAGTTCCAGGTCGCTGTTGAGGATGAAAACCCATTCACCGGTCGCGGTAGCAACACCGGAGTTCACAGCTTTACCGAAACCACCATTCACAGGGCGGCGAACCACAGTCACGCCCTCAACCTCGGGGAAGGGGGTGGGCGAAACGTCATCCGAGACGACGATTTCAATATCGGCGGGGTCAATACCCTGCTGAGCACGCAGAGTGTCAATCATGGCAAGAACCGGCTCCGGCTCGCCGTAGAAAGGAATAACCGCAGATACGCGGGGAGTATGAGTCACAATAATGTCCTTTGAGTGAGGTGCCTGAAAATCACAATCGATAGAAGGCTAAATTATGGGGGCGACCGTATTTACTTCTGCATACGGTCACCCCCATAGTTTCAATTAGTCGGGTAGCTGGCCCAGGCGAACGAGGTTCGCAAATTCTTCATTTGCAGCCTGAACTTCCTTGAAAGTTCCCTTATTCGCAATGCGGCCCTGGGAGAGGTACACCAGCTGATCAACGTTACGCACCGTGGAAAGACGGTGAGCCACGATAATCACGGTAATCTCCTTGGAGATGCGGTTAATGGTCTGAGTAATCTTGTGCTCAGTCTCATTGTCCAGTGCACTGGTTGCCTCATCCATAACCAACAGGCTCGGGTTGCGGTACATCGCACGCGCAATGCCCACACGCTGACGCTGACCACCGGAAAGGCGGTTACCGTTCTCACCAATCGAGGTGTTAATGCCGTCTTCCAGGGTCTCGACAACAGGCATCAGCTCCGCCAGCTCGAGGCAGTAGATCACACGGTCATCATCAATGTGCTTTTCGGGGATGCCGAAGGCAACTGCCTCACGCAGCGTGCCGTTACCCAGGTAGGGATCCTGAGGGACATAACCAATCTTCTGGTACCAGGAATGCAGGTCAGTATGGATGTCCTTACCCTGGCTAGAGATCGTGCCGCTCGTCGGGGTCAGCAGACCAAGAATCAAGTCAACCAGAGTAGTCTTACCCGAGCCGGAACCACCCACGAAAGCAACCGAGGTACCAGCCGGCACATCCAGCTGAATGTCCTTGAGAACGTCCTTATCACCGTCCGGGTAACGGTAGACCAGGTTATCGATCTGAACATCCACGGGCTCAATGCCCGAGTTAATGATGGTTGCCGGATCAATTTCATCCTTGAATTCAACCATCTGCAGGCGCTGCTCTTCCGGGCTCATCGAGCGGATGACCTTAGCAACCTCTTCACTAGCGAACTCGTTCGCGCGAATACCGCCCAGGGAAGCAATCATACGGGTAGCGTTCGGAAGGATGCGGATACATGCGGTTGCGAAAAGCATAAGGGAAGGAAGACCATCAGCACCCTGAGTTGCGGTCACCAGAGCCAACAGACCAGCGATACCCACGATGAAAATAACTTCAAGAGAGTACTTGGGGAAGTCATTCAGGAACGAGAGGTTAACATCGCTTTTAACGCTTCGTACTGCGGGCTCGCGGTACTGCTCGATAGCAGCCTTGTGTGCATTCGTAATACGAATTTCGCGGAAGCCCCTGATGTCGTCCAGAAGGAAGCGCAAAGCGTCTCGGCCCGCGCGTGCCGTTATCTCACCATACTTCGCGTTACCGCGGCGCAAGAAGAACTGCATGACAGCAATGGTGATGCCGAAGTATGCGAAAGCGATCAGCGCCGGAACCGGCATGACGCAAAGAATCATGATGAGCAACACGATGATAGACAGGAAGTCGCCCACAAAGTTAATAATTGATCCCACAAAACCGCGGTATGCAAACACCACGTAGGTGCTAATCAGGTACGCGGTTTCTTCAGGCTGGGACTTCTTGTGGTTGAAGTAGCTATCCTTCATGTAATGATTGAGGATCGTCGTCGACGTCGCCAGCTGCTGGTAACCGGTAAACTTCAGGCTCCAGCGCTTAAAGAGGAGCGCAACAACACCCTTAATAACAAAGGCGAGCACCAGAACGAGACCCAGATAGACCACCAAATCAGAACGCTGAGGGTTGCCGAAGATATCGGAAATTACAGCCAAGTAACCGGTAAGTTCCGCGCCCATCGCAATATTCACAATGGGAAGAATGGCAGCAACGCCGACCATTTCCATCAAAGATAGGAGGAACAGACCGATCAGGTTAAAGACAAGCAGCGTAAAGCTTCGTCCCGGGAAAAGCAGGCGAAGCTTAGTATAAATACTCTTCATTGGTCCTCGTTGGTGAGTGTACTCGCTGGCTCCTGAGTGAGAAGAAGACCAGCATTTCACGCCAATTCTAGCACGCGGCATCTAAACATTTTCAGCATCAAACTTGTACTTTTGGTCATCTTTAGTCGCAAGAAGAACCTCTAATTCATAGCTAAAACATAAGACATTTAGGGGTATTTGCCACACACAGGAAAAGGAACCGTTGGAGGTGCAAGTAACTCGGTATGATAGATACTATTCATTCAGCAAACCCGACACTTCCGGCTTCCCTGTTCACTGTTGGGTACGTCAATTAGAAAAGGCTTTTTGATGGGCATCTTCAACATCAAGTCCCTCAAGGACAAGTACGCGTGGGGCTCCTCCGAGGACAAAACCAACTCCGCAGAAACTGCCGAGGAGCAGCAGGCAACCACCGCCTCTCCCTCCGCAAATATTGCTGATGGAGTCCGCTCCCTCATTAAGAGCAACCCCGACCTAGCGGGCAAGAACCGCCGCGGGGTAGCCGGTCGCACCATCTCCCCTGACGGATCCCTCCTGGAAGCCGTAGACGATTACGAGGTATACACCGCTACGCAGACCCCTCAGCAGGAAGTCACCCCGGAAGAAGAACTGAGCGCAGACGGCACCGCAACCGTCTCCGCACAGCCTCTCACCCACACCGACATCGAGGCCACCCCCGGCGACATCCTCGACGTAGACGGTAAGCCCACCGGCCCCAGCATTATCCGCGTGGGCCAGCACAACGCGCCCACCGTTGATGCCGAAGAGCTCGCCAACCCCGAAGAAGCCAACAGCCAGAGCGCAGGAAACGCACACTCCTCCCCCACTACTAACTCCCGCAGCGAACGCACCCCGCTCTTCAAGTTCTCCCCCAAGACTCTCAACCGTACCGACAGCACCGACAAAGACGGCCCCTTCGAAGCACTCTTCGTGTGCACCGGCAACATTGCCCGCAGCGCATCCGGTGAAGTTATCGCCAAGCACCTCGCCGCAGAATACGGTCTGGAAGACAAGTGGATTTTCGCCAGCGCGGGCACCGGAGCACTCGTCGGTCACGGCGTCTACGAGCACGTAGCCAACGAGCTTATTGAGCGTGGCTACAACCCCGAAGGTTTCGCCTCCCGCCAGCTCAACGGCCAGATTGTCGAGAACGCCACCATCATCCTGGTCGCTGAGAAGGTACACGCCGACTGGATCGTGCGCGAGTGGCCCCAGCACCACGCCAAGATCAAGCTACTCAAGCAGGTTGCACGAATCCGCGAGGACGCACGCCGCGCCGAGCCGCTCTCTTACCTCTACTCGCACGGTGCTCGCCCGCTCGATAGCGACAAGCTGGAAGACCCCTACCGCCGCGGCCCCGCAGCAGCTAAGGTCGCAGTGGACGAGGTGGAGCAGTCCCTGCGCATCATTCTGCCCTGGCTCGCACAGGCACACCGCTAAGCGCACACCGCTAAGCACACGACACTAAATACAGCACTAACCCGGCTGGAACAGATATCTGCTCCAGCCGGTTAGCTTTAGCCTCTATAACTTAGCCTCAATAGCAGAAAGTCCCCCGCCGACAGTAGTCAGCGGGGGACTTTCGTTAGGCTTTAGAAGCTTAGTGCTCGAAAATCTCGGTCACAGAGCCCTCATCGAAGACCTCGCGAATAGCGCGAGCAATCAACGGAGCGATGGAGAGAATAGTCAGGTTATCGAACTGCTTCTCTTCCGGCACGGGCAGGGTGTTGGTCACGACGACCTCCACAGCACCGCACTGGGACAGACGCTCAGCAGCCGGATCAGACAGAACCGGGTGAGTTGCCGCGATGATAACTTCCTTTGCGCCCTTGTCCATGAGGACCTTCACGGCGCCAGCAATGGTGCCACCGGTGTCGATCATGTCGTCAATCAGCACGCAGGTACGACCCTCGATGTCACCCACAACAGTCTTAGAAACAGCCTGGTTGGGGACGTTGATGTCGCGGGTCTTGTGCACGAACGCCAGAGGCGCGCCGTCCAGCAGGTCAGCCCAGTGCTCAGCCACGCGGACACGACCGGTATCCGGGGACACAACGGTCACGTTGGACAGGTCGTCCACGCGCTCGCGGATGTGCTTAGCCAGAACCGGAATTGCGAAGAGGTGATCAAGCGGACCGTCAAAGAAGCCCTGGATCTGCGAAGTGTGCAGATCCACGCACATCAGGCGGTCAGCACCCGCGGTCTTGTACAGGTCCGAAATCAGACGTGCCGAGATGGGCTCGCGACCCTTGTGCTTCTTGTCCTGACGAGCGTAGGGATAGAAGGGAGACACCACGGTAATGGAACGAGCGGATGCACGCTTGAGCGCATCGATCATAATGATCTGCTCCATGAGCCATTCGTTGATGGGTGCCGGGTGCGACTGAATCACGAAAGCGTCCGCACCGCGCACCGACTCCTCAAAGCGGACGTAGGTCTCGCCATTGGCGAAGGTGTATGCGGAGGTGGGCAACAGGTCGTGATCAAGTGCCTGTGCAATCTCCTCGGCAAGCTTGGGGTGTGCTCGACCGGAGACCACTACAAGCTTGCGCTCACCGGGGTTGGTAATCTCGCTACTCATGGTGTTGTTCTTTCCTCGAATTAGGATTCTGCCGGATCCTGAGCGCCAGCAGCCTTAGCAGCCTCGGCGGGTTCGGTACCGGCACGGTTCTTCAGAACCCAGCCATCGATGGTGCGCTGGGAAGTCTCAGAGTAGGCGAGGGCGCCAGCAGGAACATCCTTGCGGATCAGCGCGCCCGCGCCGGAGTAGGCACCGTCACCCACGGTGACCGGTGCAACGTAGATGCCCGCGGATCCCATGCGGGCATGTGCGCCAATAACAGAACGGTTCTTCACCAGGCCGTTGTAGTTGGCGAAAATGGAACCCGCACCAATGTTGGCGCCCTCACCGATGGTGGCGTCGCCAACGTAGGACAGGTGCGGAACCTTCGCACCGTCACCAATCTGCGAGTTCTTGGCCTCGCAGAAGGTGCCGAGCTTCGAGCCCTTACCCAGGGTCGTACCGGGGCGCAGGTAGGCGAAGGGACCGACGGTTGCGCCCTCGCCAATCACGGCGCCAAAGCCGTGGGCGCGGATGACGGTAGCGTCTGCCTCAACGGTCATATCGGTCAGGGTGGTGTCGGGGCCAATGGTTGCGCCGGTGGCAACGGTGGTGGAGCCGTGCAGCTGCACGCCGGGCAGGAGGGTCACGTCATTCTCAATGGTGACGGTGACGTCAACCCAAGTGTTCTCAGGATCAACAATGGTCACGCCGTTACGCATGTGAGCCTCAAGGATGCGGTTGTTGAGCATACGACCCAGCTGAGCCAGCTGCACGCGGTCGTTAGCACCCTCGACCTCCCAGCGGTCCTCAATAGCCAGAGCGGAGGTGCGGTAGCCCTTAGAACGAGCGATGGACAGAACGTCGGTAATGTACTTCTCGCCCTGTGCGTTGTTGGTGGTCACCTCGAGCAGTGCCTCACGCAGAACAGCGGCGTCAAAAGCGTAAATACCGGAGTTAATTTCGGTAATTTCGAGTTCTTCGGGGGAAGCGTCCTTCGCCTCAACGATGGCGGTCACTTCGCCAGCCTGGTTACGGACAATACGGCCGTAGGCGCCGGGCTCATCAATGTGGGTGGTCAGGACGGTTACGGAGTTCTTGTCGTCCTCGTGGAAGGCAATCAGTTCGCGCAAAGTCTCAGTGCGCAGCAGGGGAACGTCACCGTAGGTCACCAGGACGGTGCCGGAGACCGGTGCCTGCGCATCCAGGGCGTTCAGACCGACCTCAACAGCGCGGCCGGTACCCGGAATCTCATCCTGATCAACGATGGTTACCTCAGGGTCAAACGCAAGCACATGCTCAGCAACCTTATCGCGCTGGTGACGTACCACAACAGCGAGGCGCTCGGGGTTCAGATCGCGTGCAGCAGCGACAGCATGCTCAACCATGGATCGACCACCAATGCCGTGCATGACCTTGGGGGTAGCGGACTTCATGCGCGTACCAGCGCCTGCAGCGAGAACGATCACTGCAGAGGGTGCCAGTTCAGTGTTCACTGGGAAGACTCCTTAGACGAGGTTGTAAGAGTGAGGAGTGAGCGCGGACCGCCAACTCTCTATCAACGGTGCCGTTGAGTGCTTACGCTCCGCCACTAGGACTCGAACCTAGACAAACGGCTCCAAAGGCCGCTGTGCTGCCATTACACCATGGCGGATTATCCTTACATTCACGACAAGCCCCCGCTAGCGGGTCCTCATCGTCATTGACCGCCATTTTGGGCACAGAACAGCGCAATGCAGGAAATGCTTTCCTCAGTTTATCAAATATCTGTGCTCAACTTAGCCGCGCGCCCCGCAATCCCCACAGCTTTTCTCAGCACCGCCAAGTAGCCCCTCATCAAAGCTTGGAGCGCTACTTGAACTGAACACTCACCCTGTACCCTAGAAGGCGTGGCACATCTACTTGGCGGCGAATCGCTGCACCTCGAATTCCCTACCCGAACCATCTTTGAAGGCATCACGGTCGGCCTGAACGAAGGCGACCGCATAGGCATTGTCGGTCGCAACGGCGACGGCAAGTCCACCCTCATGAAGATCCTTGCCGGCCGGCTCGAACCGGACTCCGGCCGCGTTACCGTGCGCGGCGGCACCCGCATCGGCTACCTCGACCAGTCCGACGTACTCGATGACGACCACACGGTCGGCTACGCGATTGTGGGCGACACCCCCGAATACGAGTGGGCCTCGCAGTCCCGTATCCGCGATGTCATCTCGGGCCTGGTCTCCGATCTGCCCTGGGATGCACCCGTCTCTTCGCTCTCTGGCGGTCAGCGCCGACGCGTAGCGCTCGCATCCCTGCTCGCGCAGGAGTGGGACGTGCTCATGCTCGACGAGCCCACCAACCACCTGGACGTTGAAGCCATCACCTGGCTCGCTAACCACCTGAAGTCCCGCTGGTCCAAGAACGCGGGCGGACTCATGGTCGTCACCCACGACCGCTGGTTCCTCGACGAAATCTGTACCGACACCTGGGAAGTGCACGACCGCATCGTCGAGCCCTTCGAGGGCGGCTACGCGGCGTACATCCTGCAGCGCGTGGAACGTGACCGTCAGGCGGCCGCTGCGGAGGCGAAGCGCCAGAACCTCATGCGCAAGGAGCTCGCCTGGTTGCGCCGCGGTGCGCCCGCACGTACCTCCAAGCCGAAGTTCCGCATTGATGCCGCCAACGCCCTCATTGCGGACGTTCCGCCTGTGCGTGACACCGTGGAGCTGAAGAAGATGGCGGTTTCCCGCCTCGGCAAGGACGTGGTCGACCTTGAAAACGTTTCCGTCGTCTACGACGACCCCTCGTTGCCCGGCGGCAAGCGCCCGGTGCTGAAGAAGGTTACCTGGCGTATTGCCCCCGGCGAGCGCACCGGCATCCTGGGCGTGAACGGCGCGGGTAAGTCCACCCTACTCTCCCTGGTGACGGGCGACCTGAAGCCGACTGAGGGCCGGGTCAAGCACGGTAAGACCGTGAAGATTGCGACCCTGACCCAGCAACTCGATGAGCTCAACGAGGTTGCTAACGACCGCGTCTCGGATGTGATTGGCCGTAAGAAGCGTAGCTACATTGCCGATGGTAAGGAGCTATCCCCTTCGCAGATGCTGGAGCGTCTGGGCTTTACGAGCGCGCAGCTGTCTACCCCGGTCAAGGACCTTTCGGGTGGTCAGAAGCGTCGCCTGCAGCTCATGCTGATTCTGCTGGATGAGCCGAACGTGCTGATTCTCGACGAGCCCTCCAACGACCTGGACACCGATATGCTCGCCGCGATGGAAGATCTGCTGGACACCTGGCCGGGTACCCTGCTGGTGGTCAGCCACGACCGTTACCTCATGGAACGCGTCACCGATCAGCAGTACGCCGTGATTGACGGTTCGTTCCGCCATCTGCCCGGCGGTGTGGACGAGTACCTGGCACTCTCGGCGGCAGGTGCTGGCGGTTCTGCCGCCGGTAGCGTGCAGGCGCGTGCCGCCTCCTCGGCGCAGGCTTCTGCTGAGCCGGATACCCCGAAGGTCTCCGGTGCCGAGCTGCGTGCGGCGCAGAAGGAATCCGGTGCGATTGAACGCCGCCTCGCCAAGCTCGCTGCAGAACAGGAGAAGCTCTCCGAGCAGATGAGCGCGCACGACGCCTCCGACTACGCCGGTTTAGCGGCACTCGGCGAGCAGCAGCAGACACTTCAGGATGAGATTGACGAGCTAGAAATGCGCTGGCTCGAACTCTCCGAGCTACTAGGCTAAGGTCTATTGGCATAGAAGAATGCCGGTTCTAGATTCAATCTAGAACCGGCATTCTTCATATATTCAGCGCTCAGCTACAGCGGCAACTAAGGGTGATTCAGAATCGCACTAACCGCGCTCACAGCGTGGTTGCCCGCAGCGCGAAGAGTGGAGGCAAGAGCCTCCGCCCGAGCCTGCGAAGAAACCAGCAGAAGCACCGTCGGACCGGAGCCGGACACCAGGGACGCATACACGCCCTCGCTATCACGCAGGTTCAGGGTATGTTCCAACTGCGGGGCGCACGAAAGCGCGGGAGCCTGCAGGTCGTTACGGAGCAGCGGCGCCAAGGAGGCGAGCGCCGCCTCCGAACCGTCATAAGAGTTCAGAGCTTCCAGAAGCTCTGCGGGTTCCACCAGTTCACCGGAGGCGGGATACTCACCGGCGGCACGGCCCGCATCCAGCTGCTTGAAGACGCTGGGGGTGGAGAGGCCAAACTGCGCGGCGACAATCACCAGGTGCAGAGGGTCCCGAGGCGCCGCAACATTCTGCAGCTCGGTGCCGGTCCCCTGCCCCAGTGCGAGGGTCTGCCCGAGCGCGGCACGCACGCTAAAGGGAATATCGGCACCCAGCTGCGCGGCAAGACGTTCATAATCCGTCTGGGTCAGGAGCGCACCGGTGCGGCCGGTTGCGTGCAGGTAGCGGTCCGTAGCAATGAGGGCGGCAGCCGCGTCCGCTGAACCGCCCGCCATACCGCCAGCCACGGGCACAGCCTTCGCAATATGCAGGTGTAGCGCCGGGACAGAGCCAATACCGTGCTCCGCAAGGATTAGCTCCGCGGCACGGTACACGAGGTTCCGCTCATCCATCGGCACATCGGCTGGGTCGAACTGCCCCGCCTGCATCTGCTGCTCCACCAGGGAGCCGGGCATAATGTCCATGCTCAGGCTCAGCCCCGGCGTCTGCCCCTCAGAGACCGTAATGGTCTCCGTCAGAGAGACCGCCGCAAAAAGCGTAGTCAGCGGGTGGTAGCCGTCCGGGCGGACGTCCCCCACAGCGAGGTACAGATTGACCTTACCGGGAGCATCAACCGAAATAGCGACCTGGGTACTCATCAGCGCATACACCTTTCGCGCGGGAACTCGCGTGAGAACGTCAGTGAAAAATTCAGAGCGGAAAGAAGCTACTCCGCTACAGGCTCAGCCGGAATAGTCAGCGAAGCCTCCGCAATGCGGATAAAGCCGTGAATATCTAGCTTCTCACCGCGTTCCGTCGGAGCGATACCGGCAGCCACCAGAATCTGCTCCGCACGCGCACCCGAACCCGCCCAGGAACTCAACGCAGCGCGCAGAGTCTTACGGCGCTGAGCGAAAGCGGCATCCACAATCGTGAACACCAGGTCACGGTCAACGGTAGAGAGAGGCTCCTCGCGCATACGGAAACCCACCAGGCCCGAGTTAATCTTCGGCGCAGGCCAGAACACGTTCTTGCCAATCACGCCCGCCTTATACACCTCGGCATACCAATTAGCCTTCACCGAGGGCACACCGTAAATCTTTGAACCCGGGGTCGCCGAAAGACGGTCGGCGACCTCGTCCTGAACCATCACCAGGGCGTGACGAATGCTCGGGAACTGCGCAAACAGGTGCAGAAGCACCGGAACCGCCACGTTATAGGGCAGGTTCGCCACCAGAGCATCCGGAGTGCGAGGCAGCTCGGTGACCTTCAGGGCGTCCATGAGCACCACATCAATATCGCCCGCCTTCTCAGGGCGGAACTTCTCAATCGTGTGCGGAAGCTGCTGAGCCAGCGGCGGGTCAATCTCCACCGCAACCATGTCCTTCGCAGCGTCCAGGATACCGAGGGTCAACGAACCCAGGCCCGGGCCGACCTCCAGCACCGTCTCCTCCGGTGAAATCTCTGCCGCGTTGACAATACGACGAATCGTATTGGGGTCAATCACAAAGTTCTGCCCAAGAGTCTTCGTAGGACGAATACCGAGCATCTCGGCAAGCTCACGAATCTCAGCAGGGCCGAGCAGGGGCAGATCGTTCACAGCGTTCCTTCACATAGGTGGATGGTGGGGAGGTTACAGTTTAGGTTACCGCGAGAAACGCTGCTTTACCTCATCAAGAGTGGCGTCCAGAGCGTTCTTAGCATTTGTAATACGCTTCTTCGGTGCCAAAGCGATACGCACTCGATCCAGCGGACCAGTACCGTGCTGGAGACTATTCACCTTATCCAGATGACGCTTACCGGATTCCAAAATGACGCTGCTGCCTTCCCAGCCGCACAGGCCAGGCTGCACAAAACGCACATCCACACCCCACTGCTGGTACAGCTTGTAATCATCAGCTACGGTGCCCGGTACCTTATCCTCAAATTGCTTGAGCAACAGCTCAGCACCCGAACGGGAAATCAGGTACAGACCGGTGCAAATCAGGGGCCAAGTACCGTACGGCTTACCCATACGGTACTTACCGTGTACAAAAGGAGACAGCAGAGACAGGCGGATGTATTCCACCTGCGGGTTCAGCTTGCCGGCATCATTCGCAAAAGAATCGCTGAGGTTCACCAGCTGCACCTGCGGGTACTTCGTGATGATTGCGTTCACCACCGCCTCAGCATCCGGAGAAAGAAGAATGTCGTCTTCAGCAATCAGTGCCCAGTCGGCGTCGCTCGCAACAAAGTCACGCCACATCTTCACGTGGCTAAGCATGCAACCCTTCTCCGCGGGGCTCGGGTCGCGATGCCAGCGGCTACGGAAAAACTCAACGTCAAATTCTTCATCAGTGACGTGATTATCGCGGTTATCCACCGCAGAATAACGGACAAAATCCTGCGCGGGTGCGCCCACCGAATAGAACGAGTCAAAACGGTTCGCGCCATCCAGGCCCAGAACATACTTCAGAATCTTTGCCATGTTTTTCCCTTCAATAGCTCATCCAGAAGACCTAAGCAGTAGAAGATCGCGTCGGTTAATGATGAGTTTTCAGAACTTCAGACCACCTGCACAACAGAGGGGTTCATCAATCTTAAAAATCAGTGCATAAACGGCAGGGAGTCTGAAATATTGAGCGTGTGATAAATACGCACACCGCAGTGCAACGTAAAAAGAATTCTATCATTCACCATGCGCCAATCTCAGGTCTCCTCAGGTTAAAACGCGATGTGGTACGCGTCGTACTGGTGCACAGCAAAAATCCCCTCCCTACCGCAGATACACGATAGGGAGGGGATACTGAACAGGCAGAAGACCCACATATTTAGATTTTTATGTGATGACAGTAGCCCAATCCGTCTCTGGGTTATCGTCCCAGGCGCTGCTTCACATCATCAATGGTGGCTTCCAGAATGTTCTTCGCGTTCGCAATACGCTTCTTCGGCGCCAGGGCGATGCGCAACCGATCGAGAAAACCAGTGCCATGCTGCGTGCTCTTGAGACTTTCCAAGTGACGAACGCCAGAAGTTTGAATGAGGCTAGTACCTTCCCAACCGCATAGACCGGGTTGCACCAAATATACGTCTACCCCCCATTCTCGATAGAGGGAATAATCATCGGCAACAACGCCAGGAACCGTCTCGCCATAACATTCTACGAGTCGTTCAGCCCCAGAACGCGAAAGAAGATACAAGGCAGCACCGTACAGAGGCTTTGAGCCATAGGCATTACCCACACGGTACTTGCCGTACACAAAAGGAGAAAGCAACGAAAGACGGGGATAATCAACCTGCGGGTTGAGCTTGCCAGCTTCAGAAGCGTAGATATCGCCCAGGTTAACCATCTGCACGTGAGGATACTTTTCGATAATCCTCTCCACTACAGGCTGCAGGTCAGGGGAAATGAGGACATCGTCCTCTGCTAGCAAAGCCCAGTCGGCATCTGAAGCGAGGAAGTCCTTCCACATGTGGTAGTGGCTCAAAGCGCAACCCTTTTCGGCAGGCCTCGGCTCTTTACCGTAACGAGCCAAGAACTGCTTGCTATCGAATTGCGCATCAGTGACGTGATCATCGCGGTTATCCACCGCAGAATAACGCTGAAAATCTTGAGCGGGTGCCCCCACCGAGAAGAAAGAATCAAAACGGTTCGCGTCGTCCAGTCCCAGAACGTATTTCAGGATTTTTGCCATGGTTTTCCCTTTGCTGTGGCACGCCCATACAGTCTTTATCTGAAACGACAGAAGCCACGCATGAGTGCCGAGTATTGACTTGGCAACGACAAACGCAAAGCGCGCAGAAAATATGCGCGCACGATAACAAGTCGCCCAGTCAGTGAGTGATGAATCGTATGTATAAAAATACACTATCATTCAATTGAATGATAGTACCCAACAATTGGCGTACGGCCCCCTGTTATGTCTCGCACGTTACATGCTACCTCACGCACTAGAGCTGAAAATAGCTACAAAAAAGCCTCTCCCCGCCATACATATATGACAAAGAAAGGCTTTCTCAAAGAGGCTTACTTATTTCGCCTTGCCCAGACGCTGCTTCACCTCATCAATGGTGGCGTCCAGGGCGTTCTTTGCATTCGCCAAACGCATCTTTGGAGCCAAGGCAATACGCAGGCGATCCAGAGTAGCTCTCCGCTACAGGCTGTACGTGCCTACCACTGACCGTAAACCCGCTCAGAATTCTCACGAATACGGCGGCAGAGCGCCTCCAGCTCCTCACCGCGGTGAGCCGCTATAAAACGCACCGTGTAGTTCGTCATGTAGGACGCATTCGGGCGGCCGCGGAACGGATGCGGGGTCAAGAACGGTGCATCCGTCTCAGCCAGCATCAGCTCCGGGCGAGCCATCGCCAACGACTCCTGGATTCCCTTCGAATTCTTGAAAGTCACCGTGCCGGCAAAGCTCATGTACCAGCCACGCTCATTGCAGATCGCGGCAAGCTCCGGACCACCCGAGTAGCAGTGGAACACGGTACGTTCCGGTGCGCCCTCTTCATCCAGGATGCGCACAACATCCTCGTGCGCGTCACGGTCGTGAATCTGCAGCGCCAGATTGTGCTTCTTCGCAATGCGAATATGCTCGCGGAAGCTGTAGTGCTGCGCCTCCTTGCCTTCCTCACCGGTGCGGAAATAGTCCAGGCCGGTCTCGCCAATAGCGCGCACACGGTCGGCGGTGGCGAGCTCGTCGAGGGTGGCGAGCGCCGCCTCCAGCTGACCGGCTGCAGCCAGCTCAGGAGCGGTGTTGGGGTGAATCGCAATAGCGGCGAGGACGCGCTCATCAGCCTGCGCGGCGGCGACCGCGTATAGGGAGGAGGGGATATCGCATCCGACCTGCACGATGGCGGCGATGCCGAGCTTCTCACCGGCATCGAGTGCATCGCGGGCGCTGATTTCTACTTCGCCGTCGAGCAGGTCCATGTGGGTGTGGTTATCCACGATGGGGTACGGCAGCGGTTCGGGGGCGGGCGGGAAGACCAGATTGCGGCTGCGGCCGTTCTCGCCGGTGGTGGAGCGGCGGCGGGTTCCTTCTCCGCCTTCGGCGTCGCTGATGCCGGTGTAGAGTTCCGCCTTATAGGGTGCGGGTACTTCACCGGGCACCGGCTCCCAGCCGTTAGGCAGGGCGGTTGCCTGGAGTGCCGCGGGGGTGGGCAGGGTGTAGTTCGCCAGGGCGGCGAGGGAGTTCAGGTACTCCTGGGTGATTTCAGGACCGGGATGGCTCTGACACATTGATAAATCCTTGGGATAAAACTGCGGGGTAAAGCTGGGGAGTGTTTCTGGGTTATTCGGAGCGGGCAGCCAGTGCCGCCTCGTACAGATCACGCTTGGAGGTACCGGTCTCAGCGGCAACCGCAGCGCAGGCGCTCTTGAGGCGCTCGCCGCCAGCCACGCGGTCGAGGACCAGCTGCACTATGTCCTGCGCTTCGGGGGTTTCGGGGGCTTGTGCGCCCTCAACGATAATGACGATTTCGCCTCGGACGCGTTCAGACTCAGCCCATTCGGCAAGCTCAGCCAGGGTACCGCGTCGAACCTCTTCGTGAAGCTTAGTTAGCTCACGGCTGACCGTTCCGCGGCGGTTGGCGCCGAAAATCTGCACGAAGTCTGCCAGGGTTGCGGCAGTGCGGTGCGGGGATTCGTAGAAAATCATGGTGCGCTCCTCCCCCGCCAGCGATGCAAGACGGCGGGTGCGCTCGGAGCCCTTGCGGGCGAGGAAGCCTTCGAAGGTGAATCGTCCGGTGGGCAGGCCGGAGAGCGCGAGCGCGGTCAACGCTGCGGAGGGGCCAGGCACAACGGTGACGGGCAGGTCGGCTTCCGCGACGGCTGCGGCGGCAACGTAGCCGGGGTCGGAGATGGTGGGCATGCCCGCATCCGAGAGCAACAGCACGCGCTGACCGTCCTGTACCGCCTGCACGATGGTTTCGCTACGTTCGGCTTCGTTGTGGTCGTGGTTGACGATGATACGGCCGCGGGTGCGCACGCCAAGCCCGGAGGCGAGAGTGCGTAGCTTGCGGGTGTCTTCAACGGCGATGAGGTCTGCGGTGGCGAGGGCTGAGCGCAGTCGGTCGGAGGCGTCAGCGAGGTTGCCAATGGGGGTGCCGCCGAGGATGAGCACGCCGCCTTCTTCGGAGATGACAGCGACGTCAGCGGTGTCAGCCTGGGGTGCCTCGACCGTTTCTGAGGGGGCTGTGGTTTCTGAGGGGGCGGCGGTTTCTTCGGTGTATTCTGCGGGTGCGGTCATGGCAGGCCTCATGTCTGTGTCTGGTCTTCGTGTACCCACTAAGTGTAACGCCCGCGCTCAATCCGGTGCCGGGTGGGCTTACCGGGTGAGCCCGCCGATAGAAGTAGCTAGTGCGGGTGGGGCTCCGAGCGCGTCATATATGCTGTTCACGGGCTGAAATGGTGCATCGTGCGTTCTGACCCTTTAGGATTGATGGGGTGAAGATACCTAAGCTACTTTCTCCCGCATCTGCCGCTCCAGCTGGTCAGGCTGATTCGGCCCGTTCTTCGTCTGAACGCGGTCGTTACAGCCTCGATTCTCTGCTGGATGCGCTCGCTGTTGCCTATATTCGTGCCCCGCGTTGGGGTTGGTTGGCGCCTGCATTGATTGTACTGGTTGCCGGCATTCTGCGTTTTTATAATTTGGCGCATCCGAATGCCATTGTTTTTGATGAGACGTACTACGCCAAGGACGCCTACTCGTATGTGCATTATGGCTATGAGTTGAGCTGGTCGAAGGACGCTAATGCTTCCTTTGCGGCGGGTCATCCGTCGGGTCTGTTGACGGATTCGCCGGAGTATGTGGTGCATCCGCCGTTGGGTAAGTGGATGATTGCCGCGGGTATGGCAATTTTTGGTGATAATAATCCCTTTGGTTGGCGTGTTTCTGCTGCTGTGATTGGCACCCTGTCGGTGGCGTTGATTGCCTATGTTGGCTGGTTGCTGTTCCGTTCGATGACGGTGGCGACTATTGCGGCGCTGCTGGCTGCTGTGGATGGTCTGATGCTGGTGGAGTCTCGTTTGGCTCTGCTGGATATTTTCCAGATGTTCTGGATTTTGGCGACTTTTGCGTGTCTGGTGCTTGACCGTATTCAGGCGCGGCGCGTGTTGGCACGCCATATTGCGGAGGCGGCACGCCAGAATGGCGGTGTGCTTCCGCCGATGTCGTGGGGCCCGAGCATGGGTCTGCGCCTGTGGCGTTTCGCTGCCGGTGTGTGTGCCGGTGCCGCGGTGGGTGTGAAGTGGAATTCGCTGTTCTTTATTGCGGCGATGGGTCTGCTGACGGTGTTCTGGGATATTAATGCTCGCCGTATTGTGGGTCTGAACAAGTGGGGTTTGACGGCACTGGTGCGTGACGGCATCCCCGCATTCTTCCAGATGATTGGTGTGGGTCTGCTGGTGTATTTGAGCACTTGGGCGGGCTGGTTCCAGTCGTCGAATGCGTATTTCCGCCGCTGGGCGGTTGAGAACCCGGGCAAGGGTGTCATGTGGCTTCCTGAGGATTTGCGTTCCTTGTGGGAGTACCATGTCTCGGCGTTTAAGTTCCATTCTGGTTTGAGTAGCCCGCATACGTATTCTTCGCAGGCGTGGCAGTGGCTGGTTTTGGGTCGCCCGACCTCGTACTACTATGAGTCGCCGAAGTTGGGTTCTTCGGGTTGTACCGTGAAGTCCTGTTCCGAGGCTATTTTGAATATCGGCAACCCGGCGATTTGGTGGGCTTTTATTCCGGCGATTATTGTGGCGCTTCTGGTTTTGGTGCTGAAGCGTGATTGGCGTTTTGGTGCGCTGCTGGTTGTGTTCGGTGCGGGCTATTTCCCGTGGTTTATGTACCCGAATCGCACGATGTTCTACTTCTACGCTCTGTCCTTTGAGCCGTTCCTGATTCTGCTGTTGGCGGGTGTTTTGGGTCTGGCGCTGTCGGGTGCTCGCGGTTCGGTGTTGCGTGCCCGTTTGGGCGTGACGCTGGTGGCGATTTACCTTGTGGGTGTGCTGGTGTTGAGTGCATACTTTATGCCGTTGTGGACTGCTCAGGTAATTCCGTATGAGCAGTGGTATTCGCATATGTGGTTTAAGTCCTGGATTTAGGCTCAGGTTTTTAGGCTGGGGTTTTAGACCTGGTCTTAGACGTGGGTTCAGACGCGAGCAATGCGAGCTTGGGTATAGCGAAGGGGGCTGGGTTCTACCGTGTGGTAGAGCCCAGCCCCCTTTGTTGTGCCCTTTCCGCGCTGGTTTGCACGGTGAAGTGGCTGATGATTTTTAGTTGTCGCCGACTCGTGCGGAGGCGAGCTTGACACGCAGTTCCTGGCGTTCCTGGCGGCGGCGTTCTGCCTTGAGCTTGCGGTATTTGGTGGGCCAGGTGGTCACGAGCAGGAGCGTGATTTGCGCGGCTACGAGGACTGCTACGGCGATTGCCGCGTCGATCCAGAATTGCGGCGGGTAGAGGCGGATCAGGGAGCTTCGTACGGAGAATTCCCAGTTGCCCTGCGGGAAGAACACCTGGTGGAAGGTGGTAAACAGCCATTCCCAACCGAAGACGCCCACAACGCCGAGCACCGCGATGAGTCCCAGGGTAATCCACGCGCCACAGAAGAGGCTGCGGCGGATGGTTCCGGGGGCGCGTTCACGCAGGGAGATGCTGCTAAAGAGCGTCAGCAGGAAGAGTGCGGCAACAGCTACGGTGGCGATGAGCAGTACCCATTTCACGTCGTGCATGTGGTTCACTTCTGCTTCGGTGAAGGCGAGGGTGTTGTCGGCACCGGTGGTGACGCGGGCGAGGTATTCGCGCGGCGCGAAGTTGTTGATGTAGTCCACGCCGTAGGAGCCCAGTCGCATCCTCTCGACGAGGTAGTAGCCGTAGCTGTCTTCGGGGAATCCGGGGCGGTGGTATTCGAGCCAGAGGAAGGGCGCGGAGGCTACAGCACGGATCGCGATCATGAGTACGGTCAGCGGTACGGTGAGCGCGATGAGGGTTGCGCGGAGCTTGAGGAAGCGCGGGGTATCTTCCACGGCGTCTTCGCGGGCTGCGGCGCGTTCTGCAGCTTCGGGCGAGGTTGCCAGGGAAGACAGCGGTGCGTTGGGGTCCGCGACCGCGTGGGTGTGACCGGTGCGGGTGGTTTCGGTGCGGTACTTGCGTCCCGCGGTGGAGGCGCTTGCCGCCTCCGCGGTAGCGACGGTTTCCACTTCGGTCGCATTTTCGGCTTCAGCTACTGCAGCTGCTTCGGCTGCCCTCTGCATGGTTTCGCGGTTGAGGTCGCTGAGCGTCGGGTTTTTGGGGGTGCTCTGCGAATCGCGCACGAGGGGCACGAAGCCGGTGGAGACGTTGGTGCGGGTGCGTACGCGGGTGCCGACGCCCTGTTCGCGGAGTTTGCTGCGTGCGGGGACGACGGGTACGGAGCCGGTAGGCAGGTCGGGTTCTTCGGCGACGGTGGGTACGTCTGCGGCGATGCGTCCGAAGGCGCCGGTGTGCGGTGCCGGTTCGCTGGTCACGGTCTCTGCTCGGCGAACTTTGAGGAGTTCTTCGGCGCTATTTCGGCGGATGGCCGGGCGCAGTGCGCCCCACATTCCTCGGTGTGTTTCTTTGCTCATGGATCTCGCGTTCTTTTCGAGTGAATGGTGTTTGAGTGAGTTGCGGGTGTCTGTACTATCTGCCAGTTTCTCATACGCAAAGAACCTTCCGCATGAATTCACGGAAGGTTCTTTGCATTCGGGTGTTTAAATTCTTGGGTTCGAATTCTAGGATTCGGTGGTGTCCGAACCCTGGACGGGTACCTTGTAGACCACTCGCCAACCCTGCGGTGCCGTCAGCCGTGCAGCGTGATTATCGCAGAGGTCGTAGGCGTGGGGCTCACGAAATTCAGAGAGAGCGCCAATGATGGCCGTGGAGTCTGCGTAGGAGTACTGGAGAGTAACAGTCGCCTCTCGCTGGCAGGTCTGGCGGGAGCACAGTCGTGCGGTCTGCATGTGGGTGGTACCTTCCTGGCTTAGTTCGCCTGCTTACGCAGTCGGCGGCGTTCACGTTCTGACAGCCCGCCCCAGATTCCGAAGCGCTCGTCATTGTCCATTGCATATTGTAGACATTCTTCGCGCACGGGGCATACACCGCATACCCTTTTGGCGTCTCGGGTGGAGCCGCCCTTCTCGGGGAAGAAGGCCTCGGGGTCGGTTTGGGCGCAAAGCGCTTCAGCTTGCCAGGCGAGTTCTCCGTCTTCGCCTTCGGTTCCGTAGAGTCCTGCCGCGGCGGTCCATACGTCGGTGCAGGCAGGCATGTTTCGTTCTGCTTCTGTGAGAAAGGCGTCGGCGGCTTTTTCGAGGGGCTGAGTGGGATTCATGCTACGGCGCTGAGCGCCTGATGCGCGCGCGGCCGCGACAGAGCGGTCGGATGCAATGTAGGAGCCCATGGGTTTTCCTTCCGTATTCTCATTGTGAACTTAATGAGTCTGCGGATCCGTCGTGGACGGAATCTTCGTGTGTATGGTGTGGCATGGTTTGCTCTGGCCTCTACGGTCCCTTCCAGAGCAAACACGCTTATATATCTATTAGACGTGCGACACGCCGTTTCGTCAAACTAGACTTAATCAATGTTTAGATGTATGTGTTACAGGCGTCATATTTAATGTGAATTTGACCTTTATATATTTTTCACCCCTTCACTTGCCCCTGGTCACATCTTGAGCCAGCCTCAAATTTCCCCTTTCAGGACCACTTGCCGCCGAATGCAAATTCCGCATCTTGACCGCAAATATAAGGGAAGTCGGCGGTGCAACCCCCTGCAGGAATCTCCCAAACCCCACTCCCAGAAATTTTCAGGAAATTCGAAAAGAAAAGTTTATCTTTTTGACATCCATGTTCTGCATATTTTTCCAGGCTTATTGCGAAACATTTATATTCCCAATTTATCTGCATGCCCTATTTCAAAATAGGACCTTAGTTAGTGCAAAGGTTTTTCATCATTAGGTTTTTTCAAGCACCATCAGAAGTTTTTACTTTACTTCTGTACTTTTCTAGCCCGGCAATCGGCCCTCCCCTCCTCTCCGCTCCCGGAATTGTCCCTGCGCCTCCGCTCCTTCTGAACCGTGAGGTAGAGTGAAACCCATGGTTACTCTCTCCCCCACCGGCGCGTCCGCGCCCACGACTCTGAACCGTTTCTTCGAGAAACTCAGCACTCAACAAACTCCCGCCCTCATCTGGTATTCGGCGGCAGGCGAGCGTATTGAGCTCTCCGGCAGGGTCCTCATGAACTGGGTAGACAAGAGCGCAAACCTGTTGGTTGAAGAATGCGAACTGGCGCCCGATGAAGGTTTTGATCTGCAGGCTCCCCTGCACTGGCGCACTATTGTTCTGGGTCTGGCGGCTCTGCGCGTGGGCGCGATCCTCGATCAGGACGAGCCGCTGGTTGCCGTGGTCTGCACCGAGCAGGAGGCGGGCTACACGAATGACCCCGCGTACCTTCTGGCGGTTGACCGTGCGCCGCTGGCTCTTTCCTACACCGGCGATCTGCAGGCACTGGCTCCGCACGCCGAGGAGGTACTCGATTACTGCGCTCTGGTGCGCAGCTTTGGCGACCAGTACTCGGGTCTACTTCCCGATGATTCGGCAGAAATTATTGAGGGTTTCAGCTATGCGGAAGCCTACGAGCAGGTTCTTGCGCAGGCACAGACCTATCGCACGGCGGGGTACACGCTACCTTCGGGGCAGCGGGCGCTCGCACTGGAGTTGAGCCCCGACTACGGTTTTGATGCCTCGGAGGCGACCCTGAGCGCCCTGCTGGAGGTGCTAGCTATTTTGGTCTCGGGCCATGCGGTGTTTGTGGCTGACCCGAGCGTCAACTGGCAGGATGGACAGCTGGCCTCTCTGATGGTTGCTGAGCGTGCGGTGGAGATTCCCCGCGCATAGCGCCCCTCTCCTGTTGCCTGAAAAATCGCGTGGAAGGCTACCAATCACACGGAGCGCGAACAAACATATAGGTCTTTAAACGATTCATCCCCCGACACCGTTCGTGTCGGGGGATGAATCGTTATACCACGTTCTAACTAAGCTGCTTCTACGGTCAGAGGAGCTCAACCCGAGGAGCTTAGGAGTTCTGCGAGCCCGGCTTCGACTGTGCCTCAGGTGCAGTTGCTTCAGAGGTTGCCTTACGTGCTGCAGGTTCTTCGCCATCAAGAATGGCGGCGGCTTCATCAAACATGCGGCCGAGCTCCTCGTGGTCGGTGCCTTCGCCCTCTTCAACCTTCTGGCGGTGCGAACCGTACACCCAGAAGCGGTAGAGGAAGTAGCGAAGAATGGTGCCCAGAATGGTACCGATAATCGTACCGGAGATGAAGGACGCCTCGGGGGTACGCAGGTTCAGCACGTAGGTACTGAATGCCACACAGCCGGCTTCGACGAGAATACCGAGCAGGTTCACCAGACCGAACTCGATAGCTTCGCGCTTCCAGTTTTCGGAGCGGGAGTCGCGGAAGGTCCACAGGCGGTTCATGAGCCAGGAGAAGATGGTTGCGACAACACTCGCTACAACCTTCGCCTTGGTGTGGGACTCCGACATGATGGTCATCATCAGCACCCACACCGTCACAGAGTTGACGATGAAGGCGGCGCCGCCCACGGTACCGAATTTGAGAACCTCAATACCGTAGCTGTCCCAGAGGGATTTCAGGCGTTCGGTAATGGTCGGTTTCGTCTGTGCGCTCATGCGGGGCCTATCTAGCGGGGTTTTATCGGAGAAAAAGGTGCCGATGCTGCGACGGTGAGCGTTGGTTACGTTGTCACTGCGTGGCGCTTCGGTCTCTTTTACAAGCTCTTATATGTTAGTACAGTCCCGGTACGTTGTTTGTCCCTTTGGGAGTTTTTCCATAGACCTCTCAGCTACCGGGTGACTCTTTTCATCATGCGCTGATAGTTTCGTCTCTGCCTGACCGCGCAGAAGGCAGGTTTTTACGATTTCTTCCGGTATTCACGCCCAAATATTGGGCTCTGAAGCCCAGTTGAACCCATTCTGCGACCTTCATGTGGTCTTGCTCCCATAAACACTCCGAACCCGGTACACTTAGGTGATGTGACTTACCCTGTGACTGGACCCGTAATTGGTGTCATCGGCGGCGGCCAGCTGGCCCGCATGATGGCACCCGCAGCAACTAACCTTGGCCTCGATCTGCAGATTCTCGCGGAGGCGCCCACCGTCGGCGCCGTGGCGGCGGTACGTACCGCCCCCGTCGGGGACTACAAGGATTTGGACACCCTCCGCGAATTTGCTCGCGGCAAGGATGTCATCACTTTCGACCATGAGCATGTGCCCACCGAATTTTTGCGCACCCTCATGGCGGAGGGAGTGAATGTTCAGCCCCGTCCCGAAGCTCTCCAGTACGCTCAGGACAAGCTCCTGATGCGCGCCGCTATTGAGCGTCTGGGCCTGCCGAACCCCCGCTGGGCTAAGGTTTCTACCCTGGACGAACTGCTCGCCTTCGGCGATGAAATTGGCTGGCCCATGGTGCTGAAGACCCCGCGCGGCGGTTACGACGGCAAGGGCGTACTCGTCCTGGATTCCCCCGAGGAGGCTCGCGAGCGCAGTACTGCGTGGTTCGAGCAGTTGCCTTCCCGCACCGATTTCTCCGCCCTGCTTGCCGAGGAGAAGGTTCCCTTTACCCGTGAACTCTCCGCTCTAGTGGCTCGCCGTGAGAGCGGCGAGGTGCGCCCCTGGCCGGTCGTTGAGACCATCCAGGTGAACTCTATCTGCGACGAGGTTATTGCCCCCGCGCAGAACCTGGACCCCGAGATCGCTGAGGCTGCCGCAGCCGCTGCTGTGACCATTGCCTCCGAGCTGGGCGTGACCGGTGTAATGGCGGCTGAGCTTTTCGAGGTTCCCGGCTCCCCCGCCGGCTTCTACATCAACGAGCTGGCGATGCGCCCGCACAATACTGGCCACTGGACTCAGGACGGCTCGGTGACCAGCCAGTTCGAGCAGCACCTGCGTGCGGTACTTGACCTTCCGCTGGGTGATACCTCCGTGTTGGAGGGTGTTGCCGTGATGAAGAACTACCTGGGCGGTGAGAACGAAGATATCTTTGGCGTCTATCCGCTGGCGCTTTCGGCTGAACCGCGCGCAAAGATTCACTTCTACGGCAAGGAAACCCGCCCGGGCCGCAAGATTGGTCACGTGAACATTACCGGCACGGTGGCTGAGCTTGAGGCGCTGCGTCATAGCGCCGCGAATGCCGCCTCCATTTTGCGTGACGGCCGCCCCCTATAGCCCCTGTTTTAGCCGGTGCGTGGGGTGAGAGCATCCTGCGTATCCGGATCCCCCTAATGATGGTGGTTCGCCACCGCATCCTGAAAGGATATGAGGATTATGTCTCAGTCTCCCTATGATTCTTCCCAGCCTATTGTTGGCATTGTGATGGGTTCGGATTCGGATTGGTCGGTCATGGAGGCCGCAGCCGAGGTTCTGGACGAGTTCGGCATCCCTTACGAGGCTGATGTTGTTTCTGCACACCGCATGCCCGAGGACATGATTGAGTACGGCAAGAAGGCTCACAGCCGCGGTATCCGCGTGATTATTGCCGGTGCTGGCGGCGCCGCTCACCTGCCCGGTATGCTCGCTTCCGTGACCGCTCTGCCCGTGATTGGTGTTCCGGTACGTCTGAAGAACCTCGAGGGCATGGACTCACTGCTGTCGATTGTTCAGATGCCCGCCGGTGTTCCGGTAGCTACCGTCTCCATTAACGGTGCTCGCAATGCGGGTCTGCTGGCTCTGCGTATTCTGGGTTCGGGTACTGACGCATTCGCTCAGCAGGTTCATGCTGATTTGCGTCAGTTCTCTCAGGATCTGCGCCAGAGCGCCATGGACAAGGGCGCGGCTCTGCGCACCCGCGTTGCTGATGCAAAGGCTAAGGCAGCCGCTGAGCGCGAGGCGGAGGAAAGCTCCTCCGCGCCCCGCCCCGCTTCCGCTCCCGAAGCGTCGTCGGAGCCCCAGGCTTACGTTCCCTAAGCTCGGATACACTAGAAGGATGAGCAATATTCTTCAGTCCGATATTTGGGCACGTTTTCAGGAATCTAATGGTCACACCGTAATTCGTAAGAGCGGTAACGGCTGGTCGTACCTTGCAACCGTTGAGGGCGGCGCTACCGGCCGCTACCTGTACAGCCCGTACGGACCGGTCGCCTCCAGCGCTGTGGCTTTTGATGAGGCTCTCGCGTCGTTGAAGGAAGAGGCCGCGAAGCTTCGTTGCCTGTTTGTGCGCATTGAGCCTACTGAATCCGCTATTTGGGGCGATCAGGATGCGGCTGCTTTCTTGGCTCGTCGCGGTGCGGTTCTGGCTCCTCGCCAGGTGCAGCCTTCGCACACTCAGATTATTGATCTTTCGGGCACTGAGGACGAAATCCTCAAGGGAATGAGCTCCAGTTACCGTAATCGTCATCGTAATCTCCACAAAAAGGGCGTGACCATTGAGGTGTCGACCAATCCCTCGGATATGACGATTCTCTTCGGCTTCCTCGAGGAAACCGCGGACCGTAACGGTTTTAACCGTCAGCAGGATGAGTACCTGATGCAGGTTGCTCGCGTGCTGATGCCCGCCGGTGCGGCGTCCCTGTACATTGCGAAGCTGACCGATGAGAACGGTAAGAGCACCCCGATTGCGGCGGCGTTTGTGTACGATTCGGATGACACCCGCACCTACGCGCACGCTGCGGCTTCCTTCGAGCACCGCAACCTTAGTGCAGGTGTTGTGGTGGTGACGAACTTTATCCTGGACGCTAAGCGTAAGGGTCTGAAGTACGTTGACCTCTTCGGTATTGCGCCGGAGGATCAGCCGGACCACGAGTGGGCTGGTTTCACCAAGTTCAAGAAGTCCTTCGGCGGCGAGTCGGTGGAGTACCCGGGCACCTGGGATGTTCCGGTAACCTCGCTGGGCTACCGCGCCTACACGCTGGCGTACAAGGCTCGTCCGGCTGTTCGTGATGCTGTGGCGAAGGCGAAGGCGAAGGTTCAGTCTTTCCGCTCTCGCTAACGGGTTCAGACTCGTCCTTACTGGGGCGTATCCTGAGAACTAAAAGCTAAATATACAAGGGAGCCGCCCTCACCGAGTTCTTCGGTGGGGGCGGCTCCTGCGCGTATGTATGTGCAATGTTCGAGGAGTCTTAGCGCGGCTCCTCAGCCCTTGCGGGGGCGAAGATTACTGATCTTCGGGGCTGTTGGTCTGTGCGAGGATTTCGCGCAGGCGGGAGAGGCGGTGCTCAGCCTCGACGGTACGGACGGTACCGGAGGAGGAACGCATGACCAGCGACTGGGTGGTCACGGTGTTCTTGCCGTAGCGAACGCCGCGCAGCAACTTGCCGTCGGTGATACCGGTTGCGGCGAAGAAGCAGTTATCGCTGGTGACCAGGTCGTTGGTGGTCAGCACACGGTCCAAATCGTGGCCGGCTTCCAGTGCCTTTTCGCGCTCTGCGTCATCGGTCGGTGCCAGGCGGCCCTGGATGACGCCACCGGTTGCCTTGATAGCGCATGCTGCGACAACACCTTCGGGGGTGCCGCCGGTGCCGAGCATGAGGTCCACGCCGGTGTTTTCGCGGCAGGCTGCGATAGCGCCGGCGACGTCACCGTCGAGGATGATGCGGGTACGGGCGCCGGCCTCGCGAATCTCCTGGATCAGCTTGGCGTGGCGGGGGCGGTCCAGCACGCATACGGTCAGCTCGCTGACCTTCTTGCCCTTAGCCTTAGCGACCAGGTGCAGGTTCTGCTTGACGGGCAGGCGCAGGTCCACGAACTCTGCGGCGTCGGGGCCGGTGACCAGCTTCTCCATGTAGAACACTGCGGAGGGGTCGAACATGGTGCCACCGTCTGCCACAGCAATCACGGAGAGGGCGTTGTCCATGCCGAGTGCGGTCAGGCGGGTACCGTCGATGGGGTCAACCGCCACGTCGAGGGAGGGACCGGAGCCGTCGCCGACGTTTTCGCCGTTGTACAGCATGGGAGCCTTGTCCTTCTCGCCTTCACCGATGACGACGGTGCCGTTGAAGCTGACGGTGGAGAGGCGGTAACGCATTGCGTCTACGGCTGCACCATCTGCGAGGTTCTTTTCGCCTGCGCCGACCCAGGGGCCTGCAGCAATTGCTGCTGCCTCAGTCGCGCGGACCAGTTCCATTGCGAGGTTGCGATCGCCGTGGTTGTTGTTCGTAGTCATAGACTCACCTTCGAGATTTCTGAATACACCGTCGGCTGGCTGGTTCTTTCCAGCACGAAGTCGCCGACGCAGTAGTGCTCCTTTCAGGATAGCGCGCTCAGGCTTCGTTTTTCTTGTTCTGAACGAGTTTGCGTGCGTGTTGACTTTAAGGTGAGCAGATGCGGCAAATCTGTGAGGGCTGCGTCTCTCTTCGGCGCTTCATACGCTCTGAGGCACTGATTTTGGGTGTTGTGAAGGCGCGCCAAACTAGCTATTTTTCGCATATTTAAGGCATATTTGAGGTAGGTTCTTTCTCCGGGAGGCTCCCGGCGAGAAACTCAGCTTCAGCGCGAGCGCCTGAAGCCCCACATACCCGTTCGCAGATTCGCTGTCTTGGCGGCACGCGTTATCTGTACCTGTCCGCTAAGGAGCATCACATGGCTGGCATTCAACCGACTCCCGCAGAAGCATGGAAGCGTCTGAAGGACGGTAACCGCCGTTTTGTTGAGGGCAGCAACGAGCACCCCAACCAGGACACGATTCGCCGTACCGACCTGGCATCGGGTCAGTTCCCGTTCGCCTCGATTTTCGGTTGCGGTGACTCTCGCCTCGCGGCAGAGATTATTTTTGATCTGGGCCTGGGCGACGCGTTCGTGGTGCGTACCGCCGGCCACGTCCTGGAGAATGCCGCGCTCGGTTCGTTGGAGTACGCGGTTGATGAGTTTGAGACCCCCATTGTGATGGTTCTCGGTCACGACTCCTGCGGTGCTGTGACTGCGGCCAGCAAGTCCTTGGAGTCCGGTGAGATGCCGCACGGCTTCATCCGTAACCTGGTGCAGCACATCCTGCCTTCGGTGATGTCCCCGAAGCTGCCGGAGAACCCGGTCGTTAACGACATGGTGCGTGAGCACACCCGCCAGACCGCCATCCGCATTATTGAGCAGTCCCACATCATTTCGGATGCGGTGGTTGAGGGCAAGGTCGCCGTGATTGGTGTCTTCTACCATCTGAAGGAGGGTAAGGCGGAGCTGGTGTTCAGTTCGCAGGATCTGACCCTGCCGGAGGAGAAGAACGACGCGCAGAACCCGCCGACTCAGGCGCTTCCGGTGGTCGTGAAGACTCCCCCGCGCGTTGTGGTTGCGGAGAACCTGGACTAGGTTTCCTCTTCTCCGCTCATTACGAGCCTTAGCGCGAGAACCCACATGCTCGCACTTAACAACAGATTTTTCTATGGGAT
>FLSK01376940.1_pt1 | contig 35587 bp, 27 predicted proteins | sample 1550541 | NCBI WGS metagenome assembly FLSK01 (sample SAMEA4031773, study PRJEB14383) | metagenome | biome: human; feature: oral; material: saliva | place: Philippines | collected 2014
CTTCCTTCGCTCCTACAGGGGCACCCGCCCTCGCAGAGCTCGGGCACCCTGATGTCGCTTCAGGAAGGTATAGCTGAGCCGTGCGCGCGCAAGCTTGCGGTTAGGTACCCTGAACCCAATATTCAATCTTGGCGAGCTGTCTGCGGTACCTCACCCGAGTATTCCTTCCCCGCCTCCGCGCACACTCTTCCCAAACCGAGCGCCCGTGGGTCGTTCCACACCGTGCATCCGCACCCACTACTCCACCTGCCCGGAGAAGGGGAGAGGATAGTAGGGGAGAGGCCGGTATGTTCCGTCGCGACATCAGGGTGTCCGGAGCGAAGCGAGGACGGGTTCCCTGCAGGAGCAAGGAACATACCGCCTCGACCCGTCCAACCGAGCCCAACCACCGCATCCAACCTAAAAAATAAAGCCCCAAACCATAAGGTCCGGGGCTTGTGGAGCGGCTGACGGGAATCGAACCCGCGTATCAGGCTTGGGAAGCGTGCGCTCTACCATTGAGCTACAGCCGCATCTTTTTCAGTGTATCGCGTCTGCTTGTCGGGGGTGAAATGTGTTGCGGCTGTTTGTGTGCGGGGTGGCGGGGTTGAAATGTGATGTAGGCCTGTGTGCTGGGGCTGGTGGATGCCTGCACGTGGGTGGTGTTTGCCAGGTATCCTTTAAGCGTGCTTATTTCAGATCGCGATATTCGTCAAGAGATTGCTGATGGGCGCATCGTTCTTGATCCGTTCGATGAGTCGATGATTCAGCCTGCAAGTGTGGACGTGAGGATTGATCGTTTCTTCCGTCTGTTCGATAACCATAAGTACCCGCATATTGATCCTGCTCAGCCGCAGGAGGATTTGACGCGCCTGGTTGAGGTGGCTCCTGATGAGCCGTTTATTCTGCATCCGGGTGAGTTTGTGTTGGGTTCTACGTATGAGAAGGTGACGTTGCCTGATGATGTGGCTGCCCGCCTGGAGGGTAAGTCGTCGTTGGGTCGTCTGGGTCTTCTGACTCACTCTACGGCTGGTTTTATTGATCCTGGTTTTTCGGGGCATGTGACGCTTGAGTTGTCGAATATGGCGACTTTGCCGATTATGTTGTGGCCGGGTTCTAAGGTTGGTCAGTTGTGTTTCTTCCGTTTGAGTAGCCCGACTGAGCATCCGTATGGTTCTGGTGCGTATGGTAACCGTTACCAGGGTCAGCGTGGCCCGACTGCTTCGCGTAGTTATTTGAATTTTCATCAGACGATGATTCCTGCGGATGGTTCTGTGGAGTCTTAGTCTTTCCCGCTTTGGGGTGCGGGCGTGCAGGCTGTGTGTTTGTGCGCCCGCGTTGGGCGGTTTTTCGCCTGTTGTGCTCGTGCGTTCACTCGCGTGCGGGTTTTTATCTCTCACTCTCTAAGGATTTTTGATGAATCTGAAGCCTGTTGTTCTGCGTGTTGCTGGCGCGGAAGTTTCTTTGTATCTGATTGATATGTCGGACTCTTTTGTGGAGCGTTTTAAGAAGGCGTGGGAGCCTCTTGCTCCGGAGTTTTTTGATACTCCTGATGAGGCGTATGCTTCGTTGTCTCGTTTTGATCAGGTGATGTTGGTTCATGCGCCGACTGATGAGTCGGTGATGGATTTGGCGAATCCGTTGATGGGTTCGTTTGATAAGGTTTCGACGCTGCGTGTGGCTGATGATGATTCGGGTATGCAGGATCTGACGAGCCGTATTACGTTGGCGATGATTGAGCAGCTGGTTGGTCGCGGTGTGATGCTGCATGCGGCTGTTATTGGTGACCCTGAGTCGAAGCGCGCTGTGGCGCTGGTGGGTGTTTCTGGTAGCGGTAAGACGACTGCGTCGCGTTTCTTGGGTTCGAAGTTTGCGTACCTGACTGATGAGACTGCGATTATTTCGGATGAGGGTGTTGTGTCGCCGTATCCGAAGCCGCTGTCTGTGATTGTTGACCCGAATGCGCCGAAGGATCAGCAGAACCCGGTGGATCTGGGTTTGAACGTGGTTGATCGTGATGACCTCAGCTATGAGCTGTCGCGTATTGTGTTCATTTCTCGTGATGAGTCGGCTTCTGAGCCGTATTTTGAGCGTGTTCCACTGCATGAGGCTCTGGTGTTCTTGAGTGAGCAGAGCTCGGGTCTGGCGCGTCACCCTGAGGGTGTTGTGTCGCTGGCTAAGCTGGTGGAGCGTTGCGGCGGCGTGTGGCGCCTGGTGTACTCGGAGGTTGAGGATACTTTGCCGCTGGTTCAGGATCTGCTGAATGGCGGTGAGCTGCCGAATGCTGATGAGGTTGAGAGCCTGGAGAAGTACACGGTTGAGGATCACCTGCCGGGTGTGTTCTTGAACGGTACGATTGCGGTTTCTCGTATGCCGGGTACTTCGGGTGTGCGTGTGGGTGAGGACGGCCCGTTCTTGCTGCTGTGTGACACTGAGCTGAATGAGCTGTCTGATTTTGCGGCTGAGTGCTGGCTGCAGGCTGAGGGCGACATTTCGTACGATGACCTGTTTGCGCGTCTGGCTGAGATCTTTGAGGGTCTGCCTGCGGAGGCGTATGACGAGAACCTGAGCGCTCTGGCGGCTGGTTCGATGCTGTGGGTTCGTGTGATTGATGATCCGCTGATTGATGACGCGACCTGGGCTCAGCTGACCAGCGATGAGGTTCTTGATGAGGAGGAGCAGCAGATTGCGCTGGATTCCTCCGAGGATGCTGTCTCTGACGATGAGGATGACGTGGTGGAGGACTAGCCACTGCGGTTCTCTGGTATAGCTCTCTGGCGCGGCTTACTGAGCTCCGCTTGATAAGCACTGCTTAAGCACAAAGGAGGGGCGGGTAGAAGATCATTCTTCTACCCGCCCCTCCCTTTGCGTTTACGGGTTTGCGCGGGGGTTCGCAAGGGCGGTTTGCAGGACGCTTAGCCCCGCATGCTTTACTGGGTTGCCTTACTGGGCAGCCTTGTCGCGGCGCTTCTGCTCGCGGCGAGCCGCACGCACACGCAGCGGACCGGGCGCCTTCACCGGCAGCAGCAGGAGCAGACCCGCCACCACAACGATCAGAATACCGAGCACACCCCAAATCTGCGCGCCCATGATGCTCACGCACAGACCGAACAGCATCGGCGCCAGGAAGCTGGTGGCACGACCGGTGGTCGAGTACAGGCCGAACAGCTCACCCTCAGTGCCGGGGTCCGCCAGACGCGCCAGGAAGGTGCGGGACGCCGACTGTGCCGGGCCCACGAACAGGCACAACAGCAGGGCGCATACCCAGAACACGCCCGGTTCGGGGAAGAACATCAGCGGGGTAGCCGCCAAGATAATGCCGACCAGCGAGATAACAATAATCGCCTTCGGTCCCAGGTAGTCATCCAGGTAGCCGCCCAGGATCGCGCCAGCCGCCGCGACAGCGCTACCGGCAATACCGAACAGGATTACCTCGGAAGTGCTGAAACCGAACGTGCCCGCCGCAAGAATACCGCCGAACGTAAAAATACCGGACAGACCATCACGGAACACCGCCGAAGCAATCAGGAACCACAGGGTCTGCGGGGACGTCATCTTCAGCCGCTTAATGGTGCGCCACAGCGCCTTGTAGGAGGCGAGCAGACCGCCCTGACGAGCCGGGGAGAGACGCTCCATACCGAGCTCCAGGAAACGCAGCTCGCGGGTGGGCAGCACCTCCGGTAGGAAGCGCTCGCGGGTGCGCATACGCACCAGCAGCGGCACGCAGAAGATGAGGCACCATGCGGCGGCGAACAGCGCGACCGCACGGATATTCAGGGCGTTATCGGTGGTCAGGCCGAGCACCTCGGGGGTAAGCACAAAACCCCACAGCACCACAGCCAGCGCCAGGATGCCGCCAATGTAGCCGGCAGCCCATCCAGCGCCCGAAATCTTACCGATATTGTCCGGGTTAGAGATGCGCGGCAGCACGGCGTTATAGTTCACGTACGCGAACTCGCTGAACACGCTCGCTGCAGAAATCAGGGCGACACCCAGCCACAGGTACTGCGGGGTGGGAGCCACGAAGAAGCACGCCGCCATCGAAGCGACCAGCAGTAGCGTGTTCACGCCGAGCCAGAAGATGCCGCGGCCAGACTTGTCGTTACGCTGACCGGTCACCGGCGCCAGAATCGCAATGAGGAACCCTGCAATGGTCAGACCCAGAGACAGCGCCGAGGAGGTCTCTTCGGGAGTGCCGAAATAGCTACTGGTCAGGTACACGGTGAAGATGAAGGTCATCATAATCGAGTCGAAGCTCGACGAACCAACATCCCACATGACCCAGGACGCGACCGAACGGCGGCTGTTCGCGTGGTCAACGACCCTACGCGGAGCCTTCGTCTTAGGGCGAGGAGAAGAAATAGTCATAGTTGTGCTTTCGGATGCCGAGGTGGCGCTTCAGCGTAGCGGCGGCGTGAAACCTGCTGAAGTAGAGCGGGCGTGCTGAAGAGGGAACACCAGGCGGTACGTACCGAGTGGAGATACGTACCGCCTAGTTCATGAACTTTCGCGCGGAAGGCGCAAAGCCTTAGTTGAAGAAACGACGCTGCAGGCGAGCAATACCGAAGCTCACCACAGCACCGGCGACGGAGGTCAGAACGGTCCAGAGGATGACCTGACGCAGGGTGTCTTCAGACTCGTGGGAAATGGCGGGAGGCTGGTTACCGGTAGCCTTGGTCCAGGCTGCGCCCAGGCCCTTACCAACCAGGGCAGCTGCGCCCATGTTGATACCCGCAATAGCAAGCTTAGCGACGGGGTTCATGTGTATCTCCTTAGCTGTATACGATGCGGCGTCCTGCCCGTGAACCCCTTCGGGGTTGGGTGAGAAAAGAGCGCCACTCCCTAGCGTATAGGGTTTAAGGCGTTCGTGCCGCCTTGGAACCTCTCCGTCCCAAAATTGTACACCGTGCAATTCTGTAATGTGGGCAGAAGAACGAAACAAAAAGCGGCAAATTGGCACGAACAGCCAGACACGCCTACAATCGAACCTGGGTTCCCACCCGCACCACAACGGTACGGACAAGGAACCCCAAACGACAGGGGAGCGCCACCGAGGCGCTGAGAGTGCTAAGCAGACCCTCGAACCTGATCCGGTTAGTACCGGCGTAGGGAGTCGAATTTCTTCTCAATGCCCTCGTCCATTCAGAGGGCGAGGACATTCCCCTTCCAACGACGGAAGGACCACCAATGTCACAGAACGCAACCCCCGCCTCCAAGGCATCTAGCCAGGCATCTACCCAGGCAGAAGCGAAGAAGCCGAACCTGCGCTGGCGAGTCAACGAAATCGTCATCGCCGCAGTCATCGCAGTAGCCTGCGCCGTCATCTTCTGGATCTGGGACATCGCAGTCGGCCCCGCCGCCAAGACCGCACTCGTAGCAGCACCCGAATTCCGCCCCATCGTCGCCGGCGCGTGGCTACTCGGCGGCACCCTCGGCGGCCTGCTCATCCGCAAGCCCGGTGCGGCACTCTTCGGCGAAATCGTCGCAGCATTCATTTCCGTACTCTTCACCGGCGGCGCGTGGAGTGGTGAAATCCTGATCGCCGGCTTCTTCCAGGGCGTCGGCGCAGAAATCGCCTTCGCAATCTTCCGCTACCGCCGCTGGGACGCATTCGTAGCGGTCTTCTCCGGTGCGCTCAGTGGCCTGTTCATGGGCGTTAACGAAATCTTCATCTACTACCCCGACATGGAACCGGTCAAGGCAATCATCTACGTAGCGTGCGCCGTCATCTCCGGCGCAATCATCGCAGGCTTCCTCGCATGGATTCTCGTGCAGAACCTCGCCAAGACCGGTGTGCTCTCCTCGCTGGCATCCGGCAAGACCCGCCGCTAACCACCAGCAACTAGTCACCAGCTAGTCACTCACCACGAGTCACCACTCGGCACACTACAGCAGCCACACAAAGGCTAAGGAACCATCATGGAAGCAACACCGCGCGGGGCGCGCATCGAGCTCAACAACTTCAGCTGGCACCACCCCGGACGCCCAGAACCCGTCATCAGTGGACTCAACCTCACCATCAACCCCGGTGAAAAAGTCCTGCTACTGGGCACCTCCGGCGCCGGCAAATCGACGCTCCTGCACGCCATCGCCGGTGTGCTCCACGATGACGACGGCGAATCCGCCGGCGGCACCATCACCCTCAACGGGAAGGCACCCGCCGAAGCACGCGGCACCGCAGGCATGATGCAGCAGGACCCCGAATCCTCCATCGTCATGGCAACCGTCGGCAACGACGTCGCGTTCGGCCCCGAAAACCTGCGCGTACCCCGCGAAGAAATCTGGGGCCGCGTCACCGAAGCCCTCACCGCAGTAGGGCTCAACCACCTAGCCCTCGATCACCCCAGCAGCGCGCTGTCTGGCGGGCAGAAGCAGCGCCTCGGCCTGGCGGGCATCCTCTCGATGCACCCCGGCGCCATGATCCTCGACGAACCCACCGCCAACCTCGACCCCTCCGGCGTGCAGGAGGTGCGCGACAGCATCCTTTCCGCCGCGGAGGCGACTGGCGCGACCCTGCTCGTCGTAGAACACCGCGTGAGCATCTGGGCACCGCACATGGACCGCATTATCGTGCTCGGCGAAGGCGGCACCATCACCCACGACGGCGCACCCGACACCGTGCTCACCGAAGCACGCCAAGAACTCATCGACGCGGGCGTGTGGGTACCCAACTACGTGCCGCGTGCACCGCAGACCGGTAATATTGCGGGCGGCGACGCTGCGGGCGATAACAAGCACGGCGAAGCGCTACTCCGCGCCGAAAACCTCAGCATCACCCGCGCACAACCCACCCCCAAACAACGACGCGCACGCCGACGCACCATCAAACGCCTCGGCGACACCCCCGCACCCGCACCCACCGACCTGCCCGTCCTGCGCAGCGGCATCAACCTCACCCTGCACGCCGGCGAACACCTCAGCGTGCTCGGCCCCAACGGCGCCGGCAAATCAACCCTAGCCCTCACCCTCGCAGGGCTCCTCACCGCGCCCGACGGCACCCTCACCGCCACCGACGCGCTCCGCAATTACGACGGTAACCACGGCGGTAACCACGGCGGTAACCACGGCGGCGAGCGCGCCCACTGGGACGTGCCCACCTGGACCCCCGCCCAAATGCTCAGCCGCATCGGCTACGTCTTCCAAGAACCCGAATACCAATTCATCCGCGGAACCGTACGCGAAGAACTCGAACTCGGCCCCCGCCGACTCGCCGCACTCACCCGCGAACCCCTCAACGAAGACGACCTCACCGCACGCACCAACGAACTTGCGGCCCACCTGCGCCTCGCCCACCTACTCGACGCCAACCCCTTCACCCTCTCCGGCGGCGAAAAACGCAGGCTCTCGGTCGCCTCCGCACTCGCCACCGCACCCAAAATCCTCATCCTCGACGAACCCACCTTCGGCCAAGACGCACGAACCTGGGCAGAACTCGTCGACCTCATCCGCGAACTACTCGCAGGCGGCACCGCCATCATCTCCATCACCCACGACGAAGACTACACCGCCGCACTCGGCGGCAACCACATCACCCTACCCGCCCTCACCACCCCCGGAAAGGAGAACGCATGAACACCGACTTCTTCGGCACCATCGACCGAACCAGCTACTTCAGCAACCTCAACGCCGGCGTAAAACTCATCGTCTCCTTCACCCTCATCATCGCCGCACTCATCGTGCGCGACCCCCTCACCTCCGGAATCCTCTTCGCCCTCGAACTCCTCGGATTCATCCTCGTCGGATTCCGACCCGTCAACGTCCTCACCCGCTTCTGGCCCATCCTCATCGCCGTCATCACCACCGGCTGGTCTGTCGCCATGCTCAGCGCCAAAACCGGCGACGTGATCCTCAACCTCGGCTTCAACACCATCACCACCGACTCCGCAGCCGTCGGCGCAGCCATGATGATCCGCTCCCTCGCCATGGTCCTACCCACCCTCGCATTCGTACTCACCACCGACCCGACCGACCTCGGCGACTCCCTCGCACAAACCTTCAAACTACCCTCCCGGTTCGTGCTCGCCACCGTCGCCGCACTCCGCCTCGTCGGCATCCTCTTCGCCGAATGGAACGCCCTCGGCCAAGCACGACGCGCCCGCGGACTCGGCGCAGGCCAATCCCTCATTGGGCGTGCACAAACTTTTGGTGGGCAAAGCTTCGCCCTGCTCGTGCAGGCTATCCGCCGCGGCTCCCGCCTCGCCATCACCATGGAGGCGCGCGGCTTCGGCACAGGCGAACGCACCTGGGCTCGTGTACCGTCCTATTCGCCGCGTGATGTGCACGTGAGCATTGCTGCCGCCGTCATTATCGCTGTTGCGTACGGTGCATCTATTGCGGCGGGTACGATCCAGTTCCTCTGGGCCTAGACCGTTCCGTTTCTGGTTCTGCTGGGGAGACGGTATTCGCCCTCGTTCCTACAGGAAGGCGGGGTGCCGCATATTTCCTCCGCGCCTACGCAGGGGCACCCGTCACCCGGACGCTCCGCTTCCTCCTTGCTTCGCTGCGGAGAGCGTCCGGGCTGACACCCTGAGGGCGCTTCCGGAAAACGCGGCTACACCCGCTACTACCGAGCAGGAAGGTACGGCGCCTCCTGCCTACGGTTCTGCTGCGAACGTACAATAAGACTATGTCTAGTACCGTTATTCTTCTGAACGAGCAGAACCCGCAGGGCATCTTCGTTGACCCGTCCGTGCCCCTCATCAGCGTTGATGATCAGGGCTTCACCCGCGGCGACGGCGTCTTCGAGACTATGCTGTCCGTCAATCGTCGCGTGCGTAAGCTCGGCATGCACCTGTCCCGCCTCGAGTCGTCGGCGCGCATGCTGAACCTGCCCGACCCGGAACCCGAGATTCTGCGTTCGGCGGTGGAGCGCCTCATGCGTGAGGCGACCGCCGGTGCCGAGACTGCGCTGGGCGAAGAGCACATCGTGAAGATCATTATTTCGCGCGGCCCCACCCAGGCGGTGACTTCCATGCAGCCGGGCCCGTACACGCTGATTATGGCGTCGCCGGTGCCCGCCTCGATCGTGAAGCGCCGCACCGAGGGCGTGAAGGCGATGCTGCTGCCGCGCGGCCACGAGCCGATGGACAACAGCGCCTACCCGTGGCTTCTGGCGGGTGCGAAGACCCTCTCCTACGCGGTGAACATGGCGGTCCTGCGGTACGTTCAGGAGCGCGGCGCGGATGACGCTATCTTCATCACCGACGAGCGTCGCGTGCTGGAGGGTGCCACCTCCTCGGTGCTGGTCGCCAAGATTGAGGACGGCAAGAAGGTGCTGTACACGCCCGAGCCGAGCCACGGCATCCTCCCCGGCACCACGCAGGGCGCGGTGTTCGAGGCGGCACGCCAGGCCGGTTGGGAGCTGGGCTTCGGCCCTCTCTACCCGCAGGATTTGTTCGAGTCGGACGGTGTGTGGTTGGCGTCGTCGGTGCGTCTGATTGCGCCGGTGACTCACCTGAACGGCACGGCGCTGGCGCATGACCCGGAGCTGACCGCCACGCTGTTGAGCTACCTAGCGCAGCAGAGCTAAACGCGTACAAAAAGGGACGGTATTATCCGAGCGAGGATAATACCGTCCCTTTGTGCTGTCTACGGTCAAGGGCAGGAGGTGCCGTACCTTCCTGAAGCGACATCAGGGTGCCCGAAGCGAAGCGAGGGCGGGTGCCCCTGCAGGAGCGAAGGAAGAGTACGGGCGCCTCCCTAACTACTACAGCAAACACAGCAAAGCCCCGGACGCGCAACCCTCAGCAGGTTGCCCATCCGGGGCTTTAGCTATACAAAAATCAACAACAGGCTAGTGGCCCGCCGCCGGGGCGCCCTGACCTTCACCAGCGCCGTGGCTCTCGCCGTCAGCCGAGTAGTCCGAATCCTTACGCGGCGTAGTCCACAGCACCAGCGCCGTCAGGACCGCGAAACCAAAAATGGAGAAGCCCATCGGCAGGTACTCATGCTCACCGGCAAACGACACCAGCGGCGCCGCCAACGCACCCAGCAGAGCCTGAACCGTACCCATCACCGCCGACGCGCTACCCGCCATGTGGCGCGCCTCGTTCAACGCCAACGCCGAAGCATTACCAAAAATCAGACCGCACGAGCAGGTCAGCAGGAACAGCAGAACCAGCGTCGGCACCAGCGAAATACCGATCAGGAAGCTGACCGTCAGCAGCGAAGACACCACGAGCAGGCTCACCACGCCGACGTTCACGATGCGGCGCTGCGCCACACGACCCACCAGCTTCGTCGCAATCGCGCTGAACACCACAATGCCAATCGAGTTCACACCGAACACAATCGTGAACTCAGTTTCGGACATGCCCAGAATCTTCTGCAACACAAACGTCGAACCGGAAATGTACGAGAACAGCGCACCAAACGCGAAGCACATCGTCAGCATGAAACCCATGTAGCGGCGAATCTTGAAGACCTTCGGCAGTTCAGCGTAGACGCTCAGGGCGGTGCCCTGGTAGCGCTTCTCCACCGGCAGGGTCTCCTTGATCACGAAGATCACGCCGAGCATCATGAGTGCGGTCACCACGCCGAGCACATGGAAAATATCGCGCCAATTACCCCACGACAGCACCCAACCACCAAAGAGCGGCGCAAGCACCGGCGCGAAACCGTTAATCATCATCATGACGCCCATGAGCTTAGCGGTTCCCAGGCCCTCAGTCGTATCAGTCACCATGGAACGCGCCAGCACCGCACCAATCGAACCGGTGAAACCCATCATGAAACGCGCAAAAATCAGCAGCTCAATATTCGGCGCGAAACCACACGCCACCGTCGCAATGAAACAGATGACTGCGCCGATTAGCAACGGCTTGCGGCGGCCCGTCTTATCCGACAGGGGACCCACGACCAGCTGGCCGAGCGCCATACCCACCATGAACGCACTCAAAGTCAGGGAGGCGTTCGTGCTGGTGGTGTTCAGATTCTCAGCGACTGCAGGCAGCGCCGCCAGGTACATGTCCGTAGCGAGCGGCGCGATAGCGGTCAGTAGCGCCAGAACAACAATGAAAATGGGCGATAGCCCGAAGGAGGTCTTAACCGACTTCGAAGACATTAGTCTTAGTTTTTCTTTCTGTGTGATGCGCGTGCAACGGCGCCTGCGGCTCTACAAGACGTGGATGCGGTGGTACCGCCCCAGGGGATGAGCTTGCGCAGGCTGGAAGCACAACTTGTTCACGGTAGCAGAATTGGGTGTGGCTTCGTAAGTTAAACGTTTGACCTTTTTTCGGTGCGGGAGGGACGCTCCGTTTGGCTCCTTCGTGCTTGGCTTGGTGGTTGGCTTGGAAGGCGGTGCTCGCCCTCGTTCCTACAGGAGACCCGCCCTCGCAGAGCTCGGGCACCCTGATGTCACTACGGGCGATGCCGCCTGCCTACGCAGGTACAGCAAGGTGCAGCAAAGGGACGGCGTTATCCACGCTCCTACAGGGGTAGGTGGGCGAGGGCGCGCCACATATTTCCTCCGCGCCTACGCAGGGGCACCCGTCGCACAGACGCTCCGCCTCTCCTTGCTCCGCTGCGGAGAGCGTCTGTGCGACACCCTGAGGGCGCTTCCGGAAAACGTGGCTGCACCCAACGCATGCTGGGGCAAAAGGATGGTGTTATCCACGCTCCGTTGGAGAGATAACACCGCCCCTTGAGCGGTTTGTGCCTGCCGCTCAGCACCCCAGCACTGAAGAGATATTTGAGAAATATTCTTGAGAAGCATTGCCCGGCCCAACCGCATAACTTACGTTGGTCATACCACGCGATACGACCGGAGGGCCCCTCAGATGCGCAATCACTATTACAAATATTTGCTATGCATCCTGCTACTCATAGCTTGCGTCTTGCTCGTAATCCTTGCTGTGCTTTCCAACAACAACCCGGGTAACGGCAAAGACGGCACAGCTTCCACTCATGCGCCGGAGAACAGCTCAACCTACTGGGATAAAGACCGCATGGAATCCGCCAGCCCGGCTCCCATGCCTAAGTAAAACAGCGCCTGAATAAAACAGCCTCTGAATAGCCGTAGGGCCCAATGCTTCGAGATACACAAAGCGTTGGGCCCTACTGTCTTGTAGGCGGCTGTTACTGCGCCGCGCTGTCGTAGATGAAGTCCACGGTCGCGTAGTCCTCCGGGATTTCGGCGAGTAGCGCCTCCTCCTGTGCCGCCCAGCGCTCCCAGTGCGGGCGGAACGTGTCACCGTCACGAGCCATGGCGCGTTCGTAACGCACTTCGTCCGGGGCGGTGGCGAGGATACGCACCTCGCAAGCACCAGCAATCGCGCCGACACCCTCACAGATGATGACCTGCGTAGCCGCCGGGTCGACGGTGCGCACCTCACCGGGGGCGCCCGCCTCCCAATCCCACGGGGTGTAGGTCCCGGCAATACCTTCGGTCAGCTGCACGGAGAGTGCGTCCCACGCCTCCACGCCGTCGAAGAGGCCGTCCCAGCCGGGGTAGAAGTCGTCCAGGTGCAGCACGTGCACGCTGTGTCCGGCGGCGGTGAGCTCCTGCTCAAGCTGCGCGGCGAGGCTGGTCTTGCCGGTGCCGCTGCGGCCGTCAATGCCGATAATCAGCGGGATCTGCGCGAAGTCGGCAAGGAACTGCTCACGGAATTCGGCGAATTCGGCGGTGTCCATGTCGAAGTCGTTGCCGATGCCGTGCTCCAGGCGCAGCATGTCTTTGCAGAGTTCCAGGATTTCGGTGGTGCCGGTGACGCGGCGGTTCTGGTTCAGGGGGATACGCTGACTCACTGCGCGTCGCCTTCCTGCTTGAGGTGGTTGATGAGGCCGCGTGCGGCGGCGTCAATGAGGCCGGTGGTGTACACGAAGTCGCGTTCGCTACCGTACCAGGGGTCGTAGATGCCGAGCTGGTCCAGGTGAGTGGTGGTGACCTTCGGGTCGAAGCTGCGCATCATGCGGATCTTGGCTTTGTCGTCGTCGTTGCGGGCGAGGGCTTTGAGGCGCAGGTAGTGGGGTGCATCCATGGCGAGGATGAGGTCGTTGCGGTCGAAGTCCTCGACGGTGAAGACGCTGGCGCGGTGCGCGGACGGGTCGATACCGCGGGCGGTGAGCTGCGCGGCGGCGCGCGGGTCGATGCGGTTGCCTTCTTCTTCGTTGCTGATGCCGCTGGAGGTGACGGTGACGGGCACGCCGGCTTCTTGGGCGTGCTGGCGGATAAGGTATTCGCCGACGGGGGAGCGGCAGATGTTGCCGGTGCAGACAGTCATGATTCGGTACATGGTTCTAGTGTATCGGTGGGGTAGAGGGTGGTTGGGCACGGCGGGTAATTGGGGCGGTGCTTTGGGCGGTGCTGTGAGGGGCGGATGCGCTCGCCGGTGGGCTGCCGCCGCCGGGCTGTCGCTACCAGACCCGGGCGCGAAAAGGCCCCGCCGATGAGGGGCCGGCGGGGCCTTTTAGAGGTGGATATTATTCGGTGGGTTCTTCCGGTTTGGGTGCGGGCAAAGGCTCGGGGTCAAAAAGCTCACAACCAGCAGGAACAGTGAATACCCTGCCGTCAGCTACAGTAATCTGCTCGGTTTCAAATAGGGTGTTATCCGTTGACATTTTGAACTCATATTTATCTGGGGGATTCTGATAAGAAAAACGAGTCTGGCTTGAAAAAGACATGAACTGTAATTTTTGTTGGCTGGAGATTTTTTCTATGAATTTAATAGGCCCATAGAAAATAACCCTGTTGAAATCTAGACTTTCTTTGAAAATAGTTTCAACAAAATATGTACTTCCTTTAAATATGGTGCGGATAAAGGATGGGGGATATTTAAATATAGCATCATCAAAAATTACGGTATCTTCGAAAGTTGTGTCGAGAAAATATGCGGAGTCTTTAAATTTGGTGCTATTGAATAATGTGCGGTATTTGAAAGTTGTATCACTAAAGGATGTGCTTTTTTCAAAAGTGCTGCCAATGAAAGATATAGAGCTTTTAAATACTGCATCTTTAAATAAAGCTGTCTCTTTGAAAGTTGCCAAAGCGTAAGATGCGGAATCTTCAAAAGCGGAACCCTCGAATGAAACAAACCCCTCAAATATGGCTAGATTGAATGAAACTGATTTCTCACCGGGGAAGCTGGTGTGTAGACTATCCTTTTCAAAGATGGCATCCTTGAAAGAAACATAATTTTTAAAAGTGGAGTTATTAAAGGAAACGGTTTTGCTGAATACTGCTCCCGAAAAAAGAAGTTGAGAGTTTATGATGCTATCATCAAGATTAACTTTATATGGAAAATATGCCTGAGAGAAATCGTAAGTAAAATCTGACCACAGGCCTTCCTCTACGATAACTTCTTCATCTTCAAAGTGTCTGATGCCAAGCCGATTTACAATTTCCTTCACGATGGTGTTACGCACATCTTGCTCTTCACGGAACTGATCCCGCTTGGTTAAGAAATTTTTCCTCTCCTCTTCTGAAATTTTTGTTTCCGGTTCTTTCTCCCCAAAAAGCTTCCGGTCTTCTACGTAAGGGAAAGGAGCGCGTACATAGGCGCATAGATTATTAATAATTACCTGGCCTTCTTTTTGTGCCTCTTCTGGTTTAATGGCATCGTCTGCAAGCCACTCATCAACCAAGCCTACGAGGGTATAGATACCGCCCAGTCGGACAGAAGCTTTCTCATTAGCCAGCTGTTCTACAGCTTTGGTGTAGCGGCTGCGGCGTTCGGCGTGTACTTGGCGAATGTGATCATTCTTGTTCTTCTGGATGTCATCCTCGACCTTGCGGCGGTCGACCTGGTTCTTCCAGCTAGTCTGAAGAAGAGTCAGAATCGCAATAATTCCACCCGTGATGTAGAGGAAGTGTAAGCGTAAATCAGAGATAGACTTCTGTTCTGCTTCGCCGGAGAGTCCACTCTGGCGTAGCCAACTAGTGTTGGAAGGGACCCAAAGGGCAGCTGCGCCTCCAGCAAGCCCGAGCAAGACGAGTATTGGGAAGAACCAGCGAATATAAAAAGGTGGCTTCTTTATTGAGGTTTCATTGTCCGCCAAGACAATCTCCTATCTTCGGTGAAAGGAACGGTCACCTTTCAGCATAGTGCACAAGCTACCTAACAGAGACTTCTGAAGGCTACAAGCAAAGGCCCCGCCAGTATAAGGCTGGTGGGGCCTTCAAGAGTGAGTACTATTTGGCTTTGCCTATCGGCTTTGAGGTATCACTTACGTGGGTATATTTTTCTTCCTTGGAACTCCAAGACTTTGGGTCAAAGAGTCGGGATCCGATTGGTATTTCTTGGGTGCAGCTATTACCCGATTTATCAATCAACTCTGCTACCTCAAGTTGGATATTATTTGAGTGTGTTGAAAAATTAGAATCCTCTTTGCAAGTAAAATAAGATGAATCGAAATTTGGTTCGGTAGAAAAGTTGGATGATTCAAAGGTTGCTTTTATGTAGAAATATACTTCATTAAAATTTGCCTTTTGCTCAAAAAATGTCTTCGAGAAGTCTGCACTGTAATTTGCAGATATGATATTTCGGGGGATAGAGGCATATCTTATGGTTTCTCTAAGCTGATTCTTCATGCCCCTTAGTTCTGCATTGGTGCTAAGAGGCCTACCCAGTCTGGTAGAGGAAAAATCTGCAGGTCCATAAAATTTAGAATTGTCAAACTTTGAACGAATGTAGAAATCTGAACCAGTAAACTTTGTCTCTCCGTGAAAATTACTGCGGGAGAAAGAAGCGAGTTTGTAGAAATTTGATTTTTGAAAATCTGCATTCATAAACACTTTGTCGTCTAGTGGGTAAAAAATAGGGGAATCTGAAAAGTCAAATTTTAAATCCGTCCATAAGAGATTCTTTTGATTTTTCGGGTTTATTCTATTGCTCATTTCGCTGAAGATTGTTTGGCGTATCTTCGCTTCGTCTGAAGGAGCAGCTCCAGATTCAAGGTCTATACTGGTTAATCCATTTGGTATTGAACGGATATATGCACAAAGGTTATTGATAATAACCTGTCCTTCTTTTTGACGTTTCTGGGGCTGGAGATTTTTATCCGCAAGCCACTCATCCGTTAATCCAACGAGCGTATAGACTCCACCTAGACGAATAGCTGCATTCTCGTTGGCCAACTGCTCAACGCCTTTGGCATAGCGGCCACGACGTTCTGCATGTACTTGGCGGATATGATCGCGTTCGTTCTTGTTCTTCTCATGAGTGTTTTTACGATGGTTTTCCCATAACGTGAGCATTGTGAGCGCACCCGCGAATACTGCGAGGATAGCCTGGCGTACAGAAGTAACAGAGTTACCTTGATGCTCGAGTCCGGGGATATTCTGAGGGATGCAGAAAGCACAGATAATCCCGGCAAAGGCCAAAAGGATAAGGGCTATATAAAACCATTTCTTCGAGCACCAGATAATAAATCTTTTCCACCATGGAGGGCGAGTTTGTAAAGAGTCTTCGGTGCTCTCCACTATTTTTGTCATAGTTTCTAATTCTCCTGTCTACAGTGAAAGGAACGGTCACCTTTCAGCATAGTGCAAAACCGTGTGACCTGTGTTTCGGTCGGCTATAAATGAAGGCCCCGCCGCACATTCAATGCGGCGGGGGCCTTCGGATATTACTGTGCAGGCTCACTGAGGCGGGTGTATTCCTTCTGCTGTTCATCCCAGGAAGCCGGATCGAAGAGCACCGTACCAACCGGGATGCGGTAGCCTGCGCCGTTTAGTTTTGCAGTACCAAGAAGAATGGGCTGGCTGTCCTCGTGCACTGTGAAGTTATGCGCTTCCGAAGTAATAGGTAGGGTTGCGAACCGAGTACTGTAAATTTCATTCGATTCCTCGTTTTTAATTGTGAAGAAAGGTGGGATTTTTGTGAAGGATGTGTCGCAAAAATCTGCATTTCGCATGAAGGTTACTCCAATGAAATCTGCACCTGCATCAAAGGTTGCCTTGCTAAAGTCTGCTCTTTGCGTAAAATTCGCCTCGCTAAAGTCTGTGTCTTGTGTGAAGGTTGTACCGCTGAAGATTACTTCTTGAGCGAAGGACGCTCTGCTGAAATCTGCTTTCTTCGCGAAGGTTGTACCAGTAAAATATGTTTTCTGCAGGAACTGCGCCTTGCCGAAGTAGCTCCTACTGAATGTTGCCCAGTCAAAGTGTGCGTCACCCACGAAGCGGGCTCCTTCAAAGTGTAAATTGCTGGGGAAATCGACCCATTTAAAGTCTGCTTCATGGGCAAAGATCGCCTCGCTAAAATCTGCATTTTGGACAAAAGTCGAATCACGGAAATCTGCTTTAAGAACGAACTTTGTCCAGCGGAAATTGGCGGTGTGCATAAAACGGGTCCAACTGAAATGTGCCTGATGGGTAAAATTTGCTTCACTGAAATTTGCTTTGCCGAAAAAAATAGTGCCGATGAAATCTGCTTCTTCGAGGAAAGTTGCTTGTGAGAAATTAGAGTTTTCTAGATTGAGGTTAGATAAAGAGTAAAAAATACATGATTTAACAAAGTTAAATTCAAAGTTGCTCCAGGTTCCGCGGACTATTTTATTGCCGTCGAATTTATCAAATGCGCTAATTCTCTTACTTATTTCAGCAAAGATAGCTCGTCGCACCTCTTGCTCTTCTTGAATCTTTGTCTTATCGGCTAAGGGAGAATTGGGGCTGTTTTCTATATTCTTCTCTTTTAGGGTGTTTCTCTCAATAGTGTATTGCATATCTATAAGGAGGAATGGTGAACGAATATAAGCACAAAGATTATTGATAATAACCTGCCCTTCTTTCCGGCGCTCCTGTAGGGTAAGGCTCGTATCTTCGATCCACTCATCTACGAGGCCTGTAAGCGTGTAGACACCGCCCAGACGGACGGCTGCTTTTTCATTAGCCAGCTGTTCTATAGCCTTGGTGTAGCGGCTACGACGCTCTGCATGAACTTGGCGGATATGGTCGCGTTCGTTCTTCTCCGCATCCTGCTCATTCTTCTTGATGTCCGCATCAATTTTGAGACGGTCACCCTGATTCTTCCAGTTAGTCTGCAGAAGAGTCAGAACCGCAATAATGCCACCAGTGACGTACAGCAGATGCAGGCGCAGCTGATCTGAACTGCCCGAGCTCATACCGCAGAGCAGCCACAGCATCCAAGGCAGCAGAATTGCAACCGCACCGCCGCCCAGGCCAAAGCCAATAAGGAGCCTAGTAAAGTGCTGGATATACCAAGGATTCTCCTGAGCTTTCGGGCTTACCGGGTTTTCTGGAGCGGATGACGCGTTATTGCTGGGCACTAGGTTCTCTCCTGTCCTCTCTGATAGGAACATTCACCTTCCAGCATAGGGTAAAGCTACTTGCCATGAGGCGCGCCCGGTCATCAACGGGGAGCTTCGCCTGCATGAGATGTGCAGACGAAGCTTCTGCAATCCGCAGCAGACGAGGTGAGTATGGAAATCCTCAAAGTAGGCGATATAGTTCCTTGCGGTGGATGCAATAGCGGTGTAATTAGTATTGTCGTGTTGTTATGTCTTAAGAAATACGCTACATTATTAGGTATACGGTCATATGTACACGGCATGTCCTTATGTGCAATGACCATAAAATAAAAGTGGAACTACCAGCGATGTTGAGAATATCGCTAGTAGTCCCACCAATGAATGGTTTAGAAGAGATACGTAGCTGCTAACTCACACATCTCTACGAGACCGATGAACAGGGTCGCCAGATAACTGCCCCGTTCGACCATTAGCCAAAAATTCTTGGCCATATGATTCACCTCCTCTCTATTTGATTGGAGACTGACAACGCGGAATTGCGTTGTCACTGCTGATTTTAGCAGATGACAACTATTCCGCGGATTTTTGCTACCCAATTTAAGTTTGTTTATCTCAGGCATAACCTAATGCCGCTGAAAGGCGATAAACGAATCCGGGTAGCTAAGAATCGAAAAAACCCCGCTAGAGCCTACAGGCCCAGCGGGATTTTTCGCACCATTTTTATTTTGTGCCCAGCTGCTCGATAGCGTCTGCCGCGCATGTAAAGGCCCCACCACATATTCAATGTGGCGGGGCCTCTGGCTACTACTGCGCGGGCTCACTCATGCGCGTGTACTCCTTCTGGCGTTCATCCCAGGACGCCGGATCGAAGAGTACCGTACCGACCGGGATACGGTAGCCCACGCCGTTCAGAATAGCCGTACCGAGCGGAATAGGCTGGCTATCCTCGTACACCGTGAAGTTATGCGCCTCCTGACCGGCAGACTCCGAACCAGCAGACAGCGTAGCGAATCGTGCCCGGCGCATCTCGCCCAAGTCAGCATCCTCAACAGCGAAGAGCGGCAAGCTCTTCACGAAAGACACATCGCAGAAATCTGCAGTCTGCACAAAGGACGCGCCATAAAACTCCGCGCCTGCCTCAAATACCGCATCACGGAACCCAGTGAGCCCCTCAAACGTAGCCCGGCTAAAGTGTGCATCCCCGTAGAAGGTTGCTGCGTTAAACCCGGCATGCCCCTCAAAGACCGCCTCACGGAACTCCGCAACTCCCGCAAAATCCGTCCTGAAGAAGCTTGCATTACCGCCAAAAGACGACCTAAAGAACCCAGCGTTCCCTTCAAAGGAAGCACCGCTAAAGCCCGCATCCGCCGTAAATGTAGCATCGCGGAAGTCAGCGTGCCCTCCAAAAGAAGCCTCGCGGAAGTCGGTATTAGCGTTGAAAGCCGCCCAACGGAAGAACGCATCACCAGCAAAGCGCGCGTTACTAAAGTCCGCCGTTCCCATGAAAGTTACGTCGCTAAAACGCGCGTCCTGGTCAAAGACCACCCGGGTAAAGTTCGCATCGCCCACAAAAGCTGCCCCGCTGAAATCTGAACCGTTGCAGAACTTCGCCGCAGAGAAATCGGCGTTCTCAATAGTCAGACCGTCGAGAGGGTAGAAGACGACAGCCCGGCTGAAATCGAACTCAAAGCCACTCCACGCGCCGGGGACAACAGCCACCTCACCCTTCTCATTTTCAGCAAGGGTGCTGCTGCGCTTGCTCATCTCAACGAAGACGCTGCGGCGAACATCCTGCTCACCACGGAAAGCCGCCAGATCCGTAGAGAAATCACCCGCATAGTTAGCGGGCGGCGTATCGGATTCAAAAGCTTCTGCCTTGAACGCCCGCGCGAACGGCGAACGCACATAAGCGCAGAGGGCATTGACGATGACCTGCCCCTCCTTCTGCCGCGCCTCAACGCTGAGCTGCTCGTCAGCGAGCCACTCATCCACCAGACCTGCAAGCGTGCTGATGGCGCTCGCACGGACTGCCGGGTTCGGATACGCCAGCTGCTCAACTGCCTTGCTGTAACGGGTACGGCGCTCGGCATGCACCCGCTGGGGGTGTTTCAGCTTTTTCTGGGCGTTCATGCGGTGGAACTCCCCAAGAAAGAGAACCCCCAGCAGGGTGCCGGTGATGAAGAAAATGAACGGCTGAACCTCAAAATAGGTGATGTCAGGATTAAAGGCGAAAGGTATAAAACCCGCCGCGACAATGCCCAAGAGAGCGATAGCCCAAACCCAGGTGCGGAAGCTAGACAGCTTCCCCTTGAGATTGCCGAACTGCGCGGCGAGCGGGAAAAACAGAATGACGACTGCGCAAGCTATCAGCCAAGCCCACGCGGTGCTGGGTGCGAGATGCATGTGGTTCTCCTGTCATCGTTGAAAGGGGCGGGTCATACTCAGCATAAGGTAAAGCTGCTGGGCTTGGGTGGTTGTGGGTCAAAAGCAATAACCCCGCCAGCGCTGGATGCGCGGGCGGGGTCTTCGGGCACTTCCCCCGGCGGCGAGGAGGGGAGAGAGCTAGAGAGCTAGGTTTTACTGCGTAGGCTCACTGATGCGGGTGTACTCCTGCTTCTCTTCGTCCCAGGAATCCGGGTCGTACAGCACCGCACCAACAGGGAGAATGAACGTTCTATTAAGAAGCTCTGCCTCGCCGCAGTTGAAGCTATGCGGGCTCTCCGGGCGCGCCTCGAACAGGTAATCCTGCGGATCTGCCTGCGCCGAGAACCGTGCCCTCTGCAGCCGCCTATCCAAAGCCTCAAAGGACGGCTTAACATACATGAAGCTAGTCTGCCTAAAATCTGCCCGCTGGCCGAACGTCGCATCCGCGAAGTAGGCGCCCTCAAAGCTCGCCCCGTTGAAGCTCACCTCCCGCGCGAACGTCGCCTTGTAGAAACCGACATGCGCCGTGAACGTCGCCTTACTAAAGTCGGCATCCTGCGCGAAGGCCGCGTTATCGAAGTTCGCTCGCTGCGGGAAGTCCATCTCATAGCGCGTCCTCGGAAGCGCAATAAAAGACGCCCGGCTGAACGTGGCGTCGCCGTCGAACCGCGCCCCACCAAAATCCTCGTACTGCGTGAAGGACGCCCCGCTAAAGTCCGCCGCGCTCGCAAAGCTCGTGCCGCGGAACATTGCGGACTGCTTGGTGACTACACCGGCAAAGCGCGCGGCCCCGCCGAAAAGCGACTTGGAGAACACCGCGGGGCGATTGAAGACCGATGCGGCGAAGTGCGCTTCATCGTGGAACGTGGAGGCGGTGAATACTGCCTTTCCGCCGAAGGTGACCGCCGTGAAGCTGGCTATGCCCGCGGTGTTCAAGCGTGAGAAGTTGGCATCGGATTTGAAGGCGGATACCGCGAAGTCAGCCGCAGCCGAGAAGACCGCGTCTGAGAAGTCGGCCTCGCCGGTGAAGGTTACGGTTGCGAAGCTTGCCGCGTCCGCAAAGTGTGCCTGGCTGAACTCTGCCATGTCCGCGAAGCGTGCGGCGCTGAACCCCACCCAGTCGGTGAAGTTCGCGCCCTGGAAGGATGCGTCAGCCGTGAATTGTGCCGCGGAAAAGCTGGTGTCACCGTGGAAGGTTGCGCCGAAGAAATCTGCCGGGCCGTAGAAGGTTGCGGAGGCGAAATCGGCGTTCTGAAAGTGCAGCTGCCGTAGCGGGTAGAAGATGGGTGCGCCGCCAAAGTCGAAGCGTAGGTCAGCCCACATGGGCGATATTGGCGGCACCGTTTGCTGGTTCTCTCCGTTGTCTTTCTCGGGGCTTTCGGCAACGGCGGCGAGGCGGCGGCTGAACTCCATGAAGACCGTGCGGCGCACCAGCTGCTCTTCGCGTAGTGCCTCCTGATCGCGTGTGAAATCGCCTTTGTACTCTTCGGGGGCCTCGTCTGATTCTAGAACCTGCCGGTTCTGTGCGAGGGGGTAGGGGGTGCGGATGCACCCGGTCAGCGCGTCGACGATGGCTTGGGCTTCTTCTCGGCGTACCTGCTCGGGGAGGGATGCGTCGGTGAGCCACTCGTCTGCGAGGTTCGCGAGCGTGTACGCCCCGCCGAGGCGTACGGCGGGCTGCCCGTCGAGGAATTGTTCGAGGGCGTGCGTGTAGCGTTCGCGCCGCCCTGCCTGCTGGGTGCGTGCCGGGGTGTTTTTGTGTTGCCGCAGCGCGGTTAAGAGTTTGTTGAGGTTCATGGTGGTGTTCCCTTCCTGCTCCGGTGCTGGCTTATAACCAGCATAGGGGAGAGCCCCACCCCGGCGCGCTCTCACCTTAAGATATTTCTTGGCACAGAAACGGATCATCTCATTAAAAATAATCAGCCCTGCCACACTCTGTGTGGCAGGGCTGATTATTTTATGCCGGTCCGATTCTTAGGTTACCTGGAGTATTAGTGAACAGGAACGAACCGCTGGGAAGCCAAACTTTCTGTCCTTTCGAGTTAGGTTTTATTGCGCGAAGGTTGAACTGTTCATTACTGTTTAAATTAGTTGTAAAAGAATGTTTTGATTTGGCTTCAAATTCTGCATCTTTAAAATCAGGTGGGATAGTGTCGAAATACATATTGTTGAAATATGTATCGCTTCCGAATTTCGCTTCTTCAAAAATTGCACTACTACAGAATCGCATGTGACTAAAATCAACAGATCCCATAAAATCTGCACCTTGGAACCTTGCTTCTTTTTTGAATTTTGAAAATAAGCCGCGGCCGGTTATATTTCTGCCGTCGTAGGATCGGGTGAATGATGAGTTACCTAGAAAAACTGCTTCTGTGAAGTTCGTTTCTCCTTCAAATATAACGTCTATAAAATCGGTATCTAAATTAAAATGAGCGCCCGAGAAATCTGTGTCTCCAGTGAATCTAGATTCATTAAAAGATATTTTTTGAAGGGAGGAAGATTCAGGGCCAAAGATGGTTGAAATAAAGTTGGCGTTTTTTTCAAAATGTGCATTTATCTCTAAGGAAATATGAAATTCTGAGGAATTGAAATTTGCCTCTTGCTTGAAAATGATTTTTCTTGCAAATTTTGTCGCGCCGGAGAAAACTGCGTATTCAAAATTTGCACCCTCTTGAAATTCGGTTTCTTTAAATTCTACACTTTGGGAGAATCGAACGTTTTTAAAAATAGCTTCACCCTTAAAAAATACCTTTTGAAAAACTAAACCGGAGGAATATTGAGAGGGGTCAACTACCAAGGAAGTGAAATCAGCCTTAGAAGCAAAGGTTGTATCTGAAAATTCCGTCTGGTCCGAAAATATTGCGGGATATGAGGGGTCTTTAGAGCTGAAATCTACAACTCCTTCAAATGATATGTTATTAAAGAAAGATTTTCCAGAAAAATGTGCCCCAATGAATATAGCTTTTTCTTTGAAAATAGTATTTTTTCCTGTAGGTCCGGAGAAGTCCGCTACTTTGTTGAAGGTTACTTCGTTGAAGTTTGCTTCTTGGGTGAAATGGGCGCCGTTGAAGGTGGCGTCTCCTTCGAAGGTAGTTTTTGTATCACCTTGTGTGGAGAAGTCGGCTGCTTTGTTGAAGGTTACTTCGTTGAAGTTTGCTTCTTGGGTGAAATGGGCGCCGTTGAAGGTGGCGTCTCCTTCGAAGGTAGTTTTTGCCTCGCCTTGTGTGGAGAAGTCGGCTGCTTTGTTGAAGGTTACTTCGTTGAAGTTTGCTTCTTGGATGAACTGGGCACCGTTGAAGGTAGCTTTTCCTCCGAAGGTGGTTTTTACATCACCCTGGGTGGAGAAGTCAGCTTTTCCGTTGAAGGTTACTTCGTTGAAGATTGCTTCTTTGGTAAACTGGACGCCGTTGAAGGATGTATCCCTGATAAAAGTCGATCCGCTGAAATCTGCATTACCGTAGAATTTGGCGGATGTGAAAATACCTTTCTCAATTGTGAGGTTATTGAGGGGGTAGAAAATTGGTGCCCGACTGAAATCAAAATCCAATTCACTCCATAAAGTGGTGGATAATTTTTCGTTTTCAAAGGTATCTTTACTGGAGCGGTCGCTCATTTCGGAGAAAATAAGACGACGAACCTCGGATTCGTTTTTAAGTTTATCCTGGTCTGCTGTGCTTAGATTGGGTATGTCTTCAAGGTCTTTTTCTGTGTATTTTCCGGGCATGGCACGTATATATTTACAAAGAATATTTATAATTGTTTGAGCTTCTTTCTTTGCTTTCTTTTTCAGTTTTTCCAATTCTTCTCTATCATTGCTGAGGTCTTCGTAATCTAACCAAGAATCGGCAAGCTTAGCTAGTTTAGGTACAGCCGCATAAGTAGCCTTCGTGTCATCGCCATGAAGCTCTACCAGGGCTTTATCAAAACGATCATTGTAGGAATTATGGAGCTGACGTATATGGTCTCGATCGTCTTTCTTTTTCTGGGTATCAAGTTGCTCGCGTTCAAGCTCGCTTTTTTGATGTGTTTTCAGTAGCGTGAAGACTGCCAGAATTCCGCCGGTGACAGTTAAAAGTGAAGTAGTTATATCTTTTGTTTCACCAATATATTTGAACGAATACAAATATTGAGGTATAGAGAACGCGAGAATTCCGCCTAATGCGATAATTGAGACAAAGACTCGCTGGGGACACTTATTTAGAAGTTTCATTATGGGCTTTGAGAAGCAAGAGGTAAAAGCAATTAGAGATAGAATTAGACGAAGCCCCTGGATTGAAAAGCTGTTTCGAAGACTATTGATTTCCTCGATTGTTTTATTGGTTACATCTCCAAATTCTTTTATTTCTTGTAGTGACTGTCGAGTCTTGTTTAGGTGTTCATAAGATATATTTTGGGCTTGTGTATAAAAGTGAATTGCGGCACCTGTTAATATTAAAACTGCGGCAACTAGTATCCAGTTGACACAAATTTTATTAGCAAGGAAATTGTTGATAGTTGTCTTTTCATTGTTGGTGTCTGAAGGAGCCGCATTTGGCCTGGACTGATTGGAGGGTTGTGTCACGTGTATCTCCTGTCTGCTTTGAGAGGATATGGTCGTAACCAGCATACGGCAGGCGGGTAGCCTCAAGCCACAGGTGAAGGTTAGAGAATTGCCGGTCGGACAAGCGGAGATACCTTCACAAGGTGAGCGGTGGAGCTTGCAAACGGGCCTCCTATATATAAGAGGAACGAATCTCTAAGATCTCAAGCAGGCGCCTGTAATTGAGGTGCCTGCACGAAGCGCACCTCTAGCAACGCTGCTAGAGGCCTAGCCTCCAAACCTAAAAATCGTGCCTAAAAATCACCCCGCACACTCTATATAAGGTGCCCGCGGGTCACCATCCGGCATCTCTCGCACCCCAATTTTTCAGTTTTCCGCCCCTTTTTTAAAAGTTTTTAAAAATTTTTTCGCCCAGTTAGCCCGCCCATGTCCGCCGTGCGCTGAATCGCCGCGCCGCACCCTTGCGCCACCCGAAAACCCCGGAATTCCGCGGCAAAACCGCCCATTCGCGCCTCGCCGCCGCTCCGATTTTCCCCGAAAAACCCGCCCCTCACACGAACTCGCGAAAAAAAGTTGAGTTAAATACGCTCAAGTCTCTTGACAGCCCTTCCGAGAGGGTGCATACTTGAGTACACAAGGCTCAAGGAGCCGCGCAGGCCACCCCACACGGGGCGGCACGCGCAGCACCCTCGCCTCCAGAACTTTCAAACTAACCCGCCTCGCATTAGAAGAAGCGGGGCACTAACACCTAAGGAGTGAATAAACATATGGCACGTGCAGTAGGTATTGACCTCGGTACCACCAACTCGGTCGTAGCAGCACTGGAAGGTGGCGACCCGGTCGTCATCGCTAACGCAGAGGGTACCCGCACCACCCCCTCTGTCGTCGCATTCTCCAAGGACGGCGAGGTTCTGGTCGGTAGCGTTGCAAAGCGTCAGGCAGTGACCAACGTCGACCGCACCATCTCCTCCGTCAAGCGCCACATGGGCACCGACTGGACCACCGAGATCGACGGCAAGAAGTACACCCCGCAGGAAATCTCCGCTCGTATCCTCATGAAGCTGAAGGGCGACGCAGAGGCATTCCTGAACGACACCGTCACCGACGCTGTCATCACCGTCCCGGCATACTTCAACGACGCTGAGCGTCAGGCAACCAAGGAAGCCGGCGAGATCGCAGGCCTGAACGTCCTGCGTATCGTCAACGAGCCCACCGCCGCAGCACTGGCATACGGCCTGGACAAGGGTAAGGAAGACGAGCTCATCCTGGTCTTCGACCTCGGTGGCGGTACCTTCGACGTCTCCCTGCTGGAAGTTGGCAAGGACGACGACGGCTTCTCCACCATTCAGGTTCGCGCAACCAGCGGTGACAACCGCCTCGGTGGTGACGACTGGGACCAGCGCATCGTCGAGTGGCTGCTCGCACAGGTGAAGGCAAAGACCGGCGCAGACCTGTCCAAGGACAAAATCGCTCTGCAGCGTCTGCAGGAGGCAGCTGAGCAGGCTAAGAAGGAACTGTCCAGCGCAACCAGCACCAACATCTCCCTGCAGTACCTGTCCGTGACCCCCGAGGGCCCCATCCACCTGGACGAGAAGCTGACCCGCGCAAAGTTCGAGGAACTGACCCACGACCTGCTCGAGCGCACCAAGAAGCCCGTGCTCGACGTCATCAAGGAGGCCGGTGTGTCCATCTCCGAGATTTCTGAGGTCATCCTGGTCGGTGGCTCCACCCGTATGCCCGCCGTCGCTGAGCTCGTCAAGGAGCTCACCGGCCGCGAGCCCAACAAGGGCGTGAACCCCGACGAGGTCGTGGCAATGGGTGCAGCACTGCAGGCAGGCGTTCTGAAGGGCGACCGTAAGGACGTTCTGCTGATTGACGTCACCCCTCTCTCCCTCGGTATCGAGACCAAGGGCGGCGTGATGACCAAGCTGATCGAGCGCAACACCGCAATCCCGACCAAGCGTTCCGAGACCTTCACCACCGCAGAGGACAACCAGCCCTCCGTGACCATTCAGGTCTTCCAGGGTGAGCGTGAGTTCACTCGCGACAACAAGAACCTGGGTACCTTCGAGCTGACCGGCATCGCCCCCGCACCCCGTGGCGTGCCCCAGATTGAGGTCACCTTCGACATTGACGCAAACGGCATCGTGCACGTCTCCGCAAAGGACAAGGGCACCGGCGCTGAGCAGTCCATGACCATCACCGGCGGTACCTCCCTCTCCAAGGACGACATCGACCGCATGGTCAAGGACGCAGAGGCACACGCTGAGCAGGATAAGGCACGCCGCGAGGCTGCTGACACCCGCAACGCAGCTGAGTCCGTCGCATACTCCGTCGAGAAGCTCCTGAAGGAGAACGGCGACAAGCTGCCCGAGGACGTCAAGACCTCCGTTCAGGGCGATGTCGACGAGCTGAAGAAGGCACTCGAGGGCGACGACGACGCAGCAGTGAAGTCCGCATTCGAGAAGCTGCAGGCATCCCAGTCCAAGCTGGGCGAGGCACTCTACGCAGCAGCTCAGGCTGAGGCATCCGAGTCCAAGCCCGCCGCTGATGAGGACGTTGTCGACGCCGAGGTTATCGACGAAGACGAGAAGAAGTAATCATGGCTGAGCAGGAAAACACCACCCCCGACCCGCTGGAGGAGGCATTCAACGCCCCCGCAGCGGAAGGCCACCCCGAAGCTGAATCGGTCGAAAGCCCCGAGGAAGCTGCGGAAGCCGTCGAGGCTGAGCTCCAGGACGCCGTAGAAGCAGAATCTGCGGATGCGGCACTCGCCGCAGAGCGCCTGGACTCCCTGCTTCGCCTGCAGGCAGAGTTCACCAACTACAAGAACCGCACCGCCCGCGAAAAGGAGCAGCTGCGAAACTTCGTAATCGGTGACCTGGTCGGCGCACTGTTGCCGGTGCTCGACGACATCGACGCCGCACGCAAGCACGGCGACCTGCAGGACGGCCCCTTCGCCTCCATCGCTGCGAAGCTCGAAGAGCTGCTCAGCAAGCAGGGCGTGGAGCGCTTCGGTGAAGTAGGCGATGCCTTCGACCCGAACATCCATGAAGCTGTACTGCAGCAGCCCACCGACGAGGTGGCTGAGGATCATGTCTCCATGGTTCTGCGTTACGGCTACCGCGTGAACGACCGCGTGGTTCGTACCGCGCAGGTGGCTGTGGCTGTCGCACCGTAAGGCGGGCGGCTAAGCATTGGCTGAATAACTAACGACGGGCGGGTGCTCTCCCTGGTGGGGGAGTGCCCGCCCTGTTGTTTGCCTGGGCTGCTGGCTTGGACTGTTCGCCCGGTGCGCCTGTTCTGCCGGGGTTGTTATACCCGGTGTGTTGGCGCGGGTTTTGGCGAGCTGTGGTGGCGGTTAAAGGCTTGTAGGGGCGCTATTTTTTTTGGCTCAGCCCTTTCAAAATTGAGTCAAGTAGACTAAACTTTTATATAGAGTATTAAGACAAGCACGCGGTGCCCCTGCAAGCCGTCCCGTAACCGAGGAGGGCGGCGCATCACCGCAGAAGGAGAAACACAACATGGCAAGTGAAAACTGGCTAACCGACGACTTTTATAAAGCACTGGGTGTCAGCGAAGACGCAAGCGAAAGCGACATCAAGAAGGCGTACCGCAAGCTCTCCCGCAAGTACCACCCGGACCTGAACCCCGGTGACGCCGCAGCAGAGAAGAAGTTCAAGGAAATCTCGGAAGCATACGACGTGCTCTCCGACAAGAAGCAGCGCGAAGAGTACGACCAGATTCGCCGCTACGGCGCATCTGGCATGGGTGGATTCGACGGAGGCGGTTTCGGCGGTGGTAGCTACACCGGCTACCCCGGCGCGGACGCATTCGGCGGCTTCAGCAACGGCGGCGCAGGCATCAACATCGACGACCTGCTCGGCGGACTCTTCGGCGGCAGCGCCGGCGGTTCCCGACGCTCCGCAGGCTTCACCAGCGCCGACTTCGGCGGCATGGGCGGCGGCGGCTTCGGTGGCGCACAGCACGCAGCCCCCGAAGAAAGCACCACCAGCACCCGCGTCAGCCTCGCCCAGGCATACACCGGCGCAACCGTGACCGTGTTCCTGCCGGACGGCTCCCACACCGAGGCACGCATCCCCGCCGGCATTAAGGACGGCCAGAAGGTCCGCCTGCGCGGCAAGGGCCTGCGCGGCGGCGACCTGAAGGTCACCGTGCGCGTCTCCGATGACTCCGTGTACTCGCGCGAAGGCAACAACCTGATCCTGCGCGCACCCGTCACCCTCGCCGAGGCCGTCGACGGCGCAGTGATCGAGGTGCCCCTGCCCGACGCATCCACCGTGAAGCTGCGCCTGGCACCCGGTCAAGTTGGCCGCCGACTGCGCGCTAAGGGCCGTGGCTTCAAGGCTAAGGGCGGCGACGGCGACCTGCTGGTCATCCCGGAGATTGTTCTGCCCACCGAGTTGAGCGCAGAGGCGCAGGAAGCATTCGATAAGTTCGTAAAACTGGCACCGCAGGAGAACCCGCGTAAGGATCTGTTGAAGAAGGCGAAGTAAACCATGGCATCTCGAGAATCATCATCTAAGTCCCGTAGCGGCAAGCCGTTGCACAGTGTGGACCTGCCGGTTTTCGTGATTTCTGTGGCGGCTGAGCTGGCGGGTATGCACCCGCAGACCCTGCGCCAGTACGACCGCATTGGCCTGGTCCAGCCTTCGCGTGCGCCCGGTAAGGCGCGTCGCTATTCGCAGCGTGACGTGAACCGTCTGCAGCAGATTCAGCAGCTCTCGCAGGAGGGCGTCTCTCTGGAGGGTATTCGCCGCATTATTGAGCTGGAGTCCCTCGTGGAGGAGCAGCAGGAGCAGATTGCGGCGCTGCAGCGTCAGGTTGAGGATGCGAAGGTGAAGCTGGGCATGGCGGAACGCGTGTTCGCAGCCGGTACCAGCGGCGACGTGGTGCATATTGCCCGCGGTACCCGCCCAGCGCCTCGTCAGCGTTCTTCGGCTGTGGTGTTGTACCGTCAGCGTCACCAGTCGGCTACGGCGGATGATACGAAGCCGCAGCGCTAAACCGGCTAAACCCGCTACACTGGGATAAACGGTTCGGCTGTTTTAGCTCATCTGCGCTAGTCAGCCATCCATATAGGCTTGTGCGTCTTTGCGTCATACGCCGCGAGGTAGGGTAGACCCCCGCCCGCATGCACTCAGACCCACACACAAGGAGGTGAGGCTCCCCGAATGACCGGGGAGCCTCACCTGCTTGGTTATATAGTTGGAGATAGCATAGTTGGACTAACAAGTTCGGGGTATTGAGATAGAGGAGGGGCTGGCAGAGTGAAAAATTTGTTCGTCTGGAACACCTTTATGCAGTGGAAGCCAGTAGCTATCAAAGAGCAGAAAGTTACTGAGAACCAGGCGAGGTCTGATGGCACGACAAATGATAAAAACCAGGCACCGGCTGAGACTCAAACACCAGCTCCGGTTGAGCAGGGTGTGAGTTATGAGGAGAGGTGGAGACTTGTTCAGTACTTCTCTGATTGGATTAAAAATGCTGACGTAAGAATCCAGATGCTGTTGGCTGTCCAGGGCTTTATCGTAGCGGCTTATGGCGCACTTATCCCGGCCACCGAGAAAGTCGGTAACTTTTGGAATTCATGGACATATATCTGGACTGCATTTTTTGTAAGTACTGTAATTATTTCATTTAAGATTGGTTTTTATCAGAGGCCAAATATGAGCGTTTCTGGCAGGGCTGGTAATATATTTTTCTACGGTTCTTATAATGCTGATGCGAAGATCCTGGATAGCATATCGCACACTGACAAGATGGAATACATCAATGATCAGATGTCTACTCTGGCCGGTATTGCTGATAAAAAATTTAAAAATGTTCAAAGGCTTCAGAGTTCTGTGTTTATGAGTTCAATTTTTCTAGTCTTATTCTCGGCTGGGTTTGTTCCGTGGTTTCATGAACATTCACTTCGAAAAGAAGAATGTTTGATTCTGTCTGTGATTGTCGCTGGTGTGCTCCTCCTAGTTTTATTTTACTCTGCGATTATGGATATGTGTCAGGGTTTGCTAGATGCTGATAAACAGTAAATGCTAAGGTGGATTATGGGTATTGGAAAAAATTTACCTGCATTTTTAGTGTGTGGTGTTGATATTAGTGAATCAACTGCTTTAAAAATTAAGTATCCTATTTCTGGTGTTGGCGTAATATCAACCTTTATGGAAAGCTTCGATAAAGGTCTGAGGGAGTCGAATCATCAGGTTGAATCTGCTGTTGATGCAGGGTGGTTCTTATGGAGAGTCAGGGGCGATGAGCTGGTGTATCTCCGAACGATACCTATTGGAGACGACGGCAAACCTGAGCCGGTAGCTATTGGAGAAGCGTTGCAGCAATTTATTGCATCTCTTGAATCAGTTTCTCCCAGTCAGATTCCTGGTTCGTCATACACCCTAAAACTGCGTAGCTATGCTTTTCTTCTTCATTCGCAAGGGAACCCCTGGGATTATCGCTGGAATCTTATGCCTAAGGATTGGAATAACAATCTAAAAGGTAAGGAGGGAGCAAAAAGTCTGGTAGGAAGTTTAGGTATTGAAGGTACCGTCGCACTGGAACTCTCCAGTCATCGTGGAATTAATCTCCGAGACATTCAAAAAGATTATTTCATAGATTTTATTGGGTGTGACGTTGATCTTGGATTTAGGATTGCAGAGCAATCTCAGGCACATCGAATGGTTCTGTCGCCCTATTTGGCTTACCTTGTAATGATGGGTCTTGAAAAAAATAAGATAAGTTCATTTAGTATATATTCTATGGGAGAACGTGAACTAAAAGGGTGCACCATTAAAGAAACTGGTCTTGTTGAGTACCCTCTGTATTATGTCCCTATAGGAAATTTCTCGATTCTTGAAGAACTCACTGGTGAACCCATGCCGATTAATATTTCGAAAGAAATAGAGAAATTGGAAGAGTTTGAAAAATTTAGAAATGACTCCTACCGATTTATCTACGAGAAGGCTTTGAAACATGCGTCGGCTGATGAATCCTAGGGTTTATCTATAGAAGATTTCGTATATGAACAAGCAGGTGAGGCTCCCCGAATGAACGGGGAGCCTCACCTGCTTTAACCTATATGCACTTTGCGCGCTGGCGGGAAACCACCTGGCGGTAACTGGCGCTACTCCGCTTACTTGCGGCGGTGCTTACTTGCGGCGGTAGGTCAGATCGTGCGCGCGGCGGCCCGCCTCCTGAGCCTTACGCTCAAAACTGGTGAGGGTACGACCCTCCCAACGCGGAGCCCAGCCACCCAGCGGATCCTCCTCGGTCGCACCGGCGCCAGGATTCACGTTCTCAAAGTCGGGGTGCGCCTCCAGAACCTCACGCATGACCAGGGCGTACTCCTCCCAATCAGTCGCCAGACGCCAAATGCCGCCGGGCTTAAGCACGCGCGCAACCTTATCAGCGAACGCCGGGGACACCAGGCGGCGCTTGTGGTGGCGGGACTTGTGCCAGGGGTCCGGGAAGAACACCCACAGCTCGTCCACGGAGTTCTCCTCAAGCATGTTGTCGAGCAGTTCGGGTGCGTTCGCCTGAGCCACACGCACGTTCTCCACGCCGGCGTTGCCCATCTTCAGCAGCAGGTCCGCGATGCCGGGGGTGTACACCTCAACGGCGAGGAAATTCGCCTCGGGCACCTCAGCTGCGCGGTGCACGATTGCCTCGCCCAGGCCGGAACCGATCTCAACGACCTGGTACGCCTTACGGCCGTAAATCTTAACCGGGTCGAAGGTCGCCTCGGGCGCGACGGAGGTGTCGGTGCGCAGGCGCGGGATGTCCAGCACGTGGGTGGGGGAGTAGGTGTCCCACGCCTTCTGGCGGCGCGCGGTGAGGCGGTCGCCGCGGCGGACGAAGGAGTAGGGCTGGCGGAAGAATTCCTCGGGAACCGGCTTCTTGGCCTTTTCTTCGGTGGATTCGGGTGCCTGGCTAGGCTGCGTGTTCTCAGTAGACATACCTAAAAGAATAGCGTAGCACCGCTGTACAGTGCGGTTTCGTGGCGTGCGGGGCTGGCGTGACGCTGAACTAGCCGGGCGTGAGACTGAACTAGCCGGGCGTATGCCGGTCTGAGAAACACAGAAATTCAGTGCGCAGACAAAAGTGCGGCGGCTCAGGGGTGATGCGAGGCGTGTATCGGGTGAAGGTTGAGAGATGCCACAGGCTCGCCCCGTCTCAATTGTCCCGTCTCAAAAATCTGGTGATGTTGTATTCCTTGTACTTGTGTGGGTATGAGGGGGTAAAATTTGAAATTATGCATTCTCTGCATAACCCTTTATTGGCGATGCAAGAAATCGGAAGCCCCGCGAAATCGGAGCCCACAAGCCCAAGTCCACCGCGCAAGCTATGGACGCGGGAATTTCTCCTCCATACACGCCGCTAAGGATTATGCATGAATACCAACCACCCGGACTCGCCCCCGAGTGAAATTTAGGGCGAATCGACGCAGGAAAGAGAAATACGTGACACAGCAGCCAATGCAGCACAACTCCGTCACTGGCCTAGACTCCGAAGCTGAGCACTCCAAGCTTCAGCGCGGACTAAGCTACCGACACATCCAGCTGATCGCTATTGGCGGCGCCATCGGCACCGGCCTTTTCCTCGGCTCGGCAAAGACTATCGCCCTGACCGGCCCCTCCATCGTCTTTGTTTACGCCATTATTGGTAGCGTCATCTACTTTGTTCTGCGCGCCATGGGTGAGATTCTGCTCTCCAACCCCAAGTACAAGTCCTTCACCGACTTCATTACCGATATCCTCGGTCTGCGCGCCGGCTTCTTCGTCGGCTGGTCGTACTGGTTCTTCTGGGTCGTCACAGGTATCGCAGACGTCATTGCTATTACCGGCTACATCAAATACTGGTGGCCGGAAATCCCAGCCTTCATCCCGGCGCTGACCGTTATCGTGGCTCTGCTGCTGCTGAACCTGCCCTCGGTGAAGAACTTCGGTGAAATCGAATTTTGGTTCGCAGTCATTAAAATCGTCGCGATTGTCGCCCTCATTATTGTTGGTGCGCTCATGGTTGCCTTCAGCTTCACCGCGCCCGACGGTACCGTCGCCTCCGTGGCAAATCTCTGGGATCGCCCCGGCCCCTCCGGTAGCGGTATCTTTACCCAGGGCCTGACGGGCTTCCTGGGTGCCTTCCAGATTGCGCTCTTCGCCTTCGTGGGTGCTGAGCTGGTCGGTACCGCCGTGGCGGAAACCGAACACCCCGAACGCACTCTGCCCAAGGCAATTAATGCGGTACCCTTCCGCATTGGCCTCTTCTACGCCCTGCCGCTGCTGACCATCCTCGCTGTCACCCCCTGGGACAAGTTGGATAAGTCCATGAGCCCCTTCGTGGGTATGTTCTCCCTGGCTGGCATTGGTGTTGCCGCCTCCCTGGTGAACTTCGTGGTGCTGACCTCCGCGGCATCTTCGGCGAACTCCGGTATTTTCTCGACCTCCCGCATGGTGTACGGTTTGGCGCATGACGGTGCCGCACCCTCCGCACTGGGCAAGCTCACCAAGAACGGCGTGCCCGCCAATGCCCTGTACCTGACCACCGTGATGCTGCTGTTCAGCCTGGTCATGCTGTACGCCGGTAGCGGCATTATGGAGGCGTTTACTGTGGTGACCTCGGTGGCGTCGATGATGGGTATCTTCACCTGGAGCATGATCCTGATTGCGTACCTGGTGTACCGCAAGAAGTTCCCGGAGCGCCACGAAGCGTCCGAGTATAAGATGCCCTGGGGTATCGGTATGAGCTGGTTTGGTCTGGTCTTCTTTGCTGTGATGGTTTACGCCCTGAGCCTGTACCCGGATACCGCTGTTGGTTTGGCTCTGACTCCCGTCTGGTTCATTGCTCTGGCTATTGGCTACGAGATTCTGACTCGCCGTCATGCGGCGAAGCGTGCACGCGTGGTGGCTTCTGAAAACACCGCTGACGAGGCTGGTCAGAAGTAGTTTCTGCTCTTTCTGCAGTGTTTCTGTGGCACTGTGGGTAAGCCCCGTTTCTGCATTCTTTTGGATGCGGAAACGGGGCTTTCTTGTGCCCTCTTGATTGGATGCTGAGCGGCATTTTTTGCACCACTTAATATGATGCAAATTATAGATATAAGTCACTTTTTTCGTGTCAAAGCATGTTCTTGCACCCTGAACACCTGTAGAATAACTATCCAAGTAGCTGTGAGAGCTCCCAGAAAAACTCCGCGTTGGTCGATAGCGTGACACTTCCGAACACAGCGCGGTAACTGGTAGAGCCCCAGTCACGCCCCGAAATCCGGGGCCGCCCCGCAAAGCAACTAGCCGCATATTCATACAGAGATTCTGTCTGCTGCGATATGACAGTTGTTATCCAGCAAAGGCACATGCGGTACGGGGTACCAACCGCAGAAAAGAGGACGTCGTGACTGAACAGAACAACGTCACCCTGAACCCTAAAGCT